>OKRY01000609.1_pt1 | contig 28840 bp, 36 predicted proteins | sample 1601121 | NCBI WGS metagenome assembly OKRY01 (sample SAMEA3541546, study PRJEB24748) | human gut metagenome | biome: human gut; feature: human-associated habitat; material: faeces | place: China | collected 2012
TTAGTGTAAATAACATTGGTATAACTGAATATCCAGCATTATCTAATTTATGAGTGATTACCAAGTATCCGCCAATCAAAGTTAAAATTGCAAATACAAGACTTAAAATCAAAAATATTTTTACTTTTAATTTTTCTTTATTCATAACTTTTATATCTCCTTTATATATTTAGTTAATAGTTGTTATCACAAATACATTATCCGTTTTAAAATTTTCTTCAGTTATATCTTCGTTGTATAAAACCCAATATAAGTGATTATTATTTTTATATTCTGATGTATAATTAAATTCTTTCAATTCAATTATTCTATCAGTTTCTGCTGAAAACTTATCTCTTGTATTATCAGTAACTATATATAATTTATCTGATTTCTCGTAATATAAAATATCTGTTAAGATTAAATCTCCTTCAACAGTATTTTGAGCCACTCTAATAAATGCTGTTTTTTTATTTTTGTAGTTTTCCATAAATTCGCTATATAAATTATCATTATGAACCATTGCACCTATAACAAAACAGTTATCTTTTTGAGCATCAAAAGATGTATATTCCTTTGATAAATTTCTTATATCTCTATTTTTTGTCAGTTCAGTATTGTAAAAATCATTTAAGTTACTTATATTACTGCTATTTTCTTTATTAAATTCACTATCTATTGGTAATTTATATTTCATAAACCAATTTCCCATTTTTACGCCTATATTACTTTCATAAGGCTCATTTGGAGATACTCCAACATATCTAATAACCTTATAGCCTAATCCCCAATATGTCACTTTACTGCCATCATTATTAACTATTTTGATACAATACTTTGGCTCGTGTCCTGTTGCTACTCTACCACTATCTATATAGTTTGTTACAATTCCTGCAACTATAAGTATCATTAAAAGTGTTCCTACACCAATACATATCTTCTTTTTCATAAGATTTCTCCTTCAACTTACCATAGCGACAACTTACTAATTGTAAGTTATATCTATATTTTATTTAACATCATTTAATGTCATTTCTTTTGTCCCAATATACACATCTCTATTTCCTTCTATTGTATGACATTTTATTATTGTATAAGTATCATATTGATATATCATACTTCCACCATCTTTATACATATCTCCTGTTATCTTGTTATTATCTAAATCTTTATTTGCTTTTTGTATTATTTCTTCCATTGTTATTTTACTTTCTAATAATGCATCTTTTAAAGAATATTCTTTATCATCAATTTTGATATTTACACTTCCATCATATGCATATATAGTATAATTATATTTGTCCGTTTCTGATTTATCTAATATAGCATAAATTTTATTATAGCTGTCTATTGGTTGTCTATCTTTGAAAAGTATTTCAAAGTTTTCAGCAGATTTTATTTCAATTTTTGTTGCTTTAACTTGTGCTGGATAACTTTCCAATATAGTACCATCATAAGTTATTTTCACATTAGTTCCAATGGTATAAAGTGCATCATTATTTTCTCCTAAACCTACAGAAATTTTATCTGCTGATTTTCTTTCTTCTTCATTCTCGTTTGGCTCTACTATAATATATTTTGCATTAGATTCAATTACTTTTCCATAAAAATAACTTTCTTCATTATTTTCTATGTTTGTATCTTGCCATTCATATTTTTGTCTATATTCTTCTTCAAATGCAAACAAGCCTTGTCCTAAACTTATTGGAAAATACTTGTTGTTCATTATAAAAGAGTAAGTTTTATTATTCGCATCCTTAAACTTTATTGAATAACCACCAAAACTAGAACTCCATTCTATATCTACATATTCTAGTTGCATTTTAGGAAAGTTTTTTTCTAAATAATTAGATGCAGATATTCGTGCAATTCGTTTTGGAATTATACCACTCCCCCATAATCCTACTATAACAATTAAAATTAAAACTATAAAAATAATAATTACTTTTCTTTTTTCCATAAGATTACCTCACTTTCAAATTACTATTTGTCATGCAAATATTTTTCTAACAAATCAATAAAAAAATTTAAATTTTTCTATTGACAATTAATAATTAGTCTTATTAACTTTATTTTGTTAATTGATAGCTTTGCTCTATTAATTCTTTAACTAATGTTTTATCTACTTTTCCGTCAACAATAATTGTATTCCAATGTTCTTTATTCATGTGATATGCAGGTATTATATAATCATAAGTATTTCTTAATATATCCGAATAATTCGGATCTGTTTTTATATTAAGATACAATCTCTCATTAACATTCATAAGCAATGCAAACCACTTTTTATTTTCGCAATGTTTCATTGTTACTGATTCAAAATCATCTGAAAATGGACAATCTTTGTATGTATTTTTTAATGTCAAACAATATTCTATTATTTCTTCTTTATTCATATTTCAATCCTTTATTTCTATTATTTCATTAAAATTACGCCATTTATTGTTGGATTTAATAATTTAATAAAATCTATTGCATCTTGTTTTGTTCCAACTACACTACCATAATGAATTGGTACTGCTACTTGTGGTTTTATTTCATTTATTAATTGTGCTGCTTCTTCAAAACTCATTGTATAAGTTCCACCAACAGGAACAAATGCGACATCACACTTTACTTTTCTATTTTCTTCTGTTATATCTGTATCTCCTGCAATATAATATCTAACCTCATCTATTGTAATAATATATCCCACCCAATTATTTTCTTTGGGATGAAACTTCTTGTTTACATTGTATGAAGGTATTGTCTCAAATTTAATTCCTTGTACCATATATTCTTCATTTGGCTTTACAACCAAAATTGAATTTTTGTCTATTCCTTTTCTTAATAATTTTGCTATCATTTCTTCTGGTATTACAATAATTGTGTTTTTATTTATAACTTTATCTATATCCTCTTCTGAATAATGGTCATAATGATCATGTGTTAAAAAAATAATATCTGCATCATTATAATTTTCTTCAATTTTATATGGATCTATATAAATTACTTTATTTTTGCTTATTCTTATACTGCTATGGCATAAAACTTCTATATTATCTAACATAATATCCTCCTTAATTTTTGTATATTTGAATTATACCACAAAACTTCTTAATATAAAGAAAATTTTTCAATTTTTTCTTTAATTGGTTCTCACACAATTTGAATTATCGACTAAAAGTAAAAAGAATTACACACTAATTTTTGTGTAATTCTCTTTCTTACTAATTTTGTGAAAAAAACATTCCTGATATCATATCCAAATAATTTAATCCACTATATTCTGGATATTGTGCTTTTACTTTATTTTCGAAATCATTTGCATCTTTACTTTCTTTTGCAATTTTCTTTAATTCTTATAAATAAGCAATTTTTGTATCAACATCCTTTAATGTTTCTGGTGTATAATGGCTTGATAATACTAAATTATATCCATTTTCTTTATATCTTTTTAATTGTGCAATAATTACATTTGCATGTCCTTCTCCTGCAACTATTGAATGACAATCATGTCCTAACATGTGTGTATATACACATCCGATTTGTGGAAATTCTATTTCGATATTTTCTTCATGATATGTTATCTTTAATTCAAATCCACCAATATTAGCTTTTTCATCTTTTAAAACATCTGTTATTTTGTGAAATTCTTTTGCAAATGCTCCATTAAATGATTTTTCAAAGCCTGTTACCAAATTATGAATTGTTCCTTCTTTCATTGATTTTTTTGTTCCTTCTGAAGCATATCCTTTTACATCTTTTAGTATTGTTCCTCCATTTGGATGATCAGAAAATACTTTTCCAACTATATTTTTATTTAATTCTTTTACATATTTTTCGAATTCTTCTAAATTATCATAAAATGCTGGGAATTCTACTAATAATACATTTTCTTTGTTTTCTAATATATAACTTTCATCATTCATTAAATCATTTGTTTGATAACAATGTAATTTTATATCTCCAAAACTATAAATATCTATATATCCTTTTTTCTAAATTAACTCTTGAAACTTCCATCTCTATCTACTCCTTATTTTTATTTATTGAATTTAGTAGCTACTCTATTTTTCTATTTCTGTAATTATTTTACTTTCTGTTTTTATCTTTGTAAAGTACGAACTTTTTTGTTTCATAGTTACTTAAAAGTAACTTTTTAGATGTTTTGCTATTTATGAAAGATAAATTTTTTTATAAAATGTATTATTTTCGATATATTATATCCGTTTTGACACTATTGTTGATTTTGTTGTGTTATAGCATTTACTTTTTTATTAACTTTGTTATAATTTGTATAGAATGGAGTTGATTTATAATGAAACAAGAATTACCCGCTTGCCCTGTTGAAATTACAATGGGACTTATTGATGATAAATGGAAAATTTTAATTATTAGAGATTTATTGACTAATAATTTAAGAGATATGGAGAAATCTGGTTTAGTTCATCGTGAGGTCTTTGCTGAAGTTCCTCTAAGAGTTGAGTATTCTCTTACTGATACTGGCTGGAGTTTGAAACCTGTTTTGGATTCTATGGTTCAATGGGTAAATAATTATCGTGAATTGCCAAAAATAGCAGATTAACTATGCTATTTTTACTATTTTATATTTTAAAATTTGAATAAATTCAATCCAATTTCTTCATCGAAGTACCTATCAACATTTCCTTCTATAATGCTTATTACCATTTCACAAGTAGCACTTACAATTGCTTTATTTAAATGTCCTCCAAATACTTCTCCTTTATCATTAGTATAATAAACATTATTGTTATTGCAATATCTAATATCATTCTAATTTTTTCATATTTATATCTCCCTGTTTATTCGTATCATTTAGAGTTTACTCCAAGTCAATATTTTTTCTGAAATTTTATATTATTTTTTGGAACAAATACTTTGCTTATATTAAAACATAATACAGTAAATATAATTAATATTACAGGACTATTATCATTGTTTTTCTAATCCTATTGCATAGTTCAATTTGTTCTTCTTTTTTGTATAATTCAAAATCATTTTGTTATGCTTAATTTTAATCGCTATGTATATTATAAAATTGTCAAAATAATTATATCATAAAAGACAGATAATTTTAAAATTACCTGTCTTTTATTTTACTTCTTTTCTTTTTTAATCATTTAAAACATCAACAATTTCAATTGGTGCAATTAAATTATTTTTTTTATTATAAACTGCTGTTTTTACATAACTTCCTCTTAATTCATCATCCATTTTATTCATTATTTCATCATAACCAATCCATTTTACATCCAAAATTTCATTTTTATCATATTTGATATTTTCATTAACCAATTTAGCATTAAAAAATACCATAATTCTCAAATCATCTTCTAAAATTCTATTAGCGATATAGCAAACTCCATTTAGTTCTACATCACATCCTGTTTCTTCTTTGATTTCTCTAATTGCTCCTTGTTTTAAGCTCTCTTTAAACTCTAAACGTCCTGCTGGAAAATTCCATTTTCCATAACACATTTTTTTGGCTTCTTGTATCAATAAATATTTTCCGTCTTTTTCTATAATTCCACCTACTACTATATTCATAATTTTTTCCTCCAAATATAATTTATCACAAACTTCTAAATCTTACAATGAAATCATCAATATTTAATTTTCTTTTCTTAGTTTTTTATTATATATTATACTATCTATAAACTACTACTTTGGGAAAACAAGTAATATTATACTCATTACAAGCTTTACATTCTTTATCTATCAGTTCTTCATTACTATAAACAAATCCATTTTTTAAATAAAATTCGTCTACTTTTGAAATTATATATACTGGCTTTTCTAATTCTCCTATGGCTTTTTCTATTAAAGATTTTCCATATCCTCTATTTCTATATTTTTTTATCTACTGCTAATGCCTCAATAAAACTTTTTCCTTTATATATTGAAATAGATACTGCTCCAATAATATTTTCATTTTCTAATAAAGCAAATGATCTTATATTATTTCCAAAATATTTTTTTCTTTCATCAAACTCTAGTCCATTTTCTATATAAAAATTAATTAAACTATCATTATCATATTTATCAAATTTCATAAAAACCTCCCATTCGATAAATTATCTATTTTAAGTCTTTTATATATCTAACATCACAAGCAAAATGTTCTGTCTTTACTATTAGTTCATCCACTTTAACAAAGCCATATTTTTCATAAAATCTTTGTGCTGCAATCATATTACTTAATGTTTCTAAGTAACACTTACTATAATATTTTTTTGCATATTCTAATGCCATATCCATTAATTTGTGAGATATACCTGTACCTCTTGTTTCAGGTAAACAATACATTTTTTGTAATTCACATACGTCTTCAATTCCGTCTAATTTACCTATTCCAACTCCACCAACGATTTTCCCATTTTCATCAATTTGTTCATACGCTGTACAAGAAAATGCAACATCATGCTTTTTCATAAATGCTAATTGCTTTTTCAATTTTTCTTCTGTCCAAATATCATCAGAATCCAAAAAAGCCATATATTCCCCATTTGCCAATTCCATTGCTTTTGTTCTTGCAACGGCAGCTCCAGAATTATTTTCTAAACAAAAATATTTTATTCTACTATCTTCTTTTATATATTTATCGACAATTTCTTTTGTATTGTCTGTCGAGCAATCATCAACAATAATCATTTCCCATTGCTGATACGTTTGTGCCTGAACAGATTCAATTGTTTCCCCTATAAACTTCGCACAATTATATGTCGGCGTGATAACTGATACTAATCCTTTTTCCATACACACTCCCTACCTAATCACTGCAAAAACTGTTTTTATCATTGTTCCTATATCATGTATAAAACTAAATTTTCTAATACTTTCAAGATTGTATTTCATCTTCTCAGGAAGAACCTTTTCTACATATACTTTGTCCACATCATCTGCTTTATCCAATAACTCTGCTTCATCTTTATATTGTTCCTTAAAGCTGTCTAGCATTTTGTTCATGACATCCAGACCATCCTTTTCCGTCCACACTTTTAAGGAGACAACTTTATCTGTGCCACCTGCTGATTCATCTATACTTCCACCTGTTATACCTGCTTTACCACATCCTGATAAGACAATAGAAGATATCAAGCCAATAGCACATAATTTCTTCACTATCTTTTTATTCATATTAATATACTCCTTTGTGTAAATTTACGTTCTTATATACCGATTGAAATTTAATAATAAATTAATAAATGTAAAATCGAAATCACAATCCAATTCCCTTCAGATTACTTCACACGAATTTGACAAATCATAATAGAAATTAATTAACGTACTAATATATTATATTTATTGTAGGCTTTATAACAGTATTTGTCAATCAATTTACCTGCTGACCAGCTTATCCTGTACAGTCTTTTCAACACTTCTGAAAATAGTAAGAATTGAAATAATGATTTTTCATAATAAACTTCCTTAGCGTTTATTATATTTATTTTCTGTTGTTGTCAAGGGTGTATATACAAAACACATTAAATACAGGTCGAAGAAGAATAAATCAGAATAATTATAAACTATTTATAAATTATTAGCACTCACCACTTGACAGTGCTAATAATCGGGTATATAACATAGTCAGAACAAAGGAAAGGGAGTTAAGAAATAGTAATTAAGATAACACCATTCCAGATGTTCCAAAGAAACAAGGTAATAGTTCAGATGAATATGTAATCCTGGGGATTGGTTATTTATATATCCGATCCGAATGAACGAAAGGTTCAGCCGAACAAATAGTTTATTAAAAAAGGAGCGATGACTTATGTTAATGCCTAGTATTTTTGGAGAGAATTTATTTAATGATGATTGGATGAACTTCGGATTTCCTGAAGTTGAAAAAGCTTTATATGGTAAACACGCCAGCCACGAAATGAAGACTGATGTCAGAGAAACTGATTCCGGCTATGAAGTTGATATTGATTTACCTGGCTTTAAGAAAGACGAAATCAATATACAGCTTGATAATGGTTACCTTTCAATCAGTGCCGCTAAGGGTCTTGATAAGGACGAACAGGACAAGGAAGGCAAGTATATCAGAAAGGAACGTTATGCCGGCTCTATGAGCAGAAGCTTCTACGTTGGTAATGCAATTACTCAGGACGATATAAAGGCTAAATATGAAAGTGGTATTTTAAGACTTTCTGTTCCAAAGAAAGCTGCTGAGGAAATTGAAAGTGCTAAGAGGATTGCTATTGAAGGATAATCCGTACAGGAATGTATGAATTGGCCTGATTGGTAGTGTACTTAGCATCTGGGATTGCAGTTGTTAATGTAGTTCTTGCCAAGATATGAGTTGTAATTGAATAATTAAGAAATGCCAGTCCCTAAGGTTGAACTTAGGGACTGGCATTTTTTTATATTTTGCCATAACAACCGACAGATTTCTAAAACTACTCATTACTCTATTAATCTTACAATTGTTACTCTTCTTAAATATACTACGCAATAAAACATTTCAATAACATGTAGATTTATCACTAAGCTATTTTCTCTTTACAATTTACAATAGGGAAGTTCATATAATGTATCCGGATCAATATCAATACACTTACAAGCATCTCTATTTCCACCTATATCCCATACTAATGTATCATTCATAACTGTACATGTATCAGTAAATACCGAAATATCCTTCAATGGTTTAAAGACTTCTTTATCCAACATATTTTTCATATCATAACATACAATTTTTCCATCTTCAAAGTAGACATACACTGTGTAGTCTTTCCTTGGTATCACTTGAACTACCTCAGGAAACATAAACAGCACCTCCTATACAAGTGGATTAATTCTATTTAACGGCTTTCCATCTTTTGATAATTCCCAATTCTGCATCAACTCATCTTGATGTAACACACACCACGTTAAAATCAACTTTAACTGTCTTGATGGCAAAGTTCCCTTGATGCATCTAGCTGTATCAATTTCAATAATTGCCTTATTTCAATTATACTCTGCATGAAAATACGGCGGATTATGATCATCATAATACATTGTAACTCGAATTCCATAAAATAAAGAAATTTCCGGCATTTATTTACCTGCTGATAATCTGATGACAATAATATTTTATATGTAAAATCTTATTTATTTATTATACCACAGTTCTTACAAAAACACCCCAGGACAAAAAGTCCTGAGGTGTAATACACTTTTCTGAAACGTCGTAAGACGCACTGGATTGTTGAAATATTATCTCTTTGAGAGCGTTTTGAGAACGAGAAAAGCCCATAGATTGGGGATTTGTGTCTGGTAGTGTTACATATCTGTTGTATGCGTAGCACTATCCACACATTCCCAGAACTGCTCAATCACTTTGACAACGAAAGGGACTACTACTATGAAAATACATCTTGCTTACTACAACCAATACAAGAACGGAATTGACATTACTTTTGACGACAATGTGCTTCTGTTTGTCTCATGTGCTGAAGCAGAAAAGGATCTCCATACTACACCTAACTCTCAAAGGCTTATTGATAATCTTGCGATTGATGATCCTCTTAAATATGCTACATTGGCTCTTGATTATGAGTTGCAGAATTGGGCTGATGCTATGGATGAGGATTGGTGTTTCTAAATATTTCATAAATATATTGCACCTATATTCTTTTCTTGTTATCATAATATTGGTGCTACCCTATTCGGTAGGCGGTTAGTCCTTCAGCAGAGGGACTGTGACCCTCTGATTACATAGAAATCATCTTGTATGAAATCTTACAAAGGAGGGATGCCAATGTTGACTCTTGAAGGTCTCATTGCAGTATTAGGCTTTGGCTTGACCTGCTTTGAACTTGGATATACACTCGGTAATAAATCACACAAAAAATAATCGCCCCCGGTCTGGTAAACTGAGGCGATTATTTTAATCAATTCATATACTGGGCTAACCGTCTATCGGTAGCACCTTTTATATATTTATAATATCACTATTTTCAACGTGTGTCAAAAATATTATCAAATATTTTTATTAAAGTATCCTGTCTCTTCCCATACCTTCTTATCAGGACAATAATAACTATATTCTCTTGAATCCCCAACTTTCATTGCTGTTCCAAATTTTAGTATTCCTTGTTGTATACCAATTCTTATATATTGTGCATCCTTTCCAATTGCTTTAGCAATCTCCGCGATCGGCACATTTCTTCCTGTAAACTGTGGATAATTAATATTATACTGCACCTGCAACATCTCTTCACCTCCGTATTACATAAATCAGTGAATTTTTTTGTAATGTCCCCTTCTTGTAAACTCTATAATTCCATTATCTCTCAAAAGCTGTAATTGTTGTCGTATTTTTTCCTTCACATGATGATTGTCAGGATGTTTATCGAAAAGAACCTTTTCAAACCTATACATTTGTTCAAGTGTAAATTCATCATTATCGATTAAATTAACACAGTTAAGAACATCTAATGTCCATCCTCTTGTTTCTAACTTGCTTCCTCGTAAAAACTCTGTTTTATGGACTTTTTCAATTATCTTTTTAATTGGTATTTCTTGTTCATTCTGTACAATATAGATTCTTCCTTCATCTGGAATGCGATTCAACAGTATATTACATCCTATCCAACCTGCTCTCTTCGCTGTATCAGCTAAAGGTTTTCTTTTTTCTATTATTTCTGGTGAAAAAAAGTATTTTGGCACCATCATAAAATTTTCAACTTCAAGATTATACTTGTTATAGTGCATAAAAAAGAAATTAGGGTTATTAATCGAATTAATTCTATCTATCATAGTATTATATGCCCCATCATTAACTTTTCTGCTAATAGAAGCACCTTTACTCTTTAATTCATATTCTTCTCTACAAGATGGACAAAAAAAGTCAGCAACAGGTCTGTTATTCTCAAAATGGTATATGTATTGATTTCCACAATATGGACAAAACATATTTTCATTAACCCATGCTTCCGTTATCACCCTAATTTTCTGAGTGTTACTCGAATACTGTTCAGCACTTCTTCCATCCATATGTAAATTCAAAATTATCACTCCAATACTGTTTGATACAATACACTATTAAAACGTGTCCTAATTTTTTCTATATTCTCTTTCATTATTTCAATTAATATACAACTTCTCTTTTTGTTCAATGCTGCTACACCTACTGCTCCACTTCCAGCAAATGAATCTAATACTATTTCACCTTCATATGTAACATATTCCAGTATCTTTTCACATAATTCCACTGGTAATTCACTCTGGTGTATCTTATTTTTTTTAGAAACTGGCTGAACATCAAACATAGTTGGTAACATACCATTGCACCCACTCATATAATATGTTTCACCCATCCTATCAGATTTTTTCTTATCAATTCTCATGCTTCTCGCCTTTCCCTTTGAAAAAATCATTATGTCTTGTGTATTTTTAGCTTTTCTTCCAGTATTACTTACAAAAGAACCTTTTTTCCACGGAACCTTAGAATAATATACAAATCCTGCTTCTTTTGCATATTGTTTTATCTGATATAAATATTCATAATTATTTTCATTTTCAGCCGGCAATACTTCAACCAAAAAGCAACCCTTCTTTAATACCCTAGCCTTCTCTTTAAAATCTTCCAATGTATATCGAAAACAATCATATAATGCAAATGCTCTTGTTCCGCCTTTATTCGACTTCATATCTAGCCAAGGATGATCTGTTAATATGCAGTCAATACTATTATCTTCTATCATAGATAAGTCTCTGCCATCACCCTCTATTAATACACACTGTTCCTCTTCACAATCAATTGTACGATATACTCCTTTTGCTACTCTTTCAAATTTAACACCTATTTTTTCATAAATACGTGCTCTGACTGTTTCCTGAGGTTTATCAAGATTTTGCTCATATGCCTCTTGTAGTGAAAACCTCTCACTATTCTTAAAACAATTAAATATCTTTTCAACTAAAGTCATTTTGTATACCTCCTATAAATTCGGATCTTGATCCTAACATAAGAAGTGTACAAATAAAAGGATTTTTTATTTCTTCTAATTATATATCTTATCATCATTTTTATAAATCCTCTATATTTTCATCTTCATTTATATAAACTTTTTCATAAAAGTATCTTTTTGATACTTTTCCAGGTACAACTATATATCCTCTTTGTTCCAGCTCTTCATTTAATTCCCTAATGATTTTGTATGCTTTTGTCTGCTTTACTTGTAATATTCTCATTACATCTTTTACTGTATAAAATTGTTTCATGTAATTTCACCTCCAAATTTATCTTATATTTTTGTTTTTATTTTGTCGTTTCACTTATAGTGAAAGAAGCGAATTAGTCATCTCAACTAATCCGCTTCAAATTATTTATCTCTCTTTATACACCTCCCACAACCTCTTCTGCTCCGCTCCAATCCTTAATCTCTCCTGCAAATCTCTAATCTTGCTATTGATGAGTATCTTAAATATGCTGCATTGGCTCTTGATTGTGAGTTGCAGAATTGGGCTGATGCTATGGATGAGGATTGGTGTCAATAATCGTACTTTCCACTCATATCTAGCATTAATTTATTATCTTTTCTTCTATTAAACATCTCTGCACTTCTTTTTCAAGTCAAAATAATGATATAAAATAAATTGGCAATTCACTCTTTTCATATCCTTATCAATTGTATAATATGAATATATGTAATTAGTATCTTTCAGTTTTTTGCATACCTCTATTGGAATTTTTAATTGAATGTCTGTTTCCCCTGATAAGTTCATAAGTTCTATCATCTTTTTAACATATTTTTCTATATTTTCATCCAAAACAATAAAAACATCACTTGATACTAATGATTTATCAAATATATACGGCTTTATTTTTCTATTATTATAAATATCATTTATTGATTTATTTACAATCGCCTCATCTGATGTAAAGCGATTATTCCTAACTATACCTGTTGTTACGCATCTCTCATTTTTCTTTTCCTCAATTACTATTTTATTAATTTTTTCTGATATACTTTGCCTCTCAGAAAAGTTAGTGCTTTCATTTAACGCTAAAAAATCATCTTCTGTTAACCAAATAAAATCATTATAATAGTCAACTACATTTTTCAAAAATTGTCTATTCTTTTTAGGATAAAAAATAAATCCTATATCTGACCATATGGTTTCTAAATCTCTAACATAACACACAAATTCATCAAACCATTCCACCTTCTTATTATAATCTACAATGTCCATATACTTAGAACAATGCGTCGTTAATTCATGATACTTGAATATATACTTTTCCAATGCATCCTTTCTATTTTGTAAATATGCAATAAACGCAACTACTCCAGATATAATAGAACTTCCTAACAAACCCAATATTATGTTTGATATAAATGTCTTTATCAAAAAACACCCTGATGTTTCAATCGGGTTCCATATAAATACACAAATGGCATAAATTAAAATGCATATAAATGATGAAATCATCATCGTGTATAATGTTCTTTTTTGCATATTCATATACGTTCACCTCTTTTAACCAATATTACATTCCAAAAATTCCCCTGTATAACTACTACAATACCATTCCCATTTTGTCACTCTCTTGGTCATATTTAATGTACTAATCGGATCACATATAAAACACACCTCTATACGACTTTCATCCTGTTGCACAATTGCTAGATAATATTTATCTTTATACTGTACAGCAGATGAAAATTCATTATTTGTCATAGTAAATGCATTTCCCATATTATCTACACTTTTAACTTCATAATACCTATGCGTTCCATCTGTCATAATTGTCTCAATATCATATCCAACATTTTGTGCTGCTACATCAATTACATTTACAACTCCATCTAGACTTCTTAAAATTTCTCCTAGATTTTGTTCTACTGTTCTCCATTTTTTTACAACAGATTTTGTGCCAATACTACCAACATTACGACTTATTATTGAAGGGCTAATTTCTTTATTATATCCTTGCTGACGTATGTTCTTTAGTCCCAACACTTTATAAAACTGCTCAACATAAACTACTGAACCAACTTTCTCTATAACTGCCGCATTAAAACTATCTTCGATAATGTCATTTTTATCGCAATTAATTACCTTTTTTACATCTGTATTAAAAGTAATAACATTTGCATTGTTAAATTTAGTTAATAGTGCTTTATCTAATCCAAATCTAGACCTATCTACAAGTTCATACATTACCTCTATCCTAGACTCTTTAGACAAAATACAATCTTTCATAGCATCCAACATCATCTCTATCGGTAAAATTCTTATTCCTATCATTTTAACAAATTGTAATATTCCCCTTATGTTTGCATCAATATCATTTCCAATTCCATAGATATTATTTATTCTGCATATCTGCTCAAAATCTACATTCGTTATTCCTTGTGGCTGATAATATATTTCTTTCACATCTTCAGCATATTTTTGCAGTTGCTCTTTTGCCTTTTTAATTAATTTTTCGATATAAAAATCACTTATTGTATTACCTTTTATCGCTCTTAAAGGATCTAATGATGCTTGAGCCAATATATTAATAAATCCATATCTATCATAGTTCTCTGCCAAAATATTTTTTAATATATTGTTTGTTAAATCAACGCAACCCTCAATTGCATTCTCTGTTTCAGTATCATATATTACTTTAGTTCGAGACGGGTCAGTTGAAAAATCTCCATTTATTTTGATTGGTACATTTAATTTATCATTAGTTGGCATAAATGAATGAATTACAGACTCCTGTGGAGATGCTGGAATAACCCTATTACCATCATACTTAAAAGCAAGTTTAACATCACTTTTTAACTCGTCTGAACACACTATCCACCTATCATTATTTTGTGTTCCGAGAAATTCAATTTCATCACATAAGCTACTTAAATTGGTATACTTCACCATATATGTTATTTTTTTTGATGATAAATTAAAATGAATCTCTCTAATATTTCTCAAAAATAACATACAACTTGTATCAAACATACTTATTTCGTCAAGTAAACAATCACCTTCTGTTTCAAAAACAAAAACAGTTGAATACCTATCTCTAAGTAAATCATTTATGCTATTGTCATACGCATTGCCGCAAAATTTATGTGGTATCCTTATTAGCGGAACTGTATTTGCTTCCGGTAATAAATTCTTAGTTAATTGTCGTGAAAATGTTGTTGCTATATGTCCACTATATAAATGTACTGCCTTTGCATAATTTACAACAGATTTGAAACCTATACCCCTATATCCTATTGTATTTGTTTTTCTTTTTTTTGTTGAAGTACCGCTTCTACATAACGATACCAAATCATTCTCACAAAACTCTCTACCATTATTTGCTACACCATATACTTTGCTACTTATTTCTACTATTTCAAACTTACTTGCTCCTGCATCATCAGCATTTTGTAACAATTCTATCAAAGAACGTCCAGTATAACTCTCTGATATATACTTTTCCATATTAGCTAAATCACTAAGTAATATAGGTGATCTTTTTGCTTCTTCTAAGAAAGAATTATGTAATTTTTCTACAATCTCCATATATTATCCCTTCGTTGCAAATATTCTACATTTACTCATATTAAAACTAAGATTATCTTCATTTAAAAATAAAGCAATAGTATCATATCCTGAAAATTCTTCTATATCAAGATATCCATCGTCTGAATAAATTATTGTATTTTCTTCGTCATAAAAATTAGCTTTTATTCTAACATTATCTTCTAATTTTTCTCCTGGTAACAATGCTATCTCTAACAACAATTGCAACCACCCGTTACTCTCATTTATCCCACAAAATCCATAACCTAATAATTGCAAATTAAATTTGGCAAATGTAGCTTCAACAACTTCTACACATTTATTCAATTGTTTCTGCAATATATCTTTATCCATAAAAATACACTCCTTTATCGTAACATTATAATAATATTAATTGTATCATTTATAATCCTGTATTTCTATACCTTCTTTTTTACATCTATCCTTATTATAAAAGTCGAACTTTGACCCCATTGTGCTCATAAATTCGACTTTTGTATTAGTATTAATTAATAGATAGTTTTTTAACATCAACTATCTCCCCTCATACACCTCCCACAACCTCTTCTGCTCCGCACCAATTCTCAATATCTCCTGCAAATCCCTAGCCATAGCCTCAACATTAGCATCCATCTGTTCTACTGTCCCTGTCCGATTAACAGCCTTAATCTCCCACTGAATTAACTCTTTGCTATAATATTCCCTAGTCTCCACATTCATATATCCATACACCGAATATGAATATCCATTGCTTTTCTCTATGAATACCAGAGCTACTTCACCCTTAGAAGTTTTCCACCTCGTAAGCCTTGGAAACCAGCATAATCCTTCTTTTATCAGTTCCTTAAATGTCTCCAACAGTTTTCCTATCTCATACAGAATTCCCCTATATGAGTTTCCTGCTTCTATAATCTTATCTGCTTCAACATGATTAGCATATTCTTCTATTGTCGGTGCAAATAATCTGAATGATGATACAAAAGCATTGATCTTATCAAGCAATTCTACGGCTTCATTTGCTTTGTCTGTCACGCTTGCCAGCTCTTGCTTTACCGATTGAAGTTCTGACCGCTTTTCATCAAGTTCCTTAGTCTGTCTCCTTTCCAATTCCCTGTAAACAATTTGTGAAGTGGTCAACTTAATATCCGCATCATTCACCTGTTCCTGTATCTGTTCCAAATGCTCTGTCTCTTGTGCTACTTTATATTCCGCAACTGTCAAATCACGATTGCGACCTTTTGACTTTTCCTTTATCTGTTCTCCAAACCAATCATTGACCTCTTTATTGGCTACCTCCCTTAGCTCGTCCTGCAACACTTGCGAAAGCACTTCTTTTGTAAACACTTTTCTCTTTGATACCTGCCTGCTAAGTCCCTTTTTATATCCATCTGCTACTGGAACTCCCACTATATGCATATGAGGACTATCCTCGTCAAGATGAACTACTGCATTTGCCACAACGAATTGTGGAAGTCTCTTTATTAGCTCACCCAATATTATCTCATACGATAGCTTTATATATGATTTCATATCATCATATTCTTTCCAGAACTCCCTGTCACCTATCTGAATGATTATCTCTACCGCCATATCCTGCTCCTTGTCAGCGACATGTTCAAAATAATCTTCTATCTGGCGGTCTGGTCGTGTCTGTTTTTTATTATATTCTTCTAATGCCTCATCGAATTCTTTATGATATACTGTCTTTACATCATCAATCAGATTTGATGTTCCATAGACAATAACAATGTTGTCTTTGCTGTAATCTGATGACTTATATTTCCTCAGATTATGCTTTGCAACAGCAGCCAATTTAGATTTCGATGTAATGGCACTTTTCTTATTGCTAACATGAGCTGTATATGAAATATTTCCCATTCGCATCTCCTTATCTGTGCTTTATTCTTATCTGTAAATTCTATCGGAGCAGTGTTGTTATCATCTTGGCTCTGCCATAGATGATAACCCCCTAGCAGTTCTGTCAATCCAAATCCACAATTGACATTGTGAATATTGTTTTGTCATAACTGCGGGGGCTCTCCGAGAGTTATATATACCAGTCTTTTATATCTGATACATATATGTTACATATCAAGAATTTAATAATCTGTTCTTTTAAGAAGTACAGACTCTAAACTCTTATAAGAATTTAGAATCTGTTTTCTCAAACATTCAGATTGTTAAACTCTTTATTGTGGTAATATCCAAGTCCAATAACTTGTGCCATCCTCTGCTTTAGCTTTACCAGAAGTAACTCCTAGCTTTTTCTTTGCTGATAACAGAGTGTTTCTCTTTATTCCTCTTCTTGCTGCCTCCTGCAAAATATCATTTGATATAATCTCTTTGGCGGCTCCAAAATACTCTTTGATAAAACTCTCTGCTATATCCAGCTTCTTTTTACCTCTTCCTTCATTTCCTAACAGAAGCTCATCTATGGTGATATCATAAGGTCCTATGCATACCATTCCACTATCCTCTGTCATCTCAAATCCTATGGCATCTCCTGTTGGTGCCAGAGATGATTTATCATGTGCCATTATTCTTATATTAGGCTTGTCCCGAAGCCTTGCTACCAGCAACACGCTCCTTGCTGTTGCCTGAATATCAATCGAGCCTAAACCTCTGTAGGTTGACTTACTTCCAGCCGCCTTATTCATATGACCGATAAGAACTATTGCACAGTTATATTTTTCAGCAATCATTCCCAAATGCTTTAACACTGGTCTTATTTCATTTGCTCTGTGCATATCAACCTTTGCCCCTATATACGCCTGTATCGGATCAAGAATAACCAGTCTCGCTCCTGTCTCAACAATTGCCTGCTCCAGCCTGTCATCTGTCATACTTAATTCTTTTTCAGTTTCATCAATCACTCGTATCATAGAACAATCCGCACCAGCCTTTTCAAGTCTTGGCTTTATCGTATCGTCAATTCCATCCTCTGCTGTCTGATAAATAATATGAATGGGTTCTCGTTCCCTGTCATCATCACAGGGAAGTGGCAAGCCCCTGCTAAGGGCTGCCGCCAACATCAATACAAGTGTTGTCTTTCCTTCTCCCGGATCTCCTTCAATTATGGTTATCTTTCCATAAGGTATATATGGATACCATAACCACTCCACTTCTTTTGAAACCACATCCTCCATATGGATAAGTTTCAATTCTACATTCTGCTGTTCATTCATAATCTTCCTCCCTGTTAAACTGCTTCTTCATTAAAGTAACCTGTTTCTTCCCAAACTTTTTTATCCGGACAATAATAGCTGAACTCATTTGAGCTCCCTACCTTTATTGCCGTTCCAAATTTGAGTAATCCTTGTTGTATTCCCAGCCTTACATACTGTGCGTCCTTCCCTATTGCACTTGCAATCTCTTTTATTGGTACATTTCTCCCTGTAAAAGCTGGTAAATCACCCTGATAGATAACTTCTGGCATCTCTACCACCTCCTCTTTTTATATAGAGCATTTCTTGCTCTGTTATGTTTTGTATTATATAGACCTTTGTTTGCTCTGTCAATAGTTTAAAATTTAATGTTGACTATTAAATATTAGTGTGTTACATTTACAATCACAGGAGGTTGAGGCAATGAATACCGGTAAAAAGATTAAATTAATACGAACCTTTCGTGGTTTAACCCAGAAAGAACTAGGCGAAGCTTGTGGAATACATGAAGTTGCAATCCGTAAGTATGAGCTTGGAAAGAATCTTCCTAAGCCTGAACAGCTTAGAAAAATTGCAGATGCACTTGGTGTCAATGTTAATTCATTGATGGAATTTGATATCGAGGCTGATGGTGATGTACTACCATTACTATTTGCTATTGATGAAACATTTGACATTTCTATCAAGGATTTAGACGGAGAGCCTGGTATATTCTTTTCCAATAAGAATCTTGTTCAGTTTCTTAAAGACTGGCAGGCTATGAAAGAATTACTTGATAATGGCAGCCAGACACAGGATAATTACGAAATATGGAAGACTATCCGCCCAAGTGTGACAAAGGTAACCCACGAATAACAATCATTTTATCCGTTTGCTATCAGCTTTCTAGTAAATAGCGAAAGGATGGTGCTTATGAAGTTACCCAACGGATACGGAAGCGTTGTAAAACTTTCCGGCAAAAGAAGAAAACCTTATCAAGTGAGAAAAACTGTAGGCTGGCACTACGATGAGGCGAAAGACAAACAGGTTCAGGATATGATTACAATTGGATATGCAGCTACCAGAGCTGATGGCTTGCAAATGCTTGCTGATTACAATAATAATCCATTTGATACCAAGGCTGCTAAGATGACATTTTCAGATGTCTATGAAGAATGGTCAAAGCGTAAGTTTCCTACTATATCTGAATCTAATGTAAAAGGATACACAGCATCCTATAAATCCTGTGAACCCCTTTACAACAAAATTTTCAAGGATATTAAATTAGTTGATTTACAGACTGTTATTGATACCTGCGGTAAGAATTTTCCTACTCTCAAGAAAATCAAAGTCCTGTTTAACCAGCTATTTGATTATGCTTTGAAAAATGATATTTGCAACAAAGATTATTCAAGCTTCGTTGATATTGTTCAATACAAGGATCGTAACCCTAACAAATACGATAGAAACAAGTTTGAGAAAAATGAAATTGATATTATCTGGGAACAAAAGGAATACAAATATTATCAGATAGTATTGATGCTCCTATATAGCGGAGTCCGTATCTCTGAAATGCTTGATTTGAAGAAAGAGAATGTTCATCTGAATGAACAGTATTTTGATGTTATCTGTAGTAAAACAGAAAATGGTATCAGAAAAGTTCCAATAGCAGACAAAGTTCTGCCATATTACAAAGCTTGGTATGAATCCTGCCCTGAATGTGAATATTTACTTCATACAGAAGCTGGAAAACATTTTGAATACCGAAACTACTACGATAGCTATTTCAAGCCATTGATGGAACAGCTAGGTATTAATCGTACACCTCACTGCTGCAGACATACATGCATCTCAATGTTAGCAGAAGCTGGTATTAACCAGACGATTATCAAAAAGATTGCGGGGCACTCAGGTGCAATGACACTCACAGAGAAAGTGTATACCCACTTTGATATAAAGGAGCTTGTAGATGCAATTAATGAAATTTAGGAAACAATCAGTGCCATTCGCAAATCACTTCGTGATTTTGCTCATGTCGCGCTGGCGCGCTATATTTGCCACCGAATATGTGCCTGTGAGTGCAAGCACTCCCATCCAATATTCACCAGCAAGTGCACCGCTTGTAGAAACGCACAAAAAAGGACATTCCCCAGTATCTCTACTGAAAAATGTCCTATACATATCAATATCTTTGTTGCATACCTGCTGCATATGTGTTGCATTCGATGTAAATTCCAGCACATCTGACGGCATTCCACAACTTCTGTAACCCTTGTAAAATGGGCTTCTCTTGATATCTTCGTTTCCGATAAATTATCGTTTGGAGAACTGTGGTGCACGACGAGCTTTCTTCAAGCCGTATTTCTTTCTTTCCTTCATACGTGAATCACGAGTAAGGAATCCGGCCTTTTTAAGAATCGGTCTGAAATCAGCATCTGCTTCATTCAATGCACGAGCGATACCATGACGGATAGCGCCTGCCTGACCTGTGAAACCGCCACCTTTAACAGTAACTTTTACATCGTATTTGTCAGCAGTGTTTGTAGCTTCCAAAGGCTGACGAGCGATGATTTTCAAAGTCTCAAGACCAAAATAATCGTCAATATCTTTTTTATTAATTGTCACTTTACCGGTACCTGGTGTAAGGTATACACGAGCGATACTGGATTTTCTTCTTCCTGTTCCGTAAAATGTTGAACTAGCCAATGTTATCTCTCCTTTCTACACCTCATTAAATGTCCAATGTTTCCGGTTTCTGTGCTGCATGGTTGTGCTCCGGTCCTGCATATACGTGCAGTTTCTTAAGCATCTGGCGTCCCAAAGGTCCCTTTGGAAGCATACCCTTTACAGCGTGAGTAATTACAAATTCCGGTTTCTTCTGCATCATTTCTCTCAATGTAGCTTCTTTCATTCCGCCTACATATTCAGAGTGATGATAGTAAATCTTCTGATCCAGTTTCTTACCTGTAACCTGAATCTTCTCTGCATTTACTACGATTACATAATCGCCTGTGTCAATGTGCGGTGTGTAAGTTGGTTTGTTTTTACCTCTTAATACATTCGCAACTTCTGATGCAAGACGTCCCAAAGTTTTTCCTTCAGCGTCTACAACATACCATTTTCTTTCCACTGTGGATGGACTTGCCATAAAACTTTTCATCCTTGGAATCCTCCTTATTTAGTTCTTGCTTACTAGGTTTTGCAAAACAAAACTGGTTCGGCTGTTTTCCTTGTTACATGCGTATTCTCGTTACCGGGGCATGGAACGACAAAACACGCCATACTCGTATAGTATACGATACCAAAGTGCCTCTGTCAAGATTTTTTTCTTGACGCAGACCATTTCTTAAGGCCATAATAAAAACAGTATAAAAAAATGAAATAAATGCAACACTTTGACACCAAAATCAATCTAATTATTAGCTGTGAGGGATTTCACAGAGAACTGTATACAGTATATTCGCACAAATGTGCAGATTGGAGGCACCCGTGACAAAGACAGACTGGATTTTCGTACAGCAGGCAAAAAAGGGCGATTCCCATGCTTTTGCCAGACTTTACGAAATCTATTACAAAGACTTATACCACTTTGCCCTTTATTATACGAAGGACAGTATAACCGCCGAGGACGCCGTCAGTTCAGCCGTTTTAAAAGCATTTGAGCAATTACATAAACTGCGGAAAAATGACGCGTTCAAGAGCTGGCTGTTCCAGATTACGGCAAACGAATGTAAAAAATTATTAAAACAAAAATCCATTTATTTGAGCGATGCGTCATGGCAGGAACCGGCTGCCGCCGAAGATGGCTACCTGGCACCGGAAATTCAAGACGAACTTTCGCAGCTTAGTGAGCCGGAACGGCGCGTCATCACCTTATCCGTGTTTGGCGGCTATACCAGCAGAGAAATCGCGGGCATCCTAAAAAAACGGGAAGGCTCCATCCGTTCCATCAAAAGCCGGGCACTTGCAAAACTCCGCGAGAAAAATGCGGACTTATAAACATAAGGAGGTCAATTATGAGCGATAAAAATTTTGAAGAAAAACTCAAACAGCATTGGCGCGAAGAAGCGGATTCCATTCCGGTTCCGGATTCTCTGCACCCTGCAAAAATAGAAGAAATGATAGATAAAAAAATGGAAGTTCCTAAAAAACGCACCCACAAAAAATTGTATGCCGGCATTACTGCGGCAGCTGCTTGTCTTGCGCTTCTTATTGCCGGCACAGCCTATTACTTTAACACCGGACGGCAATCAGAAAAAGGAACCCCTGTTGCCAATTCGAAGCCAACCACCTCGGACCGACACGAGTTTGTCGGCAATACCAGTTATTCAGAAATTTATAGCCTGATTCAAAAATATCATGACAAGCAATCCATGTCCGATATTGCCGCAGAAGATTCAGCATCCACCGGAGCAAAATCCTCGACAGGAGCTGAAGACACAACAGCCACCCCCGACTATTCAGAAACGGATCTTCAGGTAAAAGATGTCATGGAAGGCGACATCGTCAAAACAGACGGTTCCTATATCTATACCATGTTAAATAACAACAATTGTGCCAAAATCCGCATATATTCTGTGGAGGGAAAAACTATAGAATTAGTTAAGCAATTTACCCTAAAAAAAAGATGGGTAGAGGAATTGTATTTAGAAAACAGTAAATTAATTATACTTTCCTCAGACAGCATTGAAGATAATTCAAATGCCACTTGCGGCGTTGCTGATGATTGCATTACTTTGAATGAAACCACCTATATAGATATTTACGATGTCAGTACACCGCAAAATGCAAAAAAAATCAAAAGCCTGTCGCAAAGCGGAATTTATAAAACTTCCCGCTTTACAAATGGATATCTCTACACCTTTTCTGCCCACCTAATCATGGGTGAATGCAAAAGCGAAAAAAAGATATCTGAATATATACCTTCCGTAAACGGCAAAACAATGAAGGAAAATAAGATACAAAAAATTGTAGATGACCCTGTAAATAGTTATGTTGTCATGACAAGTGTAAATCTTACCAAACCGGATAATTTCTCCGACACCGCGGCCGTGCTCTCAGATTACACCACATACTACATGAGCACATCCCATTTATACCTTGCCAACACCATTTACGAACAATTTTTATGGAACAGCAGCACAAAAACTGCCATCAGCAAATTTGAATACAAAGACGGCGCATTTTCCTACCAAACAACCAAAAAGGTAAAAGGCCAAATTAATGATTCCTATTATATGCATGAATATAAAGGAAATTTTGCTTTCGTCTACACTGACTGGAGGAACGAAACATCGACCAATGGTATCTGCATTTTAGACAAAAACATGAATACTCTTGGCAAAATTGATAATTTAGGTAACGACGAAACCATTTATGCATCGTATTACATTGGTTCCATGGCATACTTTGTCACCTACCGCCAGACAGATCCGGTATTTGCCGTCGACATCAGCAATCCGAAAAAGCCGGTTGTTAAAGCAAAATTAAAACTGCCGGGCTTCTCCTCTTACCTTCATTCCTTCGGCGAAAACCAACTGATTGGCGTTGGAATGGCAGGTGGTGATGATGATAAAGTAAAAATTTCTCTCTTTGCCTTAGGGGAAAATGGTTCCGTGACCGAACAGACAAAACTGCTCCTGCCAAAATATAGCGAAACGGAAGCAGGCAGTAACCACAAATCGGTTTTCATTGATGAGGAGAGGAAGCTTGTCGGCTTTGCCACGATAGCTGACACCACACTGCGCTACAAGCTCTATCATTTTGATGGAACTGAATTTAAACAGGTATTAAATGTTCCAATTAAGGAAATGTCAAACACACGAGGTATACGAATCGGCAATTACTTCTATGTCGTTGACAACGCAAAAAAAATCCATGCTTACGATATGCAAACATGGAAATAACATCTTTATTTAAGGTACTTCACGGATTTCCACAAGTACCAGTCCTTCCGGCGGGGCCGTAGGCCCCGCTTTTTTACGCTCTCCGGTAGAAAGTGCCTGTTTTACATCCGCTAAGCTTCTCCTGCCCTCACCGATTTCAACCAGCGTGCCGGCAATAATCCGAACCATATTATATAAAAAGCCATTCCCGCGCACACGAATTCGAATCACTTCACCGCCATTGCACCCCATTGCCTTTTGCTTATCAAGGGATACCTCGTAAATAGTACGAACTTTTGACTTCACCTGACTGCCCGCTGAACAAAAGGCTGAAAAATCATGCTCGCCAACAAGAAGTTCTGCCGCCTCTTTCATTGCCTCAAAATCCAAAGGATGATATACATGATACGAATACCGGCTGTATATAGGGAGATTGATTTTCGTATTTAAAATTGTATACTCATACGTTTTTTCTGTATTTCGGTATCTAGGATGGTAATCCGGTTCCACCTCATCTGACTTCTGCACACGAATATCATCCGGCAGATAATGATTGAGTCCAATCGCAAATTTCTCCGCCGGAATCCGGCTGTTTGTGTCAAACACAGCGATATTTCCATACGCATGCACACCGGAATCCGTGCGGCTCGCTCCGATTATCTCAATGTCTTCTTTCAGCCATTTTCGCAATGCGCCTGTAAGCGTTCCCTCCACCGTCACTGCATTTTCCTGAATCTGCCACCCGCAGTAATTTGTTCCATCATAAGAAACAATCAATCGTATTCTCCGCATTTTCTCCTCCTACCATGGAATAAAATGAGTAATGCCAATCACACAAACCAGATAACCGAGAAGAACCCCATACGAAATCCGGTCAACCGCCCGATACTTAAGCGGCTTCATCTTCGTACGGCCTTCTCCGCCGTGATAACATCTTGCCTCCATCGCATTGGCAAGTTCATAAGCACGTCTGGTCGCAGACACTAAAAGCGGCACCAGAATCGATACCATGGCACGCATACGCTGCCACAATCTGCCCTCTTCAAAATCTGCACCACGTGCACTCTGTGCATTGATAATCCGGTTCGCCTCTTCGAGAAGAATCGGGATAAAACGCAGTGCCAAAGACATCATCATCGCAAAATCGTGAACCGGCACCTTTATCTTTTCTAACGGCTTTAACAATTTTTCTATCGCATCTGTCAACTGATTTGGCGTCGTCGTATATGTCATCATCGAGGATCCGACAATCAGGTAACTCAAACGCATGGACATAAAGACAGCCTTTCGGATTCCCTGCCACGTAATGGTGATAAATTTCCAGTGAAATACCACATCGCCGCTTGTTCCAAACAAGTTAAACAATGCCGTCACAATAAGCAGAAACAGAATCGGCTTCATACCGCGTACAATGTAGCGGAGCGGGACTTTGGAAAGTACAATCACCGTTCCTAGAAATACGGTAACAACAGCATATCCAACAAAACCGCGAAACAAAAAAAGTGAAATCAAATAAGCAAGTACCCCGACCACTTTCACACGAGGGTCCAGACGGTGAATCACCGACTCTGCCGGATAAAATTGTCCGATTGTCATATCACGTAACATAATTCAATCCCCTTTTCTTATCTTGCCTGTAAAATACTGTCGACTGCTTCCTGCACGGTAATTGCATTGTGCGGCAGCGTAACACCACGCCTTGCCAGTCCTTCCATCACATATGTCACCTGCGGTGCCATCAATCCAATTTTCTCTAACTCTTTATAATGAGAAAATACTTCTCCCGGTGTTGCGTCAAACGCCACCGTTCCGTGATTCATCACAATAAGACGTTCTACATACCTCGCCACATCTTCCATGCTGTGGGACACTAAAATCACCGTCAGATTCCGCTCTTTGTGCAGTTTTGCAACCAAATCAAGAATCTCATCTCTTCCACTTGGATCAAGTCCTGCCGTCGGCTCATCTAACACCTCCGGCTCCATTGCCAGAACACCGGCGATGGCTACACGGCGTTTTTGTCCGCCGGACAATTCAAGTGGTGATACATCTAATAAATCCTCACCAATACCTACCTGTTTGAGTGCCTGAAAAGAGTTCATATCGATTTTCAGTGAATCCATACCGATATTCTTTGGTCCAAATTTCACATCATCAATCACCGTACTCTCAAACAGCTGATACTCCGGATATTGAAATACAAGTCCAACTTTACTGCGAAGTTTCTTCTTGGAAAAGTCGCTGTCATTGATGTCCTTTCCATCGTAAAAGACCGCCCCGGAAGTCGGCTTCAAAAGGCCGTTCAAATGTTGGATAAGCGTTGATTTTCCGGAACCGGTATGACCAATCAGACCAATCATTTCGCCTTGTTCAATTTTTATATTCACATCGTGAAGCGCCACTTTTTCTCCGGCACTTCCATCCTCATATCGATGCTCCAATTCATGAATAATAATCGCCATCACAAGTTCCTACTTTCCCAATTGTTTTGCAATCACATCTACCAATTCGTCTGCGGACGTAATTCCAACAGGAATTGTCATCCCCCTCTTTTTCAACTCATGCGCCAAAAGTGTTACCTGCGGCACATCCAGATGATATTTCTGCAGTGTTTCCACCTCGGCAAAAATTTCTTTTGGCTTTCCTTCCATCACGATTTCGCCCTTATTCATCACAATTACCTTGTCTGCCTCGGTAACTTCTTCCATGTAGTGCGTAATCCACAAAATCGTAATATGTTCTTCCTTATTTAATGTCTTTACGGCGTCTAACACTTCTCTTCGCCCAACCGGGTCAAGCATTGCCGTCGACTCGTCTAATACAATACATTTCGGATGCATCGCCAAAATACCGGCAATTGCTACCCGTTGTTTCTGTCCACCGGACAAATGATTCGGGGACGATTTTCTTTCGTGAAGCATCCCCACTTTTTTCAGAGCTTCCTCGACACGCTCCCAGATTTTTTTAGTCGGTACGCCGATATTCTCCGGTCCAAATCCAACATCTTCTTCGACAACATTCTGCACAATTTGGTTGTCCGGATTCTGGAACACCATGCCGGCCCTCTTTCGCACTTCCCAAACCATATCCTTTTCTGAAGTGTCAATGCCATCCACATACATCGTTCCTTCTTCCGGAACTAAAAGGGCATTGATATGTCTGGCAAGCGTGGATTTACCGGAGCCATTATGCCCCAGTATCGCAACAAACTCGCCCGTTTTCACTTCAAAGGAGACATCGTTGACAGCAGTTTCCACAGCTATCACATTATCTTCTCCATCCCGCCGGATGTAATCAAACTTAATATGCTCTGCACGAATCAATAGTTTGTCTCCTTTCAAATTTCTCCATATGCACAAAAGGGACTGTCCGAAGGCAGTCCCCATATTTGCAGTATCTTTATACTAACTCGATTACAACTTCCATTGCAGCATCACCTTTACGTGGTCCAATCTTAATGATTCTTGTATAACCACCGTTGCGGTCTGCATACTTAGGAGCAATCTCGTCAAACAGAAGATTTGTAATATCTACTTCTTTTGTTGCTTTTTTCTTACCAGCAGTTTCTGTAGGAACTTCGGTAATTGTGTAAAGCATCTTCTTCATCTGACGTCTTGCATGAAGTCTGGAAGGATTGTCTTTCTTGATTTCTTTGTCTACAGTATCGTAAACAGTTACTTTCTTTCCGTCAACCACTTCTTTGACTCTCTTGCCATCTTTATCTTTCTGAGCAACTTTTGCTTTTACAGTAACAGTTTCATAATTATCTTTCTCTTTTACTGCCATCGCAATAAGCTTTTCAGCAATTTTACGAATTTCTTTTGCTTTCGCTTCCGTTGTAACAATCTTGCCATGATACAACAAGTTGGTTACCTGATTTCTCAGCAAAGCTTTTCTCTGGCTGGATGTTCTTCCAAGTTTTCTGTAGCCTGCCATGATATTTCCTCCTTGTTAATACTATTATTCAGATTCACCTGTACTGAGAGACAATCCAAGTTCTTTCAACTTAGCAAGTACTTCCTCAAGGGATTTACGACCCAAGTTACGAACTTTCATCATATCCTCAGCAGTCTTATTCGTCAACTCTTCTACTGTGTTGATTCCTGCTCTCTTCAAGCAGTTGTAAGAACGTACAGACAATTCCAGTTCGTCAATGTTCATATCCATAACTTTCTGGGAATCATCTTCCTCTTTCTCGACAATTACTTCAGCCATTTTCGCTTTCTCGGAAAGGTCGATGAAAGAATTCAAATGCTCACTCAACACTTTAGCAGCAATGTTGCCACAAAATTACAAAAAAGAAAGTAATAAACCACAAGAAGACCAGCATAG
>OKRY01000611.1_pt1 | contig 28801 bp, 23 predicted proteins | sample 1601121 | NCBI WGS metagenome assembly OKRY01 (sample SAMEA3541546, study PRJEB24748) | human gut metagenome | biome: human gut; feature: human-associated habitat; material: faeces | place: China | collected 2012
AAGGCTATTGAATATTCCGCAGAGCACAAGGGAACCGAGATTTTTAATCTCGGAACAGGTGTGGGCTACAGCGTTCTTGATATTGTAAAGGCTTTTGAAAAGGCAAATTCGATTGAAATTCCTTATGTTATAAAGCCACGCCGAGCAGGCGACATTGCAGAATGCTTTGCCGACGCAACAAAAGCCAAGAAAATACTCGGATGGATTGCCGAGAAAAATCTTGAGGATATGTGTCGTGACAGCTGGAACTGGCAATCTCACAATGTGAATGGTTACAAATAACAAATAAATGATATTTTATTTGTGCATTCCTACAAAAAAACAATATTTTGTCAAATAATCAGCCACCAAGAGTTTTTAGCATTGACTTTTGGTGGTTGGTTGTTGTATAATTAAACTGCTTATAGAAGCATTATCACATAAGGAGGAAAAGAAAATGTTCAAAAAAGCACTTAGCCTTTTACTGTCTATGATGCTTGTTGTGACATCACTCGTTGCAACTGTAGTGAGCGTTTCTGCTGCCGGCGATTCATATTTCGTATCCGGTTCTGAAGAACTCACAGGTTACAAGTGGGCTGAGACTGAAGCAACTTGCGGAGATAATGTAATGACAGAAAACGGCGATGGTAACTACGAAAAAGTATTTACCAACGTAGCAGTCGGCAACGGCTACCAGTTCAAGATCGTTAAAAACGATACAGAGTGGATTGGTGTAGGCGATACCGGCAATGACAACTTCACATTCAATGTAACAAAGGAATGTGATGTAACAGTAACTTACAACCCTACAACAAATGAAATCACTGCAACAGGTGAAGGTGTTGTAATTCCGAAAGAACTTGTTGTTGACCACATTACAGTCGTTGGTAACGGTGAAGATGCATGGCTCAACGGTAAGGACTGGAAGGTAGATGCTGAAGCTAACTACATGACAGAAACATCTGAGGGTTCAAAGGTTTACCAGATTAAGTTTGAGAGCCTTGACGCTTATGAGAACTATCAGTTCAAGTTTGCTGCCAACGGTTCATGGGCAGATAACTGGGGCCTTCCTGAGCAGGGCACAGCTCCTCTCAATGAGTGGTTTGACCTTACATACAACGGTCAGAACATGATCATTGATACAGATGCAGCTGGTTACGAAGACGGTTATGACATCGTTCTTACACTTGACCTTTCAAACTTTAACTATGCTACAAAGCAGGGTGCAAAGGGTAAGGTTGACATCGTTACTGATGCAGAGCCTACAACAGTAGCAGAGCCTACAACAGTAGAGCCTACAACAGCAGAGCCTACAACAGCAGAGCCTACAACAGTAGCAGAGCCTACAACAGTAGAGCCTACAACTGCAGCTCCTGCAAAAGGTCTCACAGTTACAGCTACTTCAAACCTCTTCCCTGAGAAGAAGGTTACTCTCAGTGCAGATCAGAAGACTGTAAAGGTTACATACATGTTCCAGTCTAAGGACAAGGACATGCTTGACTTCCAGTGGGATATGAACTACGATACAAATGTACTCAAGCCAACAGCTAACACAATCAAAGCTACATCATTTGAATATCCTAAGTTTGGCAGTTATATTTATAACAATGCTGTTCCGGGTGTAATTAAAGCTAACGGTAATACACTCAGCCTTTATGACACAACATCAAAGGAAATCGTACTTGCTTCTGCTGAGTTTGAAGTAATTGATCCTGAGGCTACAGCAACTACTATTAATCTTGATGTACAGGTACTTCGTCTTTCAAAGGTTGATCCTGTAACAGACCAGACAATCGGCGATGAAGAAGTTGAACTTGCTAACAAGTCAATCGTTAGTCAGGAAGTATTAGATAAGAATGTTGTAGCTACTAATACTGTAACAGATCCCGATGGTTCAGAAGAGCCTTCAACAGAAGAGCCTTCAACAGCTCCTGCTGCCGATACTACATATGTAGTTGCCGGTACAGAGAATCTTACAGGCTATGAATGGGTTGGTACACCTGCTGCAGCTCCTGAAAATGTTATGACAGCTGACGGCAGCGTATTCACAAAGACATTCTCTGCTGTTCCTGCCGGTAAAAACTATCAGCTCAAGGTTGTTGCAAACACAGGCGACGCTCAGAAGTGGATCGGTCTTGACGGTACAGATAACAATGTAACTTTCGATGTAGAAACAGCTTGTGATGTTACTGTAACATTCGATCCTGCTACAAACAAGATTACTGTAACAGGTGACGGCGTTAAAATGGTAACAGACCTTGAAGTTAACAGCATTACAGTTGTTGGTAACGGTGAAGACAACTGGCTCAACGGTGTAGCATGGGGTGTTGACGCTGAAGCTAACCACATGACTCAGGTTTCTGACAAGGTATATCAGATTAAGTATGAAGACATTGAATCTGCAGACGATGCTTATCAGTTCAAGTTTGCTGCAAACGATGATTGGGCAGCTAGCTGGGGTCTTCCCGAGCAGAGCGCAACTCCTATAGGCGAAGAATTTGACCTTACATTCAATGGTCAGAATATGCTTCTTAACACAGTTTCTGCAGGTTTTGCAGAAGATTCACTCGTTGATGTAACAATCACACTCGACATTACAAACTTTGATTATTCAACACGTACAGGCGCTAAGGCTACTGTTAAGGTTGAGCCTTCAACTCCTGCAGTTGATAATTTAACAATCAACGCTACATCTAATATTTGCCAGGCTATCGGTTCAGGCACATTTAATGTAGGCGACAAGGTATCAGTTTACTATCTCCTTGACACTAAGGACGCACAGCTTGAAGAAGTACAGTGGGCTCTTACATATGATAAGAACCTCCTTACACTTGATTCACTTACAATGCCTGAAATCGCTGACGGCATGGTAAATATGAATGATGTTTCAGGCAATGCTTCAAACCTTGCACTTTATGATTTTGCAGGCGGCAAGAAGCTTGTTGAGGCTGTGTTCACAGTTAACGGTACAGGTACAACAAATGTTGACCTCAATGTAGTTGATCTTACACTTGGTAAGCTCAATCCTGCAACAGGCACAGTTGATGCTGATTCAGAATATGAAGCAGTAGTTAACGGCGACATGGCTAATGATCTCTTTGATCACATTAACTCAGACGCTAAGGTTGAGGCATATGTTGAGCCTACAACAACAGAGCCTACAACAGTAGAGCCTACAACAACAGAGCCTGCTACAACAGAGCCTACAACAGTAGAGCCTACAACAACAGAGCCTGCTACAGAGCCTACAGATGCTCCTTCAACAGAGCCTACAACAACAGAGCCTGCTACAGTGCCTACAGATGCTCCTTCAACAGAGCCTACAGATGCTCCGGCTACAGTAGCTCCTACTACACCTGATGCTACATCTGCTACACAGGTTGCAACAAAGGGTCAGTCAACAGCTGACACAGCTACTTCTGACACACCGGCTAACGGCACAAGCAGCAACGCAGTACAGACAGGTAATGCTTCTATGGCAGTAGTTATCCTCTTAGCTCTTGTTTCTGCAACAGGTGTTGTTTACTTCACAAGAAAGAGATTCAATAAGTAATTGAATTTCCTATTGTAAGACTGTTAACGGCGTTGACAGATTAAAAAAATAATTTTTCGCCTCTCGGTTTTCCGAGGGGCGTTTTTTTTATATCGTAATGTTGTGAAAATCAGTTTGAATTATAATTTCTAAAATATCATTTCTTTAAAGGTGAATCTGCAATTAATTTACTTTTCACATAAATTTCACCGAGAATTGTTAAATTATTGATTGAAATTTTAGTCTTAATGATATATAATAGGGATATCAAACTAAAGGAATGAAAAAAATGTCTAAAAAAATCAAAAATATGCTTTCAATTCTCTTCGTGGCTGTACTTACCGTGTCAGCATTCTGTATTCCTGCAAGTGCTGCCGAGGATGACCTTACAATCAGCATTTCAACAGATGAAAAGGATTCCGTAACAGCTAAAGTCGGCGATACGGTAAAGTATGCTATTTATATGACCGATACAAAAGAAGAAGTAATCGGAGCTGCAATGAGTTTCTTTTACAACGATGAATATTTGAAGTTGAATGCCGATTCAATAAACTGTGAAAGCTTTAAAAATGCGATTGGCAACCCTAAACTTAAGAATTTTTACACCTTTACATGGACAGATGTTCAGAATCCCGTAAAGCTTAACGGTGACAAGGCTCTTGTTTCTGCTGAATTCAAGGTGCTAAAGGGAGGCAAAACCGATCTTTCATATTTCATCTCGGATATGTACGGCGATGATATGACATATCTCAAATCATATAAAATCACCTGTAAGCTTTGGGTGAACGGTAAAGAGGTAGAGGATAGTGCCGTTCCGATAGTAAATAATGATACGGCAAATTCCGAAAAAATTCAGGGCGATTTTGTAAACTACATTGACGGAATGGGAGAGGAAAACTCGCCTAACAAAGACGATCATAAGTCGGTAGTTGTTGAAAAAAAGTACATCTCAACTCAGCAGAATAGTCAGGTTGTAGATGTTACAAAGGTTGTTGAGAGCTCTGCAAACGGTTCGGGTTCAAACACGACATTAATTATTATAATTGCAATTGTTGTTGTTTTGATTGCCGCAGGTGCAATTATTTTCGTAAAGAAAAAGGACGAAAAAAAGAACAAAGCTACGGACAATAATGCAATGTCGGATGACGCAGATGCAGATAGATAAAACAGATAAATATCTTTTATAGGAAAATTTTTTATAATACAAGCTAAATACACAAAATTGCGATTGCAATTTTGTGTATTTTTTTGTTTTAAGCTTTTTGAAAAAGATTGCAATTTTGAAAATTTTGTTATATAATGATTCCATACCGATAGAAATCGGAAATTTTTTTGGAGGAGATTCAAATGTCAAAAAAACTTATCAGTATCATAGTGTCATGCGCTCTCGTTCTTTCACTTGCTCTTGTAGGTGTGATCGGCGTTTCCGCAGCTATTGATACAAACGGTCGTTATGTTCCAAGTGAGGGCGTAAAAGAAACACACAAAGTTTACTTCCTTATGCCTGAGTCATGGAAGAGTGAAAAGTTCAATGCTAATGATGCAGGTGCATACTGGTGGAACGGTTCAGACGCAGGCAGCTCTCTTGACGGTACGTCAGTAGGTGTTGCTTGGCCGGGTTATAAGATGCAGGTTGAAAGTGCTGAAAATAACATCTTCTATCTTGACCTTCCTACAGATGTTCCTAATCTTGATTTCAACAACTACCTTAACGGCGGTCTAAGGACAGAAGATGCCGCAACAGGTAAAGTAACTTACGAGTTTAGTGAGGAACAGTTTAAGGCTGCTAAGCAGACTGCCGATGTTTCTTGTCAGTACTATTCGGAAGGCGACAATGAATATTATGACAATTTGCTTGACGGCGAATTCTGGGCAAAGGCTCAGGAAGCATTTGACGGTGATGACAAGACATTCCTCGGTAAATTTGCTGACAACTTCTTTGAGGATCCTGACTGGGGTATCTCAATGTACCTCACCAACATGATTTATGTTATAGACCCTAGCAACACTTCTGTAAGCGTAACAGGTAAGGAAACATATGCCGGTGAGTTCTACTTCTACTATGGCCTTAACGAAGAAACAGGCAAGTACGAGTACGGTTCACTTCCTAACTATGATATGGCTAAGGAAGCAGGTCTTGTTCAGACAGTAGACAAGAATGCAAAACCTGCTACACCTGAACAGCCGGAGAAGCCACAAACTCCGTCAGGTGACAACAACACAGATCCTACAAAGAACACAGTTCCTACTGCAGGTCAGAACCCAACATCTTCTGCAAACGCAGTTTCAACTGCTGACACAGCAAATAGCACAGACAACAGCGCAGTTCAGACAGGTGCTACAACAGCAGCTGCAGTTCTCGCAGTTCTCCTCGTTGCAGGCGGTGCAGTTCTTTACACACGCAAGAGATTTGAATAATCTTAAATAATTATACATAATTATTTGATGCCCTCCGCTTTGGAGGGCATTTTTGCATTACTGTTTATTATTTGTTCTCTTGTGTATGACTGAATAAGCGGAAATTACGGTTGAAAATATGCCAAAATTCCGTAAAATGCAAATTTGGTGGAATTTAACACAAAAATTTGGTTGTTATTACATTTAGATTAAGGCTCAAAATTTCCTGTAACACTTGATTTTTACTGCGTTTTATACTATAATAAGCATACAGATGCAAGTATGGTGTCGGAAATTCATAAGGAGGAAATACAAATGTCCAAAAAAGTTATCAGTCTTTTATTGGCTGTTATGCTCACAGCGGCAATGATAGTGGTTGCTGCAATAAGCGTTTCTGCCGATACGGACGATGAAGGCAGTTATGTGCCTTCTGAGGGCACTGAAACCTACCATATATATTTCTGCAAGCCTGATGACTGGGAAAACAAATATACATCTGATGCAGGTGTTTATTGGGAAAACGGTTCGGATACTCCTTCAGCGTGGCCGGGTTATTCAGCTCGCAATGCTGATATCAAAAATGTTTACTGTTCTGATGTACCGACCGATGTTGATAAAGTAATCTGGAACAACGCTCTTAAGGGTACAGACGATCCGACAAATCCTGAATATAAACTTGCTTATCGAACAACCGATATTAATTTTAAGGGTTATGATAAAGGCGAGTCTGATTATTATCCCAACGGTGTTGAAAGCTTTGACAATATGATTTATATTATCAATCCTGAATTTACTTCCGAGAACGATAATGATGAATTGTTTTTTACCGGTGAGTGGTTCTACTACTACGGTAACGGTGAATACGGCAATGCTCCTAAAAAGGCAGACCTCAAGGTCGGCGATTATTACGGCAAAGACGGTGTGTTCCCGACAGAGTACAATCCATCGGGTGAGGAAACAACAGCCGAATCAACAACAGAGGTTGTAACAGAATCGGAAACAACCGAGTCTGCAACTGATGGTGCTGCAACTGAGGGTACAACATCATCTGCTGAATCTTCGCTTGCTCTTACAGTAAATGCAACATCTAATTACTTCCCAATGGCAAGTGCAAAGTATAATGCAGTTACAAATCAGGTAACGGTTACATATATTATGCAGTCTCCAAAGAATGTGCTTGACACGCAGTGGCACATTTCTTATGACCCTTCAATCCTTTCGGTTGCTGATGTGAATACTGCTAAGTCGGTTTGCCCGACAATGGACGGCAGAGGTGTATATGTAAACTTCAAGAATAAGTCTGAAGGCGTTGGTTATGTAAGATTCGGTGCAAGTAATCTCGGTCTTTATGACTTTAGCGAAAAGACGCTTTTTGCAACAGTTGTTTTTGATGTTAAAGACATTTCAAAGGTTGCACCGGTTTCGACGACGGTTGACCTTGTTGTTGAGGTGCTTCGTGTTTCGGAAGTAAATCCGGACACAGAAATGACTGACGGTTCAAAAGAAGTTATTCTTGTTGATAAAGAAGTAGTTAAGAAAGATCCTGTTGCTGTGGCAGCAAAAAATGGTCTTTCAACTGAGCTTACTCCTTCAACCTATGCAGAACCGACAACAGCCGATCCTTCAACCGCAGAGTCATCTACTAAGGCTACAGAGGAAACGCAGGAATCAACTAAGGTTACAATTGCTCCTGTAACTTCACAGGATGCAACATCTGTAACTCAGCCTGTGACAAAGAAAATCAGCTCAACATCCGACACTCCGGATACACCTGACAACGGCGGCAAGAACAATGCAAACGCTGCTGTTCAGACAGGTGAAGCTCCTCTGGCTGTTGTAATTCTTACACTTCTCATCGGCTCAACTTGTGTAATGTTCGTTCTTCGTAAGAAAGAAGAAATCCTTTAACGGCTGATAAAGACTAATAATTAATAGGGCTGACCAAACAAAGGTCAGCCCTATTTCTGTGCTGTGATTGAGGTTTAAAATTCTGATAAAAATACAAAAAAACAGCTCCACCGTAAATAGTGGAGCTGTTTCGTAATCTGTAAAATCAGTTAGCTCTGGTAACCTTACCTGAACGCAAACAACGGGTGCAAGCATATACACGCTTTGGTGAACCGTCAACAATAGCCTTAACACGCTGTACGTTGGGCTTCCATGTTCTGTTTGATCTTCTGTGTGAGTGAGATACCTTAATACCGAACTTTACATCCTTACCGCAGAATTCACATTTTGCCATGCGTCTGCACCTCCTTAAAGAAAACTAATTCTATTTCTAACTTTGTTATAATAACAGAAAATGAGAGAAAATGCAAGTGTTTTTTGAAAATTTCTTAACTTGTTTTTTGCTCTTGTAATTTTTGACGATATATTATATAATTAGGAATAAATATAGTTACACGATTGTTACCTAAAAATTCAGATTTCAGGAGGCTCTTATGCTCTCATTACTACTTAACGGCATCAGAAACGGCAACCTTGATTTCGGCTCGGTAATTGCCGAAATATTGGCTGTACTCGTTATTATATTTTTAATTCTCCCGTTCCATGAATGGGCGCACGCTTTTACTGCGTCACTTCTCGGTGATAAGGCGGTAAAGGGCAGAGGCAGACTTTCGATTAATCCGCTCAGCCACATTGACCCTATGGGTGCTTTGTGTATGCTCTTGTTTGGATTCGGTTGGGCAAAGCCTGTTCCGATTGATCCGAGAAATTTTAAAAATCCAAAGGTCGGTATGGCAATCACCGCAATTATGGGTCCGATTGCAAATATCGTTGCAGCTTTTGTCGGACTTCTCATTTACTATCCGATTATCCTTTTTACGGGTGCTTTTCCGCTTTCAACAATCGGTGATTACATTATTCAGTTTTTAAGTTTCTACATTTCGTGCAATGTCGGACTTGCAGTGTTTAACCTTATCCCGATTCCGCCTCTTGACGGCTCAAAGGTTCTGTTCGTATTTTTACCCGACAAGGCTGTTGAGTTTTTTTACAGATATCAGATGTACTTTTTTATCGGTCTTTTTGTTCTCTTGTATGTGGGAATTCTCAACTCTCCGATTAACTGGCTCAGCAATCAGATTCTTGACTTTATCAGCTGGCTTGCAAGCCTGCCGTATATGCCGTTTGTCGGTTGATTTCAAAATCATTCGTAACATCAAATCATAACTGAAACTTATTTATGGAAACACAACAACTTCAATATAAGCTGTCGGCATTTGAAGGCCCTCTTGACCTTTTGCTGACGCTGATTTCTAAAAACAAAATAGATATTTACGACATCAGCATTTCCGAATTGCTCGACCAGTACATGGAGCAGATTAATATGATGCAGGAAAATCAGATGGATATCGCATCTGAATTTCTGACAATGGCGTCAAGGCTTGTTTATATCAAGTCTGTAATGCTCCTGCCAAAATATGAGGAAGAGGCTGAAGAACTCAAGAAAGAACTTTCGGGACAGCTTCTTGAATATGCTGTTTGCCGTGAAATGGCGGCAAAACTCGGCGATATTTATGACTTTGACAGCTTTTACCGAGATGCATCTCCTGTTGAATTTGACCTGACATATAACCGAATTCATCCGAGTGAGGATATCGCAAAGGCATATGTCAGCGCAGTCGGACGAGGCAAGCGTAAGCTTCCGCCGTCAAAAGACGCATTTTCGGGTATTGTGTCGCATAAAATCGTGTCGGTAAACAGTAAGATTATCCATCTTATGAGAAGGCTCTGGCACGGCAAAAGGCTTGAATATCACGAAATTTTTGAGGTGTGCGAGGGCAAAAGCGACCTTGTGGCAACATTTCTTGCAACGCTGGAGCTGGTAAAGGGCAAGCGTATCAGAATTGAGGGCAGCGGTGAAAATGCCGTTGTTCATATGATTGAGGATAAAAACGCAATGCCTTTGCCACAGGTTGACGAGGACGAAAACAATGAAAATGAGGAGGTGCAGTAATGGCTGTTGAAAATATTCGTGGTGCGATTGAGGCGATTTTGTTCGCAAACGGTGCGTCGGTTGAATTTTCCCGAATAGCGCAGGCGCTTGAAATTTCCGAAAAAAAGGTTAAAGAGCATATTTCTGCACTGATTGATGATTATGAGGCATCAGGACGGGGCATAACTATAATATTGCTTGACAATTCCTGTCAGATGGTTTCAAAAAAGGAATTTGCTCCGCAGATTCGTACCGTTATGGATTTGAGAAGAAACACTCCGCTTTCACAGGCGGCTCTTGAGGTTCTTGCAGTTGTTGCGTACAATCAGCCTGTTACAAAGGCTTTTGTCGAGCAGGTGCGTGGTGTTGATTGCAGTGGTGTAATCGGCAGTTTGACAACAAAGGGACTTGTTGAAGAAAAGGGCAGACTTGAGCTACCCGGCAGACCGTTGCTTTACGGCACAACCGAAAACTTTTTGCGTTGCTTTAACATTTCAAGTCTTGACGAACTTCCTCCGCTCCCCGAGGGTGATGAGGACAAGGAGTCCGAAGAAAACGGTGAAGAACAGGAAAAAACTGAAAACGGTAATGAGCAGATTGATTTGTTTGCCGATCAGCCTGTTGACAGGCAGTAAAATTTAGGGGGAATTCCCTTTGCTTTGGCTATATATCCTACTCGGAATTGTGCTGTTTATTGCGCTTGTGATGTTTATTCCGATTACTTTGCGTGCATCATATAAAGAGGAGTTTTGGTGTGCCGTGTATATCGGATTTGTAAAGCTTCAGCTTGTGCCGGCAAAACCCAAAAAGAAAAAGAAGAAGAAAAAAGCAAAAAAACAAACTCAGAAAACCGAACAACCTAAAAAAGCGACAGAAAAAAAGCCGAGCCTTATAAAAAAATACGGTATTGAGTGGCTTTTGAACCTGATAAAAAAAGTTTCAGAGCTTGCAGTATCTGCATTGCAGGACTTTTTCAGCCACATACTGGTTAAAAAATTGTCGCTGAGTATCAGCGTTGCAGGTGACGATGCGGCTGACACGGCTATAAAATACGGCAAATACTGTGCCGTTGTTTATCCGGCAGTAGGCACAATTGTCCATGTTGTAAAATGCAAAGGCTACGGAGTTGACATAAATCCGAATTTTTCGGAAAAAGCAGAAACAGAAATTAACTTTGAATTTGCCGCAAGAATTTTCGCATTCCGACTTATCGGTCTTGCCGTTAAGCACGGAATCAAGGGGATTAAACTTCTTGCAGAAGTTAAAAATGATTGATATAAATATTGTTGAAAAAGGAGAATGGCTATGGAACATCCTATCGGCAGTTTAATGGATACCACAATGGAAAAAATCAAGGAAATGATTGATGTCAATACTATTATCGGCGAGCCTATAACTTCGCCTGACGGCACACTCATCATTCCTGTTTCAAAGGTAAGCTACGGCTTTGCGGCAGGCGGTTCGGATCTGCCTACCAAAAAGGAAAACAAAGACTGCTTTGGCGGCGGCAGCGGTGCAGGTGTGACAATTCAGCCTGTTGCATTTCTTACCGTTTATCAGGGCGATGTAAGGCTTGTGTCCGTTGACAGGGAAGAAGGCACAGCCGACAAGCTCGTTAATATGATTCCCGATGTTCTTAAAAAAGTAAAGGGAGTTTTCAAAAAGGATAAGAGCGAATCCGCAGACGATTTTTCCGAAATCACACAGGACGATATTGACGGCTGATTCGTAATATTGCAACACCCCTCGGCATAGATTTATGCAGGGGGTGTCCTTATGAAAAAAATAATCTCGCTTGCGGTGTGCTTTGTTATGCCGTTTGTGCTTATGGGCGCAAAGACTGCGGAGGATACTCCTCCCACAACTTCTGCACAGGCATTTGTTCTTTATTGTCCCGATAACAACACGGTTATCTGTTCAAAAAATGCAGATGAAAAAATGAAGCCTGCGAGTACCACAAAGATTATGACATCTCTCATAACGCTTGAGGAGGCGGCATCCTGTAACAGCGAAGTAACCTTCAAACAGGAAATGGTTGCCGAGGGCAGTTCGATGTATCTTAAAGTCGGTGAAAAAGTCCGACTTTCGGACCTTGCGTCAGGAATGATGATGGCGTCGGGTAATGATGCGGCGAATGCGGCGGCATATACGATTTCGGGCAGTCCCGAAAAGTTTTCACAACGAATGAATGAAAAGGCAAAGCAAATCGGTATGACGAATACCAATTTTGTAACGCCGAGCGGACTTGACGATGACAACCATTACTCAAGTGCAAAGGATATGGCTCTGCTTATGTCATATGCACTTGAAAATGACGATTTTGCAAATCTTACGGCTAAGAAGAGCGTGACCGTTGAATTTCTTGAACCGAAATCAAAGAAAACCGCATATGCAAATCATAACAGGCTTTTGTCGCTTTATCCCTACTGTACAGGCGGAAAAACAGGCTATACAACGGTGGCAGGGCGGTGCCTTGTTTCCTCTGCCAAAAAAGACGGTGTAACGCTTGTGTGCGTCACTCTGAATGACCGTAACGATTGGAATGACCATATTTCTCTTTATGATTACGCTTTTGAAAAGTACAGGGGAGTTGACTGCAAGGACGCTGACTTTTGTGCCGATATTCCGTGCGTGGGCGGTGATAAGGACAGCGTAACGGTTACGGGCGAGAAGAACAGCACAATCGTTTTAAAGCGTGAGGACTGCGATAAAATCAAGAAAAAAATCTTTATAGACAGCTTTCTGTATGCTCCGATTGAAAAGAACGAGTCGGTCGGCAGAATTGAATACACACTCGGCGGGAAGCTGCTTTATAAATGCAACATTGTTGCAGGCGAAAAGATTAAATCGGATAAAAAGAGTGTGTCAATATTTTCGGCAATAGGAAATCTGTTTTCGTGACAGCTTAAATATACAGAAAATTTTAATAAAAAGGAATTTACATATGGCTAAAATTGAACCTATAAGACTTCAGAAATTCATAGCGCAATGCGGTATTGCGTCAAGGCGAAAAGCCGAGGAGCTTATTCTCGGCGGTCATGTCAAGGTGAACGGCAAAACCGCAATTCTCGGTGATAAGGTTCTTCCTACAGACAAGGTGTTTGTAAGAGGCAAGAGAATTGTTGTGCCGAAGGGCGGTAATTACCGATATATTATGCTCAACAAGCCCCGTGGATTCATTACCACAATGAATGATGAGCGTGGCAGAAAGTGTGTTGCACAGCTTGTTGAGAATGTCGGCGAGCGAGTTTATCCGATCGGCAGACTTGACAAAGACAGCGAGGGTATGCTTGTTTTTACAAATGACGGTGACTTTGCAAACAAGGTTATGCACCCGAAAAACAATGTTTACAAGATTTACAGAGTAACCGTTCGACCGTCAATTGACGAGGATCAGCTTGTAAAGCTTGAAACAGGCGTTGAGCTTGACGGCAGGAAAACCGCTCCTGCATATGTCCGTGTAATTCACAAGGAGCAGGGCAGAGTAGTTCTTGAAATGATTCTTCACGAGGGTAAGAACCGTGAAATCAGAAGAATGTGCGAGGCTGTCGGGCTTGAGGTTGCAAGACTCAAACGCACCCAGATCGGCGGAGTAAAAATGGGTATGCTTAAACAGGGCGACTGGAGAGATTTGACCGAACAAGAGGTTAAAAAACTGCTTGCAAACCCGTTTTTAAACGGCAAACAGCTTTAATTTTCCGTTTTTGAAAAATACTTCCGAAACGGTCAATAAAACTATTCGTTAATTTGACAATAAATTTACGGTTTTGGTGTAATAACTATTAAATGTGTTCAAAATTGAAATAGTACAGCGTGTTTTTCTTGTACTTTTGAAGATTATAGAGTATAATGTATGTGTAGAAAATTAGTATGCACGCTCAGTTTTCGTGCATATTCAATACATGGTATTGGAGGATTTTAAGATGAGTATTGAAAAGATCAATCAGGCAAAGGCTGAAATTGCCGCAACTTCCGCTTATAAGACAATTACGGCGTTTTTTGATGCAGACAGCTTTTGTGAAATTGATGCCTTTGCAAAATCCGGTGAAGGTTTTGCCGAGGTTGTTGCAGGCTTTGGAACAGTAGAAGGTATGCCTGTTTATGCGTTTGCACAGAACAGCGACATTTGCGGCGGTGCTATGAGTAAGGCACAGGCTGCCAAGCTTAAAAAGCTGTATGGTCTTGCACTCAAGACAGGCGCTCCTGTTGTAGGTTTCTATGACAGCGTCGGCGGCAGACTTAATCAGGGTACAGAGCTTCTCGCAGGTTGCGGTGATGTTCTCAATGCGGCTGCGTCACTTTCCGGTGTTGTACCGCAGATCTCGGTTGTTCTCGGCACTTGCCTCGGAACAAACGCTCTTAACGCCGCAAGCGCAGACATCGTTATCATGAGCAAAGACGCACAGCTTTCACTTTCGGTAACAGGCAAGCATCCCGATGCCGCTTACAATGCTGAAAACGGTATTGCCTCAATCGTTTGTGACGACGCAGACAAGGCAATCAAGGCTGCAAAGGAACTTATCCTTTATCTTCCGTCAAATAACCTCACAATGGCTCCTCAGTCATTTGAAGAAGCTCCGGCAGAGGACGGTTGCGGTTGTGTAGTCAGCAGAACAGTTGACGGCAACAGCATTGTAAAGCTCTTCAATGATTACGGCAAGGAAGCAAATGTTCGTTTTGCAAGACTCGGCGGTCAGGTTGTAGGTATTGTTGTTACAAAGGGCAATGAGCTTGGTTGCAAGTCTGCAAACAAGGTAGCAAAGTTTGTTCGTTTCTGCGACGCTTTCTCACTCCCTGTTGTAACATTCGTAAACTGCCCGGGCTTTGAGTCAATCAAGTCGGCAACAAAGGCATCAGCCGCTTATGCTGAGGCAACAACAGTTAAGATTTCTGTTGTTACAGGCAAGGCAATCGGTTCAGGCTATGTTGCTCTTGCAGGCACAGGCGCTAATGCAGATGTTGTTTACGCACTTCCCGATGCAGTTATTTCACCTGTTAATGTTGAGGCTGCCGCATTCATTATGGCTCCCGAAGTTATGAATGTTGCCACAGATAAGCAGGCTGAGGTTGCTCAGAAGTTTGCTGACGAGAATCTTTCTGCTTACAATGCCGCTCAGAACGGCTATGTTGACGGTATTGTTGAAGAAGCTCAGCTCCGTCAGACTCTTATTTCTGCTCTTGATATGCTCTCGGGCAAGCGTGTTTCAACACTTTCAAAGAAGCATTCAACTATCTGATAAATGATTACTTGTTAAAATAAAAGGGGATACTAAAAATGAAGAATTTAAGAATTACAGTTAACGGCACAGCATATGATGTTCAGGTTGAAGAACTCGGTGGCTCTTCAGCTCCAGTAGCAGCCGCTCCTGCTCCTGCAGCTGCTCCCGCTCCTGCAGCAAAGCCGGCAGCTCCCGCAGGCGCTCAGGGTTCTGTTGTTGTAAAGGCTCCTATGCCCGGTACAGTTGTTAATGTTGTTGTTTCGGCAGGACAGGCTGTTAAGGCCGGAGATGACCTCGTATTTATCGAGGCTATGAAGATGGAAACTCCCGTTAAGGCTCCGCAGGACGGCACAGTTGCAACAGTTGATGTTGCAAAGGGTGAGTCAGTTGACTCAGGTAAGGTTCTCGTAACACTTAACTAATCAATAATTCGGAGAAAGGGATGCTGTAAAATGGCAAAAAAAATCAGAGTTACCGAAACTGCTCTGCGTGACGCTCATCAGTCACTCATTGCAACAAGAATGACAACAGAGGAAATGCTCCCTGTTCTTGACAAACTCGATAAAATCGGTTATTACTCACTCGAATGCTGGGGCGGTGCAACATATGACTCATGCCTCAGATTCTTAAACGAAGATCCGTGGGACAGACTCCGCACAATCAGAGAGCATTGCCCTAACACAAAGCTCCAGATGCTTTTCAGAGGACAGAATATGCTCGGTTATCGTCACTATGCCGATGACTGCGTTGAGTACCTTGTTCAGCGTTCAATCGCAAACGGTATTGACATTATCCGTATTTTTGATGCTCTTAACGACATCAAGAATCTTAAAACAGCTATCAAGGCCGCTAACAAAGAAGGCGGTCATGCACAGGTTGCTATCAGCTACACAACAGGTCCTGTATTCACAGATGAATACTATGTTGAGTATGCTAAGAGAATTGCAGATGCAGGTGCAGATTCAATCTGTATCAAGGATATGGCTGCTCTTCTTACTCCGACAAGAACCGAAAGCCTTGTAAAGGCTATCAAAGCCGCTGTTCCGGAGCTTCCGCTTCAGCTCCACACCCACTACACATCAGGTCTTGCATCAATGTGTCTTTTAAAGGGTGTTGAGGCAGGTGCCGACGGCATTGACACAGCAATCAGCCCACTCGCTCTCGGTACATCACACGCTCCGACAGAGTCAATGGTTGCCGCTCTTTCAGGCACAGAGTTCGACACAGGTCTTGACCTTAAACAGTTCTCTGACATCCGTGCTTACTTTATGACTCTCCGTGAGAAGTACATCAAATCAGGACTTCTTGATCCTAAGATGCTTGCAACAGATGCTAACGCTCTTATCTATCAGGTTCCGGGCGGTATGCTTTCCAACCTTCTTTCACAGCTTAAGCAGGCAGGCAAAGAGAACAAGCTTGACGAAGTTCTTGCAGAAGTACCCCGTGTTCGTAAGGATTCAGGTTATCCTCCGCTTGTTACTCCGACATCACAGATTGTCGGCACACAGGCTGTATTCAATGTAATCACAGGCAAGCGCTACTCAATGTGCACAAACGAGTTCAAGGGACTTGTTGCCGGTGAGTACGGTACAACTCCAATGCCGATTGATCCTGAGTTTCAGAAGAAGATTATCGGTGACAAGAAGATTATCAAAGGTCGTCCAGCAGATCAGCTTGAGCCTGAGCTTGATAAGCTCCGTGGCGAGATTGAGCAGTGGATTGAACAGCCTGAGGATGTTCTTTCTTATGCACAGTTCCCGAAGGTTGCTCTCGACTTCTTTGAAAAGAGAAGAAATGCCAAGGTTGGCATCAACGGCGACAAGCTTGACAAGAAAAATATGGTTCACCCAGTTTGATTTGACAACTAAAATTAACATTTATGCCACTTTCGCTATGAAAGTGGCATTTTCATTGATAGTTAGAATACGAAATATGTGAAGTAGGTACTGCTTTTTATAAGTAAACACTACTGACAAAATTAATAATGAATTTTCAAATGAATATGAAGTTTTTATTGAAAGTGAAAGTAATATGTGTTATAATAGTGATAAAAAATCACAATAGTAAAGCTGGTGACGATAATGTAATATTATAAAAATGTAAATAATAAAAAGTAATTTAGGAATAGGAGTATATGTATGAAAAAATTAAAATTATTGACAGGATTTTTTTTATCTGCTATACTTACAGTAAATGCTACTGTAGCTTATGGAGCAGTAACTGCGGATGCTAATTATAATACTCTAAAAACTGATTGTAATGATATTAGTTTGGATGAGAATTTTTGTGACGATTCTGTAATTGTAGTACTTAAAAATGAGAAAAGTATGGAATTGGACACATATCATGTGTCTGATTTTAGTGAAGTTAATCCAAAATATATTAGGGATTTAACGAGTGATACGGTAGATACTATTCAGAACGAATATATTTCTGTTCATAATGAATTTGTTAGCATAGTGTCAGACAATGATACAGTATTTTTGTCTGATGAACTAGGACAGCAGGCACTTGACAGTATTGATGAAAATATTAAGGATGAATATTCAGATTTTCATCAAACCTTGTGTATAACATTAAATAAACACGATAAACAAAATGTTTTAGATGCTATAGAAACTCTTCAAAAGAGAAATGACGTACTGTATGCTGAACCTAATTATTGTATTACATTAGATTCAACTGATGTGACTAATGACGAATATGTTAGTGAACAATGGGCTTTAGACAAGATTAATTTACCTGATGCATGGAAAATAACTACCGGTAGCAAAAGCGTTAAGGTAGGTGTTATTGATAGTGGAATAAAAGCGGATCATCCAGATTTAAAAGATAATGTTGATTGTGAATTGAGTAAATCTTTTGTTGAGGGAACTGATGATTCGGATGCATTAGAAGATGTTTTTGGTCACGGAACACATGTTGCTGGTATAATAGGTGCTGTAGGTAATAATAGCATCGGTGTTTCAGGAACTTGTTGGAATGTTGATTTAGTGAGTCTTAAAGTCTTAGATGATAATGGTGTTTGTGGTAATAGTAATGATAAAATTAGTGGAGTAATTAATGCAATTAACTACGCAAAAGCAAATAATATTAATATTTTAAATTTTAGCATAGCTTTAGTTGTACCTAAATCAAAAGCTTTTGAAGAAACTATAAATAATTATCCAGGATTATTTGTATGTGCGGCAGGAAATGAACTCTTTAATATAGATACAGCAGGACAAAAAAGGCGAATTTATCCATCCATATACACTAGTGATAATATAGTATCAGTTGCAGCTTCTAACAGTAATGATAAGATTTGGTATGTAGAAAAATTTCAACAGGGAAGTAATTATGGAATTGTAAGTGTTGATTTAGCAGCTCCTGGAGCAGATATTTATTCTACATACACCGCAGAAAATAAAGCATATACCAATATGTCTGGTACATCTATGGCAACACCATATGTTACAGGTGTTGCGGCATTGATTCAGAGTAAATATCAGAATATTTCTACTAAGGCAACCAAAAAGGCGATTCTTGACGGTGTTGATAAATCATCATATTGGTCTAAATATGTAAAAACCGGTGGCAGATTAAATGCTTATAATGCACTTAAATCAGCAGGTGACTGCAAGTTTACAATTCAATACGATAAAAATGGCGGTAGTGGAAATAATATGCCAAGTACAACTGTTACTTACGGTGTGTCAACTAAAATTAGTTTAAATACATACCAGTCACCCTCTGATGAAAAGTTATTTGCAGGTTGGTATGCAAATAGGAAGTCTGACAATAAGTGGTTATATCAAAATGAGTCAGGTAAACTTGGTTGGTATAAAGAAGGAAGTCAGCCGAGCGGTTATACAAAATCAATATATAGAGATGGGGTGACGGTTGCTCATACATCAAGCGTAAAGAACGACACGATTGTTATGTATGCTTACTGGATAAAGAAGGGTGATGTTTTGAAAGGTGATGTTAATCTTGACGGTGCAATAACCATTGACGATGCAGTTCTTGTTCAGAAGTATATAAATAATATGTGTACGTTTAGCGACATACAAAAATATGCTGCTGATGTTAATTCTGACGGAGTTATAAATATTTATGATGCAACAGAAATACAAAAAATAATTGCTAAACTTAATTAACGGGAGAAATCAAAATGAAAAAACTTTTAACTGCATTGATAGCATTTGTAATGTGCTTTTCGGTTGTAACAACGGCTTTTGCGGCTACACCTGATGAAGCTTCTGATTCAGACTTGATTTCAGATATTAAACAGGCTATGTTAGATACATATTATGGTGATGAAAAGCCTGAATATCTGAATGTCGAAATTCTTTTGGACGATGAAGACGAGGTTTATTTCAGTTTTTCTGACAGCTTTGCCACTTCTGCAAACAGAGTTTACACTGAGGCAGGCAATTACATAGTTTCTTACCTCGAAAATTGTCCTGTGGCACTGTACAAAAACAACAGGGTTTATATGATACCCGATGCTTATAATTCAGGCGTTATTGATGACGATACACTTGAGGGCTTGACCTATTGTGGACATATGGATATAGTTCCGAAAAGCGATGATTCAGCACTTGTTATCGAAATAAAAAACAAAGTTATTGAAGAGTGTTTTGAAGGCAAATCACCTGAAACTTTGAGAATTGATATTGTTGGCAGAACAAGTGACGGCGGAGTATATTATAGACATGAATACGGCTTTGCACTTGGTGTTATGATTGAAGAAAAATTTGGTGATTGTACATATAGTTATACACACGGAAACGATGTTATGCTCTATAAGAATAACAGTGTTTATTCAATTAAAAATGCGTATGAGAGCGGAATCATTGATGATAAAATTGTCAATGAGTTAGTAAAAATGAATATTGGTATTATTCCTGATAAAGATGTAAGTACACTTAAGCAGTTAACCCTGAAAATGTGTCAAAATGCAGGTTATACTGATTTGGCGGAAGATGATATTGATATATGGAGAATTATCTATTTAAGTGATGACCTAATAATGTTCACTTTTAATGTATCCGGTGCTGATATTCCCGAGAGTCCTGTAAAAGAGGTTATCGGAAACTATACATTTATAGGTGAGCAACAGTTGTATATTTATGCTGACGGTCAAATTTACACATTAAAAGAATCTTTTGATGCGGGCATAATTGATAATGATGACTTGGCATTCTTTGCTGATGATTGGAAAGATGATATTTGTTTCAGTATTGTCCTTAATCCGATACAGCCTGATACAACAGCTCCGACAGAGCCGACAACATCAACGGCAACACCTGATGAACCTGCTACATCACCTGCCGCAACTTCGGCAACTAAGCCTGTTTCAACAAGCGACACAGCAACAAAGGACACACCGAACAATTCACAGAATAACAGCGGTGCTGTACAGACAGGACAAAACAGCGTTGCTGTAATTCTTCTTGTTGCAATGCTTGCAGGTTGTGCAGTAATTTTTGCAAAACGCAGAAATCATTTTGAGTAATTTACAAATTAAATAATCCCTATAAAAGCCGTTCTCGTTATTGAGAGCGGTTTATTTATTTTAGCTTAAAAAATTTATGATAGTTTATCAAGATGTATTGCTTTTTATATCATTTAATGTTACAATTAACTTGCATAAAAATTTAGCGAAAGTTTTTAATAATGCGTAGAATATTTACAAAGTGAGGGATAAATATGAAAAAGTTTTTACCTATAGCCATGGCGGCGGTAATGTCGATGTCTGCGGTTGCGGTTTCGGCAGTTTCTGCAAATGCGGTTGAACCGCTTAACACACCTGTGCAGTATGCACAGGTTGCAAGGGCAAGCTTGGCAACACCGAAAATTTCAAAAGCCGAAAGCGTTTACGGCGGTGTAAAGCTTACATGGAACAAAGTGAACGGTGCGGCTAAATACAGAGTTTACTACAAGGGCCGTAAAGGTTGGACACGAATGGTTGATACAACTTCAACCTCATATATCGACAAGGATGTTTCATCGGGCAGGAATTACACCTATACTGTAAGATGTATTTCTGCTGACGGAAAGAGCTTTACAAGCGGTTATGATTCAAAGGGCAAAAGTGTAAAATATATTGCCGCCCCCGAAATTTCAAAGCTTGAAAATGTAAACGGCGGTGTGAAAATTACATGGAACAAAGTAAACGGTGCATCAAAGTATAGAATTTATCATAAAAATTCGTCAGATTGGTTCAGAGTATCAGATACGACTTCTAATTCTATAGTTGATAAATCTGTTGGTATGGGAACATATACTTATACCGTGAGGTGTATAAGTGATGACGGAAAGAGTTTTGAGAGTGGATTTAACCCAAAAGGCTTAAGTATCAGATATAATCAAGCTCCTAAAATACTTGAAACCAATGTTGTAAACGGCGGTATTAAGGTGATTTGGGATTCTGAAGAAAATACAAATTACAGATTGTACTGCAAAACAGAAGGTAAGGGCTGGACAAAAGTATGCGATAGCAAAACAGGTGTTGTGACACATAAAAATTTACAGCCGAATAAAACCTATACATACACTGTAAGAGCAATCAGTTCCGACGCTAAAAAGTATTTGAGCGGTTATGACCCAGTGGGAATGAGCGCAAAATATGTTGCCACACCGAAAATATCAAAGGCAGAATATACATATGACGGTATCAAGCTTGCGTGGAATAAGGTTGCAGGTGCTGAAAAATATCGTGTATATTATAAGGATGCTACCGGTTGGAATAAACTTGTAGATACAAAAGGTACAAGTTATCTTGACAAGGGACTTGTTTCAAGAGAACTCAGCGTAAAAGATAGTTCTGTAAACGGTCAGTATATTTATACTGTTCGCTGTATTTCAAGTAACGGCAAAGTTTTTCAGAGCGGTTATGACACAAAGGGTGTAAAAAGTGCATTATATAACAACGGATGTCCGGAAATTTATAATATTGATACAATGCACGGAGGAATTACCTTAAATTGGGAGGCTGCCGCCGATAAAAATTCAAAGTATCGTGTTTATATTAAGCAAAGTGGTTCGTGGAAAAAGATTGCCGATACAACCGATAACCTGTACACTTATAAGAATGTAAAAGCAGGACAGACCTATACTTTTACCGTAAGATGTGTATCAAAGGATGAGAAGAAATTTACAAGTACCTATAATCCGTCAGGTGTTGCATTTAAGTATAAAACAACCAACAAAACAAGAGATGCATATATAGATTATCTGCTTAAACATGAATCGGAGTGGTTGCTTGAACTCAAGGTGGGGGACATTGCTTTGGCAGGTGTGCAGTTTACAGACCTTGATTTTGACGGTGTTCCTGAGCTTATAGCGCAGGAAGCAGGGGATAAGGAATACTATTTGAATGCAAGGGTATATACTTTCAAGAATGGAAAGCTTTCATTGGTTGGATTTGATAATTCTATGACCTACATTCAGAATAGATTGGCCTACTTATACGATAAATCGGCTAAAAGGTATGTGATAAATTCAGCCGAGTTATCAACCAGCAATCCCGATCGTTATCTTGATTGTGAAAACTATACATTGAGTTATGATGGCAACCTTATAAGTGCTCATCCGTATTCTTCTTATCATTTAGCTCTTGAAAATTGGGGATTGGATTACACCTATTATGTTCATGGCAGGACAAGCAAACAAGTGTATAATGCTGCAAACTTGAGTACACTCGATAATTGTGTAAATGCACATATGTACAGTCAGTTTGTTTACTGTTCTGTTGACGGCTATCCAAAACTTTGGAATCAGTTTACAACCGATCAGAAAAGACAGTACCTTACCGATTCTTACAACGCATTTTCATATGATAAATATTGATTCCTAAAAGTAATAAATTATAACGGTAAAGGGTTCAGCCGTAAAAAGCTGAACCCTTTTATTGCGCAACAAAAACGGTTTAGCCAAATTGACTGAACCGTTAATTCGTACTATACAACACTCTGGCGACAGAAGTTTGACAAATAAAAAATATTTATGCCCGAGCGCAATGTATCTACCATTAGAACAATTCTGCAGGGGCGGATATTATCCGCCCGCTTTGATTAAATTTATGTTGATGCTCATATGCTTTGACATAATAAAAGCCGTTCTCATTTTTGAGAGCGGTTTTGTTATTTTAAATATTTTGAAATATAAAATAAATGAAAAAGTGTATTGAAAAGTATTGTTTTTTTAACAATTTAATGTTACAATTAACTTGCATAAAAAAATAAACGAATTATTTTGTAATGCGTAGAATTTGAACAAAGTGAGGGATAGATATGAAAAAGTTTTTACCTATAGCCATGGCGGCGGTAATGTCGATGTCTGCGATTGCGGTTTCGGCAGTTTCTGCAAATGCGGTTGAACCGCTTAACACGCCCGTGCAGTATGCACAGGTTGCAAGGGCAAGCTTGGCAACTCCGAAAATTTCAAAAGCCGAAAGCGTTTACGGCGGTGTAAAGCTAACATGGAACAAAGTGAATGGTGCGGCTAAGTACAGAGTTTACTACAAGGGCCGTAAAGGTTGGACACGAATGGTTGATACAACTTCAACCTCATATATCGACAAGGATGTTTCATCGGGCAGGAATTACACCTATACTGTAAGATGTATTTCTGCTGACGGAAAGAGCTTTACAAGCGGTTATGATTCAAAGGGGACATCTGTAAAATATATTGCCGCCCCCGAAATTTCAAAGCTTGAAAGCGTAAACGGCGGTGTGAAAATCTCTTGGGGCAAAGTAAGCGGTGCAACTAAATACAGAGTTTACTACAAGGGCAGTAAAGGCTGGACAAAAATGGTTGATACAACTTCAACCTCATATATCGACAAGGATGTTTCATCCGGCAGAAATTACACTTATACCGTAAGATGTATTACATCAGACGCAAAGAAATTCACAAGCGGTTATAACCCGACAGGCAAGTCGGTAAAGTATGTTGCCACACCGAAAATTTCAAAACTTGAGGTCACATATGACGGCGTAAAGCTGACATGGAACAAGGTCGCAGGTGCAGAAAAATATCGTGTGTACTACAAGGACAGAAACGGTTGGACAAAGCTTGCCGACACAACAGGCACGACTATGCTTGATATGAATGTTGTTTCAAAGGAATTTGATTTAAGCATTGATGATATTTATTACACGGTTCGTTGTATCAGCAAGGATGCCAAGAGTTTTACAAGCGGCTACGATTCAAAGGGTACGCCCATTGGTGATCATCAGGATTGTCCCGAAATTTACAGCATTGGTGCAGTAAACAACGGTGTTGAAATGCATTGGACGGGAGATGCGCCAAAGTTCCGTGTTTATATTAAAGAAAACGGTTCTTGGAAGAAGATAGCAGAAACTTATGACAACTATTATGTTCACAAGGGTGCAAAGTCCGGCAGTAACACTTATACGGTAAGAGGTGTTTCAAAAGACGGTAAAAAGTTTACTACGATGTTTAACCCAACCGGTGTAACATACAGATATAAGACATCCGATAAAACAAGGGACGCTTATATCAATTATATGATGAATCATCAGAGTGAATGGATGCCAAGCTTGGGAAGTAATCACAATTTGTCAGGTGTTATGTTTTTGGATTTCGACTTTGACGGAGTTCCGGAACTTGTTGCACAAAAGGCTGATTCCAAAGAGTATGGTTTCCATTCCGTTGTTTACAAATTTGAAGACGGTAAGTTAAAAAGAGTGGGAAATGTTAACGACGGTTTTTCGATATACTATAATAAAACTGCCAAAAAGTATGAGGTTCACGACCTGGATATATATTTAAATGTAGATGACGGTTACTATTGGACGGGTAATTCAATAATCACATACGACGGAGAGAATCTTTTTGGAAATATGTATTCGTCAAGAGGCATAGTCGAAGAATCAAATGATAATATTTGTTATAAATATTTTGACGGTAATGACAAAAATATTTCACGGGCAAAATATAACGAAATTAACCTTAAACAGTTTAATAATTGCGTAAATGCACATATGTTTACCCAATTTATTGCGACAGGTTATGGTGATAACAGCGTATGGGGTGAGAACACTACCGCTGAGAATAAGCAGTCTTTGCTTGATGCTTATAATTCTTTCTCCTATGAGAAGTATTGATTATTTAAAAATTAATAAGTTTTAACTGCAAAAGGGTTCAGCCGTAAAAAGCTGAACCCTTTTATTGCACAACAAAAAAACGGTTCAGCCAAATTGACTGAACCGTTAATCTGTACTATGTTAAGCTTGGAAACAAGTAGTTGTAAATTATCACAAACTACCTACACGAACTGCGGGCGAGGTACCCGCAAAAAGGGTAGCTTGAAAATTATAACTATGTTAAGCTCGGGAATAAGTAGTTGTAAATTATCACAAACTACCTACACGAACTACGAGCGAGGTACTCGCAAAAAGGGTAGCTTGAAAATCAAGCTACCCTAAATTCGTACTATGTAATGCTCGGGTGACAGAAATTTGAATATATCAAACTAACTTCACGAACTAAAAAACATTAGTTGTTGATGAGCTTATCTTCGTCAGACCAGCTGTAGAGCTTTCTAACTTCCTTACCGAATACTTCGGCAGGAGCTTCGGCAGCGATCTTTCTCATAGCCTTGAAGTGAACCTGTGAACCGGCATCGCTCATGTCAAGGAGGAAGTCCTTAGCAAATGTACCGTCCTGAATGTCAGAAAGAACCTTTCTCATAGCCTTCTTAGTATCCTCTGTGATGATCTTTGGACCTGTGATGTAGTCACCGTACTCAGCTGTGTTAGAGATTGAATATCTCATGCCTGCAAAACCTGACTGATAGATAAGGTCAACGATGAGCTTCATCTCATGGATACACTCAAAGTAAGCGTTTCTTGGGTCGTAACCTGCATCGCAAAGTGTTTCAAAACCTGCCTGCATAAGTGCGCAAACACCGCCGCAAAGAACAGCCTGCTCACCGAAGAGGTCTGTTTCTGTTTCTGTTCTGAATGTTGTTTCAAGAACGCCGGCTCTTGCACCGCCGATACCGAGTGCATATGCAAGTGCGAGATCCTTAGCCTGACCTGTAGCATCCTGCTCAACTGCAACGAGGCAAGGTACACCCTTACCAACCTGATACTCTGAACGAACTGTGTGACCCGGTCCCTTAGGAGCTACCATTGTAACATCAACATCCTTTGGAGGCTTGATGCAACCGAAGTGAATGTTAAAGCCGTGAGCAAACATAAGCATATTGCCTGCTTCGAGGTTTGGCTCGATGTCGTTCTTGTAAAGAGCTGCCTGCTTTTCATCGTTGATAAGAATCATGATGATGTCAGCCTGCTTTGCAGCCTCTGCCGATGTATATACCTTAAAGCCCTGTGCCTCAGCCTTTGCCCAGCTCTTGCTGCCTTTGTAAAGACCGACGATTACATCACAACCTGAATCCCTGAGGTTGAGAGCGTGTGCATGACCCTGGCTGCCGTAACCGATAATAGCAATTTTCTTACCCTTGAGAAGGTCAAGGTTACAATCTGACTGATAGTAGATTGGTGCTGTCATGTTTTTTGTGTAGTCTTTCATATTAAAGTCCTCCTTACCGCAAACGCGGCATATAAATTAAAATATATGCTAACTGTAAGATTAAACGGAAACCGAAGCTGTGCCTCTGTCGATGGCAACAGTACCTGTTCTTACAATCTCACGGATACCATAAGGCTTGAGTAAGTCAACAAGCGTGTTGATGCGGCTTGCACATTCGCAGTACTCAACGGTAACTGACGAAGGGGATACATCAACGATTTTCGCCTGCATAATTTCAACCGTTTTGACAATTTCGGCTCTTTTTGAGGCGGCGCAATGAACCTTGATTAAAACAAGCTCACGGCTGATAAATTCGCCCTCGTTAAGCCTTTTTACCTTAATAACGGGAATGAGCTTGTTGAGCTGCTTTTCAAGCTGTTCAACAATGTACTCGTCACCGTTTGCAACGATTGTGATTCGGGAAACCGACGGGTCCTGAGTAACACCTACTGCGAGTGAGTCGATGTTAAAACCTCGGCGAGAGAAAAGTCCCGAAATTTTTGAAAGAACGCCCGCCTGATTTTCAACAAGTATTGATAATGTATACTGCATTTTATCACCTCATTAAATTGACGGAGTGTCGGGGTGAACATCGCAAACAAGAATGAACGGTTTTTCCGAATCAACAATACCCTTGATGATGTTTTCAGCTTCCTTGTTTGAATGAGCCTCTGCATGGTCAATGCCGTAAGCATCGGCAATCTTCAAGAAGTCGGGATCACCGTTGAGAATTGTTGCGGAGTGTCTGCCGCCGTAGTGTTTGTCCTGAAGTTCACGAACCATTCCGAGTCGTGCGTTTTTCATAATGATGATTTTAATTCCGAGCTGATTGCCTGCAATAGTCGCAAGCTCATTAAGCCCCATCTGAAAACTGCCGTCACCGCAGATTACAATAACATCACGGTCTGGTCTTGCAAACTTTGCACCGATTGCAGCGGGAATTGAGTAACCCATTGTACCCATACCACCTGTTGTGAGGAATCTGCCCTCACGAATACGGAAGTTGTTTGCACACCAGATTTGATTTTGTCCTACATCGGCAACAAGAATTGCCTTTGAGCGGAACATTGCGCTGAGATGACCGACAAGTGTTCTCGGCTCAACAAAGCCGTCAAAAACGGGAGGCTCACGGTAAAGGTCTTTTTTCCAGTTCTTTACGGTTTCGCTCCACATTGTTGTAACCTTGTAATCGCCGATGCTGTCAAGCAGCATATTGATGACATTTTTCATATCGCCTACAATCGGAATTTCTGTTTTAACATTCTTACCGATTTCAGCAGGGTCAATGTCAATGTGAATTACCTTTGTGTTTTCACTCATCTGGTCGGGAGCCGCAACAGCTCTGTCACCGAGTCTTGCACCGCATACGATTACAAGGTCGGCTTCATGAAGAGCACGGTTGGCAACAGCCTTGCCGTGAGTGCCGAGCATTCCGAGATAAAGCTCATGCTCGCTGGGCATAACACCGATGCCCATCATAGTTGAAATAACGGGGATACCAGTAGTTTCTGCAAATTTTTGAAGTTTAAGCTTGATACCCGAACTCAGCACGCCGCCGCCTGATACGATAACAGGACGCTTGCTTGCGTTGATGGCCTCAACAGCCTTTTTAACCTGAATTGCGTGTCCCTTAGTGTTCGGCTTGTAACCGATAATGTTTACGCTTTCGGGATATTCAAAACTTTCAATTTCATTTTCCTGAATATCAACGGGAATGTCGATAAGTACAGGACCGGGTCTGCCGGTTGAGGCAATATGGAAAGCCTCTTTGAAAACTCTCGGAAGGTCTTCTGTTTTGCTGACGAGATAACTGTGCTTTACAAACGGTTCACAAGCTCCCGTGATGTCAGCTTCCTGAAAGACATCTCTGCCGAGAAGGTCGGAACGAACCTGACCTGTAATGGCAACAATCGGAATAGAGTCCGTATAGGCGGTTGCAATGCCTGTGATGAGGTTGGTTGCACCGGGACCGGAAGTTGCCACGCAAACACCGGGACGATTACTGCATCTTGCATAGCCGCTTGCCGCATGAGCAGCGTTCTGTTCCTGACGAACAAGAATGTGGGTAATGCTCGAGTCGTAAACTTTATCGTAAAATGGGCAAATAGCCGCACCCGGATAACCAAAGACTATGTCAACGCCCTCGGCTTCCAAACATTTTACCATAATTTCAGCACCGCTGATCAT
>OKRY01000619.1_pt1 | contig 28687 bp, 20 predicted proteins | sample 1601121 | NCBI WGS metagenome assembly OKRY01 (sample SAMEA3541546, study PRJEB24748) | human gut metagenome | biome: human gut; feature: human-associated habitat; material: faeces | place: China | collected 2012
TGGATTAATGCAATGATTCCCCCTATGATCGTATCTGCCTCATCACATTTGACAAAGAAAAAATCTCTGCTCTTTTTATTTAATTCTACCGGTTCTCCTGCATTGATCTTATGTGCATTCATGATAATATCACTCTCTCCTGCCTGCCGGAAAATCTTTGTCAGCGTCACAACATGAAATCGTTCTGAAGAAATAATATCTTTCAGAACACTTCCCGGTCCGACGGATGGGAGCTGATCCACATCTCCTACCAGGATCAGTCTTGTTCCCTGTACTACTGCAGACAATAATGCATGCATCAGATTCAGATCCACCATAGACATTTCATCTATAATGATCACATCTGCCTCCAGTGGATTCTCCCGATTTCTCAAAAATCCGCCTGTACTCTCCTCCTCTGGATTTCCATTCACTTCCAGCAGTCTGTGGATCGTCTGTGCCTCATATCCGGTTGCCTCAGTCATACGCTTTGCCGCACGTCCCGTCGGAGCCGCCAGAAGAATGCTCAATCCCTCGCTCTCGAAAAACTGGATCATTGTATTGATCGTCGTAGTCTTTCCTGTTCCCGGACCTCCGGTCAGGATCAGAAGTCCATGCTTGATCGACTCGATCACCGCTTTATGCTGCAGCGGATCAAGTTCTATCTTTTCCTTTTCTTCCCCCTGTTGCTTCATGGACTACTACTTTTTCTATATACTCATTTATCATTGGTACTGTCAGTTCATCAATATCTGTATATTTCGAATTGACTTAAATTGTTTATTCTGATAAAATTGTGGTAGAAAAAAGAAGTTGAGCAGTCACTCAACTTCCATGTAGAGCCGTTTAAAAGACGGTGGCTAGTTTTAAACGAAAATAATCCGTCTTACTTCGCCAAAAGTGGGGACGGATTATTTTTTGTCATCGTCTTTAAAGAGTTTGTAGCATAAACCAATTAGAGCGATGGTAAAACTACCGAAGCCTAGAATGGTTTGCACAATCTCGAACGCTGTCAAAACGGCTCTCCTCTCTACTAGATTTTGAATGTTTGCCCATAGGCATCACTCCTCTCTAATAATTGAAAGCCACCGTCTATCACTTTTCTACATATAAGAGTATATCAAATCCATATAATAAAAGCTATCTATAAAAGTCTGGCTCCTTCCATTGCGAAAAGAGCTGTTTTTTATTTTCAAATAGACTTTGAACGATGATAAAATATTCTTCTATTAGGTTATTTTTCATCCTTCAAGAAATTATTTTAAACATTTAAGTATCGTGTTATTCACAACTTGCTCAATAAAATTGTTCACCAAGAAACAATTGACATCCCTCCCTAAAGCAAAAACGCAAGAGTACCCTTGCGTTTTTACTACCTATTTATGGATAAGTTAATAAATAATTAAAGTTTGAAATCAACTTAGCATAAACATATTGAATTATTCACCAATCCTCTATTTTATGAATTGTTCTTCCGTTTTCTTGATAAGACCAATCCAACTAATGTAAGAAGGCCTCCAACCTCTATTGCGACTTCAGACTTATTGTCACCAGTTTTAGGAAGTTCTTGTTCTTTTACATCCTCATAAACTACTGGAGTAAGCGAAGTGACTGATTTCACTGTTTGAACTTCTGGAGTCGGTGGGATAGGAGGTGTTACCGGTGGAACTATTGGTGTTGGTGGAGTTGGTGGGGTTACTGGCGGAACAACAGGTGTTGGTGGAGTTGGTGGGGTTACTTTATTGTTAAATTCTGTATCTGCTGGTAATTCAGTAGTAGCGATTAACACTCTTCCATCTTTCTTCACTTCGATTCCAACAGTAGCAATCATGTGGTCATACTCGATACCAGCTTCTGTACCTTTTACTTCTTCTACATGATAGATGTAAGTTCCTTCTTCACCATGTTTAAATGTAAGTGCTGAAAATTTAATCTTACCAGATGCATCGTTCGCTACTGTTTCGATTATATTTCCTTTTTCATCCTTCAAAACAAAGCTAAATTCTCCAGCTTTCAACTCACGACCCTCTAATTTCTTAGTGAAGTTGAACTGTACTGTCACTGGCGCTACCGCATAGTTGTTAAACTCACTATCCGCTGGCATAGTGACATTGGCTGTCAAGATACCAGTTGTTGCGTCTTTTGTGACCTTAACTGTCACTTCGGCGTTCATCGTATCGTAGTCAATATCTGTATCTGCGCCTGCCACTTCACGAACAGTGTAGGTATGTGTTCCTTCTTTATCATATGAAATAGCGTCAAATTGGATCGTGCCGTCTGCCCCATTCTTCTTTGTTTGAAGCACTTGACCGTTTTCAAGCAACTCGAAGCTGAAAGCATCTGCCTCTAGGGCTTTGCCTTCAAGTTTCTTCGTGAACTTGAATTGGGCACTGGTTGCCGCTGGGGTGAAAGCATTATTAAATTCGGTATCTGTTGGAAGAGCTTTGGTCGCTGTAAGAGTATGACCATCTTTCGTGACAGTAACTGTTACCTCTGCCTTCATTGGGTCATAACTCATTCCGGCTTCTGAACCTGCGACTTCTTCTACAGTGTACTTATGAATACCAACCTCATTATTCTTATATGTGAGTGCATCAAAGGCTACTTTACCTGAAGCATCATTGGTCTTCGTTTGAAGTACTTTACCAGTCGCATCTTTCAAGACAAAACTGAACTCGCCATCTTTTAGAGTGCGTCCTGACAAGACTTTACTAAAGTCAAATTGCGCTGTCACTGGCGCTACCGCATAGTTGTTAAAGGTCTTGTCATCTGTACCAGTTGCTTCGCCACCTGTTGATGTCATTTCTGTTTTTGCTGTTAACAGACCTGTTTCCTCATCTTTCGATACAGTTACTTTCACTGCAATCGTCATATCATCGTAGTCTACATCTGGTTTATCACCCTTCACCTCTTTTACTGTGTAGTTGAAAACACCAACATGATCAAATGATAAGTCACTGAAAGTAATTTTCCCATCAGCTTTGTTAGTAACAGTTTCATTAACATTGTTATCACCAGTCAGTATAAAGCTGAAATCACCCGCATTTAGACTACCATTAGAAAAGACTTTGTTAAATTCTAGACCTACTTTTACTGGGGAAGGAGTATAAGTGTTATTGAATTCAGTATCCGTTGGCATAACTGTGTGTGCTATATACGAATTACCATCTTCATCTACTGTGATACTCACTTCTGCTTTCATTGCATCGTAGTTAATACCTGCTTCCGTACCTGGCACTTCTTCAACCGTATAGTGATAAACACCAGCATGGTTAAATAACTGTGGAATGAAGGTAATATGTCCAAAACTATCATTCTTTTGTGTATCAACCACATTACCACTTTGATCAACTAGGTTAAATGTGAATTCACCAGCCTTTAACTTTCTTCCTTCAAGACGTTTTGTAAACGCTAAATCAACCCTTGCTGGTTGTTTTGCCTTTGAAGCTGAACCTGAACCACCTGCTTTAAATGCAAAAGTTGCTTGGTAACTTTGTTCTTCACCAGAGTTGTAAGTGATTTTGATATTATTACCGTGTTTTTCTTGTAACTCCTCATTGGTATCAGGTACATTTTTTAATCGCGTCATATAGCGAACATAAACAAGCTCATTCAATTGCGCTATCTTGAAAGAAAAACCAGTTGGGCTTTCTTTGATATTTTCCAATAATTGAATCGCATTACCTTTGGAAACCCATGGAGAAATTGACTGAACTCTTTCAGCTCTAAGAGCTTTACCGTTCCATAAATCTACATTATCTGAAGGAATAGATGTCGCATGTCCTAAACGCCACGTTTCTTTCGTTTTAGTATCAAATTCATCCAAAACAGGATCCCCATCTTGAACTAGGACTTGGTCATCTGGAAGCGTATCAATTAGTTGGTAATTTGTCAAAACTTGAGGAGCTACCAAACTACCTGAGTTTAGACGGATAGTCCATCTGATTAGTTCAGGATGACCAGTTACCGCTTCACCATATTTTGTTACCTTTGTTTTTTCTACCGGTACAGGGGCACTCTCCGGACCTACTGTTACTGTAATTTTTCGTCCACTAAAATTGAGTTCTGTTGGAACATTTGGTTTAACATATGATTTCCAACCGGTACTAAAGGTTAAGGTAAATTGTTTTGCAATTTTGTTTTTCTCATAGTAATCTGTAAAAGTAGTTATCACTTTATTACTGATTGAATCTAGAAAAGCATTACCTATTATTTCACCACTAGGACCAGTTACATCATAATGCAAACTTGTAGGAATTCTAATTGCATTGGGAATATCGACAACGATTTTATCATTTTGTTTTATCTCTAATTCATCAGGTAGTTCCATATGAATGACTGTTTCCGCAGGAGCATATAGACTGTTCCCATTTGGAAAATTGACTTCAACATTAGGATTTTTCACAGTAATTGTGTCACCGGTTTTGGAAAAGGTTGTTTTACTTTCTTCAGTTGGTGAGGTAGCTTCCCTTTTAGCTCTGCGTCGTTCATTTGAAGGGTGGTTATCAACTTTCTCTTCTTCAATCACTTGCGAAGAATTTGTTGTTACCGGTTCCGAAGGTACTGAATTCAACTCCTTTATTTGAACACCTTCTTCATTTTTGGCCACCGGAGTATTTTGTTTAATGTCATTTACTTCTACTTTAGCATTATCATTAGTATTAGTAGGTGCTACTGTTGCGTTATTTTGTTGACCTTCATTAGACTCTACTCTTGAAACGTTATTCTGTTCAACGTTACTTTCTTGAACACTGTTAACTTGGTTTTCATTCAACTTCGCCGTAAAAGAAGATTGAACCTCAGTGGTAGCGCTTACTTCATCTGCCTGAACACTGGTTGCTCCCATCACAAAAATGGCTGTTCCCAGGAGCACAGAAGCAACCCCAAAGTTAAACTTCCTGATTGAGAAACGTTGTGATTCTTTTTTTCCCATAATACAAATTTCCTTTTAATATAATCTTAACACCTAAATTCTAGCACTTTTAACTTTTCTGTCAATAGAATATTCTGAATTATTTATAATTTTTACACTTATTTTCTTTATGTGAAATATATTATAACAAACCATTAATTCTAAAGCCATATATATGGATATTATTAACATTATTTTTTCTTATAATGTAATGTTAAACACATATATTAGAAATGCGAGGGCGGGAATAAGAATGATAAGGTTTTACAATCTAAACTTTACTCTGAAACCTAATCATTTTTATAGCAAACTAGTATGAAGAGTAAAAATAGCAATATTCTTCTCTAAATTTTAAATAGAGTTTAACTTTTTCCCCAAACTGAGTCCCTTGGAAATATAGGAATTCTGACATAAGAAAAAACGCAAGAGTAACTCCTGCGTTTTTCTGCATTAATATTCCACAGTTTACCCGTCTACCTTGGGAGATGATACATAGATAAACTATCTAAGAAGTAATATAGCACAATATAATTTAAATGACCATCGTCATACAATCTAATTCTATTATTTTCTCGTATGCATAGTAATTATTTAGCCACTTAAATTTAATTATCAATTCATCATCAGAATCTAAAAAATTGTTAGATTACTGAATACGAACGGCTTTGAGGCATTCCTAATTACAATTTTACTTGTCTCAGAAAAATTTTAGCTTAATCTGAAATGTTATCTTACCTCAGTTGAGAATTTGACTTTTAACAAAATTTGTTGCAAAATTCTAATCTCACTGTTATAATCTCAGTAGTAGACACATACAGCAAACTATGAATTAATCTTCCCTACGTCTCTAATTAGCTTCTATCATAGAGACTTCACTCTAACATTCTTATTTACATAATACTCCTGTATGAACGTCTACTGCTAACTAGGGTATCCCCTAGTTTTTTCTGTTCTCTCAACAAACATTTTTTTATAAACTCTAACCGTGAGAATTAGTTAATCTATTCATAGAGCGATTTTTAGAGACCGATAATTTAAAAATTTATTTCAATGCTCTGAGAGGCTGTGGTCTTGATTTCTCAGTTCATAGATAAGAACTTTATCCCTATAAATCAGTTTCATAATAAAAACACCTCAAAAGTTAGATTTTTCTCTCTAACTTTTGAGGTGTAGTTCTATCTCTACAATAATTTTACACGCTACAGAAATTCTAAAGCGTTTTTTCTTTAGGCCATTAATATGTAAATTTAATCAAAGAGTATCAGGTAAACTTCCGATTTTTATGTAATTCAACAGCATTTCCTATATAGCTCTATATTTCTTAAGAAAATACGTATTTAATAAGGTAAATATCATAGAACACACTACAAGAGCTATTAAATCTAAAATCATTGATGAAAAAGGAAGATTATCAATACTTAATTTCTTGAATGATTGTGCCCCATAATAAATCGGCATAATATACCGTAACTTTTCTAAACTAAATGGTAATTTATCAATCGGTAATATCCCCGAATATAGTATCTGAGGAATAATAACGATAGGAATAAATTGAACCATTTGAAACTCTGTATTAGCAAATATAGCAACAAACATTCCAATAGATACAGCGGAGACTGATAAGCAGATAATAATTACTTCCAAAAAATATAAATGACCTACAAATGGAACTTTTAGTATGTACTTGGTGAAAAATAATAATAAGGTCCCTTGTAATATTCCAAATATGCTAAATCCAAGTGTATATCCCAAAACTAACTTAATTTTAGATACTGGGTTTATTAAGATACGTTCTAGAGTTCCAAGTACTTGCTCTCTCACAAATGCAATACCAGATATTAAAAAAATAAGGAAAAAAGCAACAATAGGTATTAGTGCATAAGCTAACTTTTCGAAGTTGGTTTTTAGCTTATCGCCATAAATTAACTTACTGTTTATTGAAGAGTCAGGACGTGCTTTTTCTTGAATATCTGTCAATATCTCATGAACTTGTTTACTGTAAAGTGAATTTTCCTCAAGAAAGTAAACATCTATTCCATGAGTTGTAAAGTCAATGTAAGCTTGGATTTCACCACTTTTTAGCATGCTTTTTGCTTCAGATAGATCTTTTTGTTTTATATAAGAAGCTTTCTTTTTAATAAGTCTTTCAATATTACTATTTTGACTATTAGTAGATATAGTTAAGTCTGTTTTACCTTCTCCTAAAAGGAAATACAGAAATGATGTTATTATGAGAGGAACTACAAAAATCATTAGTATAGATCTCTTATCATGAATAATTTGCTTAACAACTCTTATACTAGTTGCAATCATTTTTCATCCTCCTGTTGAAGAAATAACTCCTCAATATCATTATGACTTATCTCTAATAACTTCTCCATTTTATCATCAGCAATAATTTTCCCTTCACGAATCAATATACCTCGGTCACAATATTGAACTTCATCCAACACATGTGTTGAAATAAGGATTGTCTTTCCCTCAGATTGTAAATTTCGAAACTCTTGCCAAATTTTCTTACGAAGAAGTGGATCAATTCCTACTGTTGGTTCATCTAAAATAAGAAAACTAGGATTGTGAAGCAAGGCAATCATTAGAGATAAACGCTTCTTCATGCCTCCTGAATATGTTGAAACAAGACGTTCTAATGAACTTTCCATATTTAATAATGTGCCTAAATATAAAATCCTGTTTCGCAACTGAACTCTATTCATACCTTGTAGACGTCCAAAAAACAACAAATTATCATATCCCGATAAATCTAGATATACCGAATCACTTTGAGGCATGAAGCCAATATTAACTAGTTCTTTATGAGATAATTGTTTACCATTAATCTCAATCTTTCCTGATGTAGGAATGTCGGCGCCAATCATAAGTTTCATCATGGTTGTTTTTCCCGAACCAGAGGGACCTAATAAACAAGTTAAACTACCTTTAGGAATAGCAAAATTCATATTATCCAAGACTTTTATGTTACTAAATGATTTTGTAACATCTTTAAATAAAACACTATTCATTATTTGCTCCTCATTAAGAACTCCCAGAATTTTTTGATTTTCGTAATTTTTACAAATATTGCAGGGGTCGTAACCATATATTCTTTATATTCTTTGTTAAAACGATTAAGAAGATCCCTCTCCTCGTATACTCTCAGCCACACTAATTGCATTAATGGTAATACCAGAGAACATAATATTGAGTTACTAGTTCCAACAAGAAATCCTAACCCGATAGATACCCTAGACATTGCTGAGTAGATGGGATGCCTCAATAGCTTATGTATCTCTGACTCAGTTTTCTTTCCCAACTCAGGATAATATACATAGTACATAAATAAATTATCTAAACCAAATATTTTTATTGATTTTCTATGTAAGACCATACCAGTTAATATAAAATATAGTCCAACTAAGCGTAACAAGCAGGTAAAAATATTTAGATCAAACTGAAAATGAGAAACAAATAAAGGATGTATTGCAGAGACATAAATTAAAGGCATCGCAGTTACATGGTATCTGTAAAAAGCTAAATTGTAGCCCCTTTTTCTTCCATACTTTTCAATATATCTATTTTTTTTAACATAGAACATTCCTAGTACTACTACAGCTATTGTCATAATAATGAATTCAGATATTATAGCTCCATAAAAAACTAGTCTATCAATAAGACAATAAAAGAGAAATGTTAAAACTGAATTCAAAATGGTTATTAAAAAGAAATTCAATTTCTTTTTCTTTTGGTTTTCATAAACTATGTCATTTAAAAATTTACTATTTTCCATATATTCTCCTATTCTACTATTGCAACTACTCTCGACCAAGAAGCACTAGCATCCTTTAATTTTATTGGAAGTGCAATAATCTTGAAATTTTCAATTTTTACTAGTTGATCTAAATTATTCAACTTTTCTATCATAAAAAAGGGAGCATCACTTCCTTTCATATGAATTGGCCACAAGTTTCTTTTATCTCCAGATTCTTCGTATTTGGCATTCATATAGTCAAATGGTTGATCTAAACTGAAAGCATCTGTTCCTATTACTTTTATACCACTAGATAGCAAGAACTGAAGAACCTCTTCCGAAATACCATAATATCTTGTAAGATACTCCTTAACTCCATAGTATTTACTGGCTCCTGTGTAAAATAATATTATATTATTCGCTTGAATGTCTATCTTATTTTTTTCTATATAATCAAGTACCTCTCTCAACTGCAATGGAGTTGTCAATTCCCGATTTGAAAAATCAAATAATAGTCCTTTATTATAGAAAGTTTCTAAATTAGCTTCACTTATCTTAATTCCTCTTTTACTATAATGATATGGACTGTCTATATGAGTACCTGTATGTGAAGTAATTCTCACAAATTCAGTTGATAAGCCCTCATTATTAATAAATGATTTATGATTTAACACTCTACAAAATAGAATTTTTTTGAACATACTAGGAAATTGCAAGAACATTTTCTGATTCCTATTAAAAATAGACGACAAGCCTAGTAAGAAAGCTCCTCTTTTATGAGGTATATATTTTATTTTTGTCTTGACTTCCTCTGAAGGATTCTTATTATCAATCTCAACACTTAAATCTATTATTTTCATTTATCCCACCTTCCTAATCAGGGGTTGAAACAATAACACCAGTAATCTTTCCGTCCGTCCAGTTCTTATGGATGATTAAAATATTTTCTACATCAATATTTCTCTTTCTTTTTACAACAAAAATATTTTCAAGCTCCTCACTCCCTAATTTGGGAACATAGGGAAAAGCGGGCACTTCCCTATGCTCAATCATTAGTAATGCTGTAATAATATCAACAGCACAACTAACTCCCATAGAATTACCAATGACTGATCTAGGAGTATAAACAAAATGCTTACGTTTCTCAAAAACCCTTTGTAATGCCATTGCTTCATAGTAATCTGTTGTATTCACGGATTCTCCCGTTGGGATAACTACTGTAATATCATCCTTAGTTAAATTATTTTCAGCAAGTAATAAATCAACTAACTGAGAATATGACTCAATAAGACTAGCATTCATATCAAAAGTGCATTCTAAACAATTAACACTTACTGGTCTTGATATATTCGCATATTTGTAGACTCCTCTCTTATTAGCCGTAGTAGTCCGTTCTAAGGAAAAAATCGCAGCCCCATTTGTAAGTCTGACCCCCTTTAGATCCTTGTTAAAAGGTAAAATGTTATTTTTTAAATTACCCCCATCTATATCCATAAGAGAAGTCCTTATCATGTCGTAATTTACATTTTCACCTCCACCAACTAACACTACATCATTCCGTTCAAAATCGATCATAGTTTCAGCCACATCTACTCCATCCAACACTAAACTGGTACCACCGAGTACTGCACAATTTTCTCCTCGAGTTTTTAACAAACAAGATATTTCACCAACGTTAGCCCCATAATAGAATGCCATACCAGTATACGGTGATATATTCGTTTTACGTTCATTAACTATTTTAGAAACCTGTTTTATACCAAAATTCATTTGAGCAAACATCGACCCTGATACAACACCTATTTTATTTCTCTCTATTGTTCCTTCATCTTTATCTAATAGAAACTTTAAGTTTGCTTTCTCCAAACATTCTTTAACTGAGATGAAATGAAAAATTGATTGCAAATCGGAATGTTTGAGCTTCTTTTTCGGAATATAAGGATAATCTGATAAGATTCTTTCAATCATTTCTAAAGTAATTGTATTCATTCCATGACTAAAATCACTATTACTATTAATAAGGTTTTCCCAAAGACTCGTTGTGCTATATATTTCAGGCAAACACAGTCCATATCCCGTAATTGTGTATTTATTCATCGCAATCCCAACCTTTTAATACCATAGCTAAATTTGAACCTCCAAAACCAGTTGCAGTTTTTAAAACATATTTACAGTTGTGATACTCTTTTCTATTATTTACTATACATCCCTTTCCTTCTCCAGTACGAAAGTTTGTAAAATTAATTGTAGGGGGAATCCATCCTGTCTCCAATGTTTTAATTAACTGAATTATCTCAATTGCACATGCTCCACCAAAAGAATGACCTAACATTGATTTTATTGAACCAATTCTAATGTTACTTGTTATTGACTTTTTAATAGCGCGCATTTCTGCTTCATCATTCAATATAGTACCGGTCCCATGGCAACTTACAAAATCAATCTTATTACTTGAAATTCCCGCCTCATTTAGTGCGGAATCAATTGCATCAGACCACCTACTACCAGTTCTAGATGGGTGTACCATATTCTCACCATCTGAACTAACTGAATAACCTAATACTTCAGCATATATTTTTGCATCCCTAGCTAAGGCATGCTCTAGACTCTCTAAAACACAAAATGCACTACCTTCTCCAAAAACCATACCGCCTCTTTCCTTGGAGAAAGGCCTACATGCTTCAGCAGGTTTTTCACCTTCATAACTAATTGCAGCTCCAATATTTTTAAAACTTAAGTAATTAGTTGTCACTATTGGAGCATCTAAACCACCTGCTAAAGCAACCTTCAATCTCCCAGACTTAATTTCACGGAAAGCTGCACCAATTGATTCTCCTCCAGCATAACAACTAGTTCCAACAACCTGAAGTTTCCCTTGTGCTTTAACATGATGTGCTATTAGAGCAGGCCATGAACTTGGTGGGAACTTATAAATTATTTTATCGTCCAACACTTCCCCTGAGTTAATGTATTCCCTTGCAGAGGTATATGCACTACAGATACCACCCGTGGTGGTTCCTACATAAACACCAAAATCGTTATTTTTTTCTGTTATATAAGTATTCTTCCCTAACGAATCTTTAAAAGCTTCATCGGCAGCCACTAGACCAAATTTCATCCCCCTATCTAAATATTTTTCATATTGAGATAAATGAGGAAACTGATTTTTAAAATTAAAATTAGCTATTTCAGCTAAAATTGGTTGTGGTTTAATGTCAATCTCTTTAAACTTATCCGAAAAGCTGATAGTACTTCTTCCTTTTAAAATATTTTTCCACCATTCTCCCGTATTTAGTCCTAGCGAAGAAACAACACCTACTCCTGTAATTACTACTCTATTCATTGTCAATCCTCTTGTAATTTTATAAAATCATTAAGTTCAGTTTGATAGTCTAATACATGCTCTTCAATTATTTTTTCAATCTTTTTTTGCAAAATCTGATAAATAAATCTTGGTATCCTAAGCTGAAATTCCCGATGAATAATAAATTTTGAATGATCATCATCTAATTTTAGAAAGTCCCAATGTATTATCATAGATTTTATTGGAAACCTTGGACTAATATGTTGATAGTATACGCTTAGTTTTTCCCCATCCTTCCTCATAAAAATTCGAGAACTTAATTTCCATTTTCCTACTAGCTCAACTAGATAAAAATCCACCATCTGTTCTGACTCTCTTCGGATATTTACCATCTTAGCAGTATTTCCATATAATTCTGTCCAAATTATTGGATTTGAAATAATCTTATAGCACTTTTCTACAGGAATCTTTAAATTAAATTCATGTTTTAAGTATCTCGAATTATCACTAACCAAAGAAAAATTTCCTACGATAAATTCAGACTCTAATTTGAGTGTCTCAAGAGTAGAAACTGCATTCTTCCGTACATAATTTTTCCAAACAAATTTACTTATCAATTTTGAAATTATTCCTATGTCCCCTACTTTTAGTTTATGGAGACTTTCTACAATTGTTCCTTCTCCACTTTTATAAAATAACCAACTTCCAGAATGTTCTGTAATAATACTATTACTATTCAATTGTTTAAAACTTATGCACTCGTCAATTTTACCAGTTCGCTCGGTTTCAATAGTATAAGATTTTTTGTGGCTTTTTATTTTCATATAAACATGTTGATAATTTTCAGTACTATCAATATCAATAATCCCTTCTACATGAGGGATTATTCTATCCCACTCAAATATATTCCAAAACACACTATAAACAGTTGATATATCCGCATTAATAAAAATTCTTTCGAACATGTTATTTCCTCTCACAATAATCTTTCAATCCTACTAATTCTTTTTCACTATTTCTATCTACATATAATTTTTTTATTAATACCTCTATTAAATGAAAAATACTATTATTTTTTTCATGAATTGAAAAATCGTGAACTAAAATAACTTTCGTTCCCTCTTCAAAATTTCTAACCTCCCAAGTGCCTGACATTTTTATTATTGGAAAAACAGGCTTAAGTTGTTTAAACTTCACTTTCTTACGTTTATAATCAATTTCTCTAATACTATTCCATTCATACGTATTAATAAACGTCTTTGCAGAAATTCTCATCCTCTGCTTCCCATCCTTTACTGTTTCCAAGGTAACAGATTGGCAAGGTTTAAAAATTTTCGGCCAAATATCTACATTAACTATACTTTCAAAAACCATCTGGGGAGCCGCCTCTATAAATATTTCACTAGATGTTTTCATTTACTTGCCTCAATACTTTCTATTGTTTTTTGGATCCCCTCACGCAATGAAATTTTTGAAGTATAATTCGTATCTCTCTTTAACTTTGAAATATCACAGACCCAGTAATCCTTTGTCATCCAATTCACTTCTCTCACCCCGACCGGCATCTCTTTGTGTAATATTTTACTAATAAAATCAAAAATACGAGCAATGATAAATGCAAAGCATGTGGAATAATACTTGCGAGGAGGAGTTATTCCATATGCTAAACAAACTGCATCTAAAATCTCCTGGATTGAATACGACTGATTATCCGATGCAAAATATACTCCCCCAATTGTTCTATTAGTAATCTCAACACGAATTAGAGCTTCTACCAAATTATCTACATAACAGAAGTCTATTTTATTCTTATGACTACCAGGAAGAAATAATTTTCTATCATTAATTGAAGCTAACTTTATCATCTTAAAGAAACTTTTCCAGTCACGATCCCCTACTCCGTATACCATTGGTGGCCGAACAACAACTATTGGTAAACCATATTCTAGATAGTACTCTTTTGCTAATAATTCCACTATCTTTTTACTCTCACCATAGGCAGTAATAGGTAACATTGGACTCTCCTCAGTCAATGGTTTTCCATTCAGTGACGGTCCTGTCGCTGCTATAGAGCTTACAATAACGATTTTCTTTATATTGTCTAAGTAATTACAAAGACTATCAAGTAATATCTTTGTTCCTTCTGTATTTGTTTTATAACTATCTAATTGCGAAAAATTATTTGGCTTTGCATTTCCAGCTAAGTGGTAAACTATTTCTACATCTACTAATTCTTTGCTGTATGAAGTAGCTTCTAAAATATCACCATAAATAAATTCCACTCCTAATGAAGAGAGTTCGGTAATATCAGAACTATTTCTTACTAAACATTTTACCTTTCTTCCCTCATCTACCAACCGTTTTACTAATCTTTTTCCAATAAAACCTGTGGCACCTGTAACTAACGTATACATTCTTTTTCCTCCTTTTTATTATTTATTATAATACCACTCTAATTATATAAAATGCAACCTTAATTATGTTTTAATTTTTCGGAATGTTGATGCAGATCTTTCATTCTGCGCTAGTAGAAAAGAACTTTACAGATTCCTAGTGTATCTTTCCAAATAAGATAGACAACAATTTTTTGAGAGATTACGAATTTCAGTACTAATTGCTTATAATATATATTCTTTTCAGATTAAAGGGACACTTATCTACTGCTATTTTTTTGTATGTTACTATCTAGTGAGTGAACACTTTATTCAAAGAACAAAATAACATACGAAAGTTCATCATAATTATAATCATCTTGACACAAAAATCCTTTTCTCCATCTCAGTTTAGTATAGAGTAGTTATGAGATAAATATTTTAGGTGGGCAAGGTTCTATCTTGAAAAAAGTAAATAAAGTTTTACAATTAATATCCTCCTCTTTTTCTAAGACGTGTTTAGCAAATGTAATTCAGTCAGAATATAAGTAAATACGCCTTTATGTTCTCACACATAAAAACTACTTTTCAGGGAAACTAGTTGAGATTTCCGTGTCCCTATCCTTGCATTATCTAACGAACCTTAGAGCCTTTTCTATATTTTCATTTCTAGCCAAGATAAATTTTAATCTCGATTTTCCCACATAATAATTTATATTGTTCCTCAACCAGGAAGTGATAGACTTACAATTTTTTCAATTACCTTGATATATGTCCCATAGATAAAATATTTGAGGCCTCAATTGGACCTGACTTGATTAATCAATATTTCTTACCATAAGTCGTAAAATATAGCTTCCCGTATACAAGAGGTAAGCTGATAAACAAATTGTAAAGTGTGTTAACTCTAATATCCTTAGTGATTTGATTGATGGAACGATGAACATGAAATAATGAATCAAAGAAGTGTTCTCTTACTGGACAGGACTAAACTAGAACATCTATAATCTTACCTTTAACAACTTCATAAAAAATAAGTAAAGTCCTCAGAATTATAATTTCTGAGGACTTTACTTTCAATCTGAGCCAAACCTAAAGATAAGTCTTCTGTTGCAATTAAACAAAGTCAAATAGTGAAATTTCTTCGTAGACTTCTACTTCTACTACCTCATTAACAGAGGTTTCAGAAACTACTTCTGTAGAAACATTATCATTATGTTCTTCAGTCATACCAAAGAGTTCAGAAATGCTTTCTAGGAAGTCATCAGCCATATCAAGAACTTCTTGTGAAACGACAACATGAGTCCTTTCTTCAACGATTTCTTGAGCAACTACTACTTCTTCCCCGAAGACAGCTTCTTCTTCATCTACTAACTCATCAATAACTTCAACAAGTTCGCTTTCTTCATCGGGATCATAGCTAGCACTATATTCCTCGGTGATTGAGCTAACTTTTACATCAGAGTCCTCATCCATTTCTGGATGGTCTGCCTTATACTGCAATTCAAAAGCATTGATTGCTTCTTCAATTTGCTCTACAGTAGGCTTTTTAGACTCATCCTCGACTTCGATAAGAGGATTAACAATGGCACGTTTAGCTGATACATAGTCGAGACGAGCTTGGTCCGCAAAAACATCTGCAGCTTCTCCTCGCTTAATAGTATCTGCACAACGGTCAATGTTTTCCTGCAAGAATTTGGCTTGTTTATCCATACCATCAATAACATTGTTGATACGTTGGATAGTCCCAATACCACTCGCAAAATCTAGACGAACAGCATAGCTGTTTTGACCAATAATATGCAAGTCAAGCATGCGTTCTGGTTGCCAAGGTGATTTTTGTTCCAACGCACGAAGGACAAAACCACGATAATGAGCAAGGGTTGTCATTTTCATATGGAGTGGATCAGAGGCAACATTCATCTGCATAGCATAGTTCAGTTGATTACCTGCAACATCTTTCTTAGTTGCTTCGTATCCATCTGGTTCAAATGTCATAACAAATAGGTTATGCTCAACCTCATATTTCTTACCATCTTCTTTTTCAACCACTTCTTTCCAAGGTCTTGTCTTTTCTGCAAGCTCTTTATCCTGGACTAATAGAGAAAGTTTCTTCTCGTAATTTTCCTTATCTTTAAGGGCTTGCTTAATACGTTTTTGAGACAAAGCAATATCACGTTTCCAAGCCTTACGACGATTAGACAACAACTCAAATTCATTATCAAGTTCCATCTTAAGTTTAAGATATGGATTGCCTGTCGCAATGGCTTTAAATTCAGAGGCTGAGAGTGTTTGCTCGTCAATATCCTCTGAAGCTCGCATCGGTGTACGACTGGTCATGATTTGCGTAATATAACGCAGCTTTGTTTCTTGAATCTGCCAAAGGTAGTTATCAAAACTTCCTTTAGTGATATAGTGGAAAATATTTACCTTACGATAGATATTTCCTTGACGAACCAAGCGTCCGTTACGTTGGATAATATCAGACGGTTTCCAAGGCACATCGAGATGATGAACAGCTTTCATACGACGTTGGACGTTAAGACCAGTTCCCCCTTTTTCCGTTGAAGCCATGAGAATACGAATCTCACCAGCATTCATTTGACGTTGAAGTTGGAGCTTAGCCTTTTTATTAGCAGCATCGTGAATAAAAGCAATCTCTTCTTCTGGAATCCCACGTTCAACAAGCAAATCTTTCAACTCTTGATAAACAGAGAAACCCTTGCCATTAGGCGTTCCAAGGTCAGAGAAAATCATCTGTGTCCCTTTATGCTTAGCTTCCATGTGATAAATCTTATCCACTCGCTCAACCACTTGCATGAGTTTATCTGCATCAGCTCTTACATAGAGCTCTGCATCAAGCAAACGCATATCTAAAGCCAACTTTCTGGCTTCACTAGTGATTTTGAGCATGTTATCTTCACTAGGATCTACACTCCCATTTTTAACTCGGTCTGAGCGTTCTACAAGCTCGTACAAATAAACCTTTTGGTTATCAGTCAACTGACTTTCAACCGCTACCTTTTCTACCATAGGAACTGGAAGATTAAGGTCTTCAGTCATTTGGATATCTGCAGTCTGACGATAAATCGCCATCAGCTCAGGGAGATTCATAAATTTAGCAAAGCGTTTACGTGAAATATACTTGTCTCCAGTAGGGTTAAGTTCAAGACTATTCTCAACAATCCCAAACGCACCAACCCAAGCATCAAAGAAACTTACACCGAAGTGTTCCATGACATCTGGTTGAAGATAATTCATCATCGTATACATTTCGCTAATAGAGTTGGAAACTGGTGTTCCAGTCGCAAAGACAACGTGACGTGTATCATGCTCTTCTTGAAGCACGCGCACCTTCATTTCCATATCCATATTCTTTTTTGAGGTACGGTTGGTAATACCAGCAACGTTCCCCAAACGTGTCATAGGACGGACATTCTTGTACACGTGGGCTTCATCAACAAAGAGCATATCAATACCAAGGCTTTCAAAGTTGATAAACTCATCAATACCAGTCTTGTTTTCAAGCAACGTTTCTAAGTTTGCCTCAAGACTTCTACGCATCGATTGTGCTTGCTTAAAAGTAATTTTGTCGTCATTAGCTTTTGCGTAACCAATGATCTCATCAAGCTCATCAATCTTTTCTGAAATAAAGGCTTGTTCACGTTCTTGTGAGACACGAACTTTCTCAAATTGAGAATGTCCAATCACAATACCATCATAGTCACTCGTTAGAATACGAGAGACGAACAAGCGACGACGTGACTTTTCAAAATCCTGCTCAGTCGTAACAAACACTTTCTTGGTAGGGTAGAAACGCATAATTTCTTGACCAAATTGTGCTGTTAGACTAGATGGAACCACAAACAATGGTTTATGAATAAGCCCAAGCTCTTTCATCTTGAAAGCTGCCGAAATCATGGTTAGTGTCTTACCAGTACCCACTTCGTGAGCAAGCAGTGAACGTCTCTCTTCAAGAATACGTTGTACGGCATTCTTTTGGTGAGGGCGAAGCTCTACACCTTTAGCCAACCCATCAAATTCCAAGAGACTTCCGTCATATTGACGTGTCACATAGCGATTAAAGACTTCATTGTAGGTATCTTCAATCACTTCTTGGACTGTTGGGTTTTCATGAATAAAGTTCTTAAAGCTTTCTTGTAGAACACGTTCACACTCACGTAGGTTTGCTGTAGCCACTTCATCAACCTTACGTATCGGGTTTTCAGTCGTACCAAAGTTACGCAAGATTGTTGGTTGATTACTTGTAAGCAAGTGAGCCACAATATCTGTTGCGTGTGAGTAGCTTTTATTGTACTCATCACGTAGACCTAAACGAAGGTTAGATTGACGACTCATATAGCAGTTTAGCAAGCGTTCATTGAAACCTCGTCCTATTCTGGATGTCACTAATAGTGATTTAGCTTCTTCAGAGTGGAGACCAACTTTTTCATCCAACAATTCACTGAACACCCATTGAGAAACGACGTTACTAGGAATCCAGCTAGAACCAATGCTGAAATCAATATCAGATAAGACAACTGGTTCTGGTACAACAGATAAAATCAATTCCAAATAACGTTCCCAATCCGCTTGTGTATCTCCGTCTTCAATGAGAGAGTTAATGCAATCACGTTTAGCAAGAACATCACCTGAAAGGAATTTATCCTTAGTAACATAGTGTACAGTCTTATCATCAATATAGCGTTCCACATCAATCATCACGGTCTCACCTAGTTCAGAAATCATCATATCTTCTGAAACATCTGGATAGACAGAACTCATGAGGTTCAAATCAACGCCACAACCTTCTGAAAGCGACACATTCAAGGCTTCTACTGCTGACATCACTTGATGGAGGTGTTTTTTAGGACGAATAGTTGGCTTTTTAAAAGCATCTGACTTCACAAAAACTACCTTTGAGCTGTCATTCTCGTCCAACTCCTCTAATTCAAGACTAGCGATAAGAGGATAACGATCATCTCGGTCAAAGAGGCGAGCATTCACCGCTTGATTGATATAACCATACTTCTTCTTGAAAGTATCGTAGGCTTGATTAAGTGTTGCAAGCAGTTGTTTGAATTTCCCTTCATCATAGTCTGTCATCATTTGAATATCAATAATGGCTTGATACGCATTTTTGATAGCAACCATGCTACGAATACGCTTGTTTTCTGTATCCGTAAGGGGTGTTTCATAGAAATAAATACCTTTGTAAAGCCCTTTACTTTTAGCTGCTTTAGAAGGTGTTTGACTTACCCATGTATTCGTAACAATATTAGAGTCTGCTTCTACTGCTGTTTCAAAGTCTAAAATGGCTTCTTCTTTGTATTTATCATCATATTTTACGAACTGTCCTTGTTCGTCTTGATAAAAAATCATTTCAGCTGCACGTGAGCTAGGACGAATAGACGTGTTATCACGATAATAGACACGCCCATTTTTATCACAAGCATACTCGTTCAATCGAATGTCAAGTGAAGTAAGTAAGTCTTGGTCAAGATGATTCACTTCTTCTTTAAGGATAATATCACGAGGTTCTAGTCTCTCTACTTCGAAAGGCACTGTTACTTTTGATAGTGCTTCTTGAAGCTCTGAAGCTAAGTCAAAAGAGCTATCTACCACAAGATCCAGTGTTCCACCATTGAAATGACGTACCTGATAATCACCTAGAACACAAGGATTTTTACAAATAGCATCCTGGAAGAAATAGGGATTGAGTGAGACACGTTTATCAAAGGGGAGTTTCTTTCTATCTGAGGACCAAAAGTCGATATTATTATCGGGAACAGGGATAAAGGCTCCTTTTTGGAAAAAGAGGATATCTGTTACCACTCGTGTTCCAGCATCTTTAAAAGCAGTATTTGGTAAGCGGACACCACCTAAAAACTGAGTTCCGCTACCACGGAGTTCTGGCAGAATTGAACCAGCACTCTTATCTGCAGTACCAGTTGAAGTGATAGCAGCAACCATCCCATGATAGGGTACCAAATCGATAGCTTTCTTAAAGAAATAATCATGAATACGATAAGGTTTATTCTCATAAGCCTTATCGACAATGCGAACATCCGCAAATGGAACATTCGTAATGACCAAGTCAAATGGTGTCCCTTCAAAGTTTACTGTTTCAAATCCTTGGACTAAAACAGTAGCATCTTGATGAAGGTGTTTAGCAATAGCACCAGTAATGGAATCAAGTTCAATTCCATAAAGGGTAGAATTCTTCTTGATATCCTCTGGCATTGTTTCAAAGAAGATACCAGTACCCATTGATGGATCAAGAATATTACCTCCTTTAAAACCACTTTCTACAATCTTATCCCACATTGCAGTAGCAATCTCTGGACTTGTGTAGTAAGCCGTAAGGGAGCTCATTTCCATCGCACGATATTCTTCTTTAGTGACAAGACTTTTTAGCTCATCACGTTCTTTTGCAAAACGATTAATCTTACTATCAAAGAAATCGTTAGCAAGTCCTCCCCAGCCAACATAGTTAGAGAGAATTTCTTGTTCGGCACTTTCCGCTAGACGGTTATCTGCTTCGAGTGCTTTCACAAGTTTAATGGCAGAAAGGTTAGCTTGAACCTTTTCTGCTTTAGTCATTGTTTTTATATTATTTTTTTGTTCTTCCATTGTTGTTCTTTCTCCTTAAAACTAAAAAAGACCTGGTATAATACCAAGTCTTTCTTTTTAGTTGTAGTATTTGTTTATACGACTCAAAAATATGTGAGCCTCTCGTGTTTTCCTGTTTTTGAGGAACTCAATAAAACTATCTTGAATGTCAAAAGAGAATGCTCCAGCCAGTTCACATTGCTTATCAAAGCTTTTGCTGACTGTCATAGCTTTACTCTTACGAATAGCTACATGCGTGGGCATTGTTCTGGGAAAGGTAACTCCTAGAGAGTAACCAAAATCAAACAAAGTTAATAGATATGGCGGTTCATCTTTAGAAAAGATAATCCCAAAGTTATTCCAGTGTCTATCAACATTTAAAGTCAAACGATCAATCTCAAAGAGTCTGGCAAATATCGAATCAAGCTCGGCTTCTGAAAAACCAATCTCAGCCAACTCTTTTTTCAAAAAGTTATACTGCTCTTGAGGTTGTTTCTTGGCTATTTGTTCGATATCTGATTCCGTATACCCCCTTTGTTGCAGCAAACGAAACATCGTAACGAAGCTTCCACCTTCTGGTATGAAATTTTGTGAACGACAAAGATCACTACCTACTTTTTCGTAAGGTACATAATCTTTAATTCCACAACTTTTCAAAAACTCAGATACTAGGAACTCAGCTTCAGCTTCTCCACCAAAAAAGTCTCTCTTATAGAAATAGTCATCTTTCAACCATTTCTCTTGAGTTCCTTTGCTAGAAGTAAATACAGTCATAGTATCTCTCCTATTTTCTACTTAAATTAGGATGATGATCTTCTAAAACAAATGGCTCATCATTGAGTTCTGGTATTGATACCCAATAAAAATCATCGGTATCAAAACCGTGTGTCATAGCAATTTCGTGCCAGACATCGGGAGCTGTATAGGTATAACCTAAAAGTTCCTTTCGGTTTTTTCGTCCAAAATCAATTTGACGCCCTTTTAGAAAATCTACCATACGTTCATAGGTGAATTCTGTGTTCAACAAAAAATCATCTTCCCTTTCAAACGTATCTAAGGTCTTACTGATTGTATCAACCAGGTATTTCCCAATCATCTTTTGATTGTTATAAAGAACAATAGTCAACTTCATGACGCTTCTCCCTGAATTATACATGAAATCACGTATAGTGTTATCTCTAGTATAACATGAAAACGCAGTTGACTCATAATGAGTTCTAAGTTTCATTTTTTCTCCTTTTATCTAAAACTGAATGTTAAGCTTTCCACAATGGGCTAAAAAAAGTTCTGCTTCTTTCTTTGCCTCTTCATCTGCGGATTTGTTCCTTTCTCCTTTCAGTTGAATAATCCTATTGTTTTTCAATTCAAGAGTATAGAGAGGGGTTTCTCTGTGTGCTTTATCACGAACAAAGACAATAATAGAAGTTCCATAGACAAAGTGTTTTTTTGCATAACTTCCAACACAATGATGTAGGGTTTTGCCTTCTTTGACAATTTCACTTTCGTCTTTAGGAAAGATAAAAGCATACTTGTCAAATGCGGTCTGAGCCTTCATCATGCTTGTCAAACGTTTAGCTGTTTCAACCCTCAACTTCGCCTCTTTCTTTTCGTCCTCAAGGCGTTGTTTCTCTACTCTCAAATCTCTGACAGCATTAGTTACACGTAAATATGTACCACGTGCTTGTTGATTCTCGAGAAGAGCTGAATAATTTTCTACGATCTCTGTATGTTTATTTTCCCAATTTTTGGGGATAACTACATAATCTCCATCAAATGGAATTCCCAGAGCTTCTACCATTTCTTGATAGTCCTCATAATCACGAAGGGAGATATTGTTTTTCATCATCCAGTTAATAAAACGAATTGGTTTCACAGTGAATGGTATGATACTTTCCAAACGCTTAATTAGTGGCTTCTTGTCAGAAATCATAGCGTTTATAATCAACTCATATAACCCCTCGAAGTTTCGACCATATCGTCTACGCAAATCTTCCTCGAAAAATGCCTTTTCAACATTTATATCCGTATTTTTTAGATACGGTTTATTCCTTTTAAGAAAGTTCATGGTAACCTTACTCATATTTGCATGACTATGTCCTAGACTATATGAGTAATATGATTTATAAAACGTAGAACCTACCAAATCTTTGACGATTCCACGCGCCTTGATTTTTTGAGCGAATTCAATACGCTCTCTATATTTATAAAGATGAGGTAGCACTGAGCTTATCTCAAAATTTTCTTTAATCACTTCATCAAAATCTAAGTATCTCAACTCAGATTTTGATTGTAACTTTTCAATAAGATTTTCCATACCACCATAAAGCGTATAGACACTAAATGCACCAGAACCGAAAAAGAGAGCATTTCTCTGATTTTGGAATCCAGTACTATAGATTTCTTTACCTTTTTGGACTGAAAGATACGGATCCGAGTGTGCTTTCACCATCTTATTGTTGGCAAGCTGATAAAAGTTATAAAGGCTGACGTCAAACTTTTCTTTTCCTTCTTCAAATGATTGAGTTACGGCATACATTTGCATTTCAATGCGTTTCTTTGTGACTCCCATCCAGACAAAGTAAAAAGTATCTCCTACAAAGGTTAAACGGCTGTTAAGTGATAAGCGTTTTGTGACCTTTTCCGAAAATTTTTTTCGGTCTGAAGAGATAATTGTCCTGGACTTATTAGTCCATTCATAGATAGGAAAATCATTCTTCGCCCACTTGAAGAACCCGTTAGGAACTTTTAGACGATTGTCAACGATATCTTGAATACTCTTATTTGATTTTGCCATTGTTTTTCTCCTTAATCATAAAAAAATGGCCCTAGGACCATTTTTTCTTTCCTTGTTGTTAAAATTCCCCTTCTTCAACAGATAAATCTGAAAAAAGATCTAACTGTTTCCCATACTTTTCAGGAGTTTTCTTAGTTGGGACTTTCTTTTTAGTTTCTGTTTTAGTTAGGCTCTTATTCTGTTTCTTTTTTGGCTTCTTAGTTGGTTGCTTGGTTGATTTCTTACTACCAGTAGTCATTTTCCCTACAACTGATTTGGTCTCAACCTTCTCAGCGGTAAAATACTCTTTAACCCAAGAAAAGACTGTGGCATCATCAACCATAGCCCCTTGGCCATTTTTATAGTCTGATTTACTGGCTTTTCTGATGCAGTAACCCATAGCATCCTTAATCGTACGATCAAGGTGTGTTAGGATTCCAGCAATCAGCTCATCATCCTCTTGATGATCAACTATCCAATTATGAATAGCATCCTCAGTCGGTGTGTGTGCTTCAGCCATTTCATCATCAAAATGACTTACCGCCATGAAGCGGTCAAAAGCATCAATCTTAATTGTATCAGTCATTGTTTTTCTCCTCTTTTATTTAATCAAAGATACGTTTCGTTTCCCATCTTTTCCTTGTTTCATTTCTAAAACATCATGTGGGATTGTAAAGCCATCTTTATGAACTGTTGTAACGACACTTAATCCAGCACAAACAGCCTTAATTACTGCTTCTACTTCTTCTTGTGTATTAGCTTCACCAATAAACAAGACGTCAGGGTTGAAGCGTAATACAAAAGTCACGAGATTTTCAAGTTCCATACCGTTAGCCTTATTGACTTGTAGTTGGTAAAAAGACATTTCCTTAATCTCGACATGTCTTTCAATTGTTATGACTTCACCTTCTTCAAAAGCTTCAGCAAGTAACGAGTAAGCTAAAGTCGTTTTGCCGACACCTGCAGGACCAGTAATGACATGCAAGCCTGGAATGCGTACTTGTTCAAGCAGTTCTTCCATACAACTATGATCAAACTCACTCAAAGAAATTCGTCGCTCATTCACATGAATAAGTCGAATAGTCATCGTTTCTAGTCCTTGAAAATTAACTATCGTCGATATCCTAATGGTGATAACTCTACCATCGTCCAACTGATAATCACAAGTTCTTACCTGACTACAACGTTTTTCTGTTACGTCCATCTCAGCCATAAATTTAATATGACTGAATAGAGCATCCGCATCTTCTGATGAAATGAAGTCATGGACCTGTTTCACATCAGAATTTCTAAATGCTACCTCGTAATCTTCACCATGTGGGAAGATGGTAATATCTTGGATATTATTATCGATAGCTTCTTTTAAAATATTATTTACAATCATTGTTTTTCTCCTCTCAGAACTCAAACAAGCTTAAATGTTCTCCTTCAGTTGTTGGTTTATCTTCAAGTGGCTTTCGACAAGCTACTAGTGTTTTTGGCTCCTTCTCAACCTTATAAATAGGTTGCATTGCACGATAGTTCTCAAAGAACGTGTCAAAAAATGCAAACAAAAGGTGTCGACATTGCCTTAAAGCCCTATACTCTAATCGAGTATAGTAAGTAGCTTCATCAGATAGCAGTTTTGAATCTTTGGTATAAGTTTCAAAAACCCACCATTCAAAACCACGTGCAAACACTTCAGTCGGTGTCAAATAATAATCCAACTTCTTCTTAATATGAACAGCTTGAGCTAAGTCCGTTCTGGTTTCCTCAGCTATTTGAATAAGTTTCAGCAAGCTAGCCTTGTAGATATAACGAATATCTTTAAAGCTATGTGACGTAGAACTAATGATTCCAGCTTTATCATACGTATAGTCTAAATAATGACCATACTCATGGATGAAGGATGAGGAATCTCTTACATCAACTGCCATGATATTTAACCCTGGCACATAAAGTCCGCTTGCTTTATGTTTTCCTAGCTTCCGGAATTTAAGTTCGGGGTCTACAGTAGAATGAGGTAAGTGATTACACAACTTCTCCCATTCTTTCTCTAGAACCCTGAATTTCTCCTTGTCAAAATCACTACCTCGATAACGCTCGGTATCCACTTCGACTTTTGAAAACCCTAAATCAAGAAATGACGTATTACTGTTCATTTCATGATCTTGAAAGATTTTATCCTCACGCACACTGGCTATCGTCTTAGTTGACTGATTAACATATTGTGCATTAAGGTTAGCTGCAAGAGCATCTTCATACTCTCTTTTAAGAACGTTAGCTATCTTTTGGATATTTCCATAATAACTACATTCCTTGTAGATACCTTCACTATGGATAGACATCAATTCAAGAAAGCTAAAAGATACTAGTCCATACCTCGTTTGAGAACTACTCTCTCTCCAAAAACTTAGGTTTTTCTTCAAAGGTACTCTAACCTTTGAATCGTCGACAATGAGAAGATACAAAGTGCGTTTGGTATCTTCTGCACTTTTAGTAGCAGGTAATCTACTCCCATGGAGTGTGAGAAGAATCTGTTCACCGAAAAGGTGTTCTTGATTTTCTTCATCCCTCAAGCTCATGCCCTCGAACAGTCTTTTTAGTTTATTCGAAAAATGTGCTTGATCATAACCAATGGTTTCAATATCAGCCATGATGTCTTTGACTTTATAGGCTGTATAGACATTATCTTGTCCGAATACCTCTACTGCTAGTGCTCCGACTTCTTGAGATAAAAGTTCATGACATTGATATCTGCGGATATTCGCATAGTAAGTACAAAACTTTCTCACGATATCTGCAGCTTTATCAGTCTCTTTTATCTTCGGAAAAGTGACTTTTTTAGTTGTTTGTTGTGCTACTGCTAGTAAATTTGCCATTGTTTTTCTCCTTAATAGCAAAAAGGAAGGTAAAGCTTAAAGCTACTACCTTCCTCTTTCTCTTATATGTACTATGTACGATACACTATGAACTATACATAGTATGATATACAATGTAGTGCGTAAAAAAAGGAAACCTAATTATTGTTATCAAGTTTCCTTGCATAATCTCGTTTGTGACTCTCTATATTTCGAAAAATATCATTCTTATCCCAGATTTGTAATTCCCAAGGATAATAGAAATGACTCTTATTTTTAAAGTAGAGATGGATGCCAGTATAGTCTTCAGTATCTTTTAAATACCAATTTTCAAGACCGTATTCTTCCTTCCAATCATCTAAACGATCCATCACTTCAGTAATGACAGATGTTGGCAAAATGACACGTGCTCCAAAAATATCATTTAAAACCGAATTTACTGGATACCCTTCTGCTCTTTTAGTAAAACGCTCAATCTTATCTAAAATAGATTCAGATGTCTTCACTCTATAGAAGTAACTAATATCGCAGACATCTGCTACCATCAAATAATCGTTGATAGATTCGTGCAGATTCAAACGATATTTTAGAATCTCATCAACTGGCACCTTCGCAAAAGTGTGATTAAGATTGACTTTAGCAAGTTTATCACTTTCAAAATACTCTTCTGAATACTTTATATGAATGGTGTTGATTTCAAAGATCAGTTGCTCTACTTTCTTGATATTCAACCCTTATACGTCTCCAAATAATTTTTCTTCATTATACCATATCCTGTTTATTATACGTTTTGAACTTAATCTTTTCTTCTGGGGTAGCTTTCAAAAGGAAATCATCAATTCCCTTTTCGTGAGGCCAGATTAGAGCACGAACCGTACAAGACTGCTTCGTCACTAGATCTTGAACCATGTCATACATACGTTCAAATACCGAGTCATTATCCTCAAAGTCTTGGTCAAATGCTAGATAAATAGGTTTGACCTTTTTGAGTTCTGTCTTTCCGATAAAGTCCGATATAGGACGCCATGCTGCTACTCCTGCCATAGAGATAACACAGATATTCCCCAATTGAGAAAGACGAGTGTTTTTCGCAACTGATGCGGTGATATCTCCTTTAAGCAAACCTTCCGTAACTAGAAGGTTATCAACCTTACTCATAAGGTTGACTTTAGCCTTGCCTTCATCCGAAAAGCGTGCTTGTTCTAAAATATCATCAGAATAAGCAAAATGTGGAAAAGACTTAGCGCTTGTTCCTTCTGGCTTATATGCTGACGATACAAAGACATATTTTTGCCCTTTTTTAAATGTCAACTCAAGTCCAGAACGAAGTTTAACACTAGTTTCCTTAGTTGTCCCACTTGCTAGTTCGTGCGATGAACCTTTAGCAAACACATACCAATCGAAACTTCCATCGTCATTTTGGAAGACTTTAGCAGTACGTGCATTTCGTCCCTCTTGAAAGGCTTCGTTTACCTTGGCTTGATAACTAACGTTATCGAGACGTACTTGAAAACCTACAATTTGTCCCCATGAATTGCGACATGGAATTAGGATTCCATCTTTTGATTCAAAAATAGGACATTTTGCGTTTTCGTTCCAATAGAAGCCAGGAACTCCACGCCAAGCATCTTTAGAAAGCCCATTTGCAAGAAAGAGCTTTTCCCAAATAGTTGCTGGATGAGATACTGTTGTATCAACCTGCTTCTGGCGTGTTTGCTTTGTTGATGAAGCGTAGCCACGCAGTGCAATGGTCTCAACAGAAAGACCTCGTTCCGTACCTGTTAAGTGCTTGACATGGTCCTTAGTTAATCCCAACACATCAATCACAAGAGAATTTACCTTGTGAAGTGTTGAGATACTTGCCAAAGGCTGACTTTTCCAACTAGGTTCAAAAGTCACGTCTTTAGCTTTTTGGGGATCCAAATCATAAATTGTCCCAGCACTACCAAATTGTGGTTTGTCTGGGTCAATCTTTCTAGCACAGACTGCTTTAGATTGATCTGCAAATACCAAACACCAATCTGGTTTGCCACAAATAGGGCAAGGGTAATCACGTCCTACCCGAATCATCTCAGTTTGTCCAATTGTAATAATTTTTGTCATTGTCTTTCTCCTTGTCCGCTAAAGTGTTCCGTTCTAATTAACCGTCA
>OKRY01000645.1_pt1 | contig 28121 bp, 28 predicted proteins | sample 1601121 | NCBI WGS metagenome assembly OKRY01 (sample SAMEA3541546, study PRJEB24748) | human gut metagenome | biome: human gut; feature: human-associated habitat; material: faeces | place: China | collected 2012
GATGGCAGCGGCGGATGAACGTAGCATATGCCGATGTGAACTTTACGATGTCAAGAGGGTTGAGTGTGTCACCGGTAGTACCACCTATCGTGCCGCGAATACCAGAAATAGATTTAATCAGTGTCATGGTAGCGTATAATGTTTAATGTATAGTGTATAGTGTGTAATGTATAATGTATATAAATAAGGCGAAGGGCAGATTAATTATTTGCCACGCTGGAACGTGATGTCATAGAGACATGGGTAGACGCTCTGCATGGCATAGGTCTGTCCCAGGTCGTGTGGTACAATCAGTCTGACTTTCGCCACCTCGTCGCCGGCATTGACATATCGTCCGATGTTGACATAAGGCAGAGCGGCCAGCCAGCCACTGGGAATACTTGTAGAGCCATACAATAGATACATGAGACTAGCGTGATTTTCTTCATTCACGAAACTTCCCTGGAAAGTCCCCGAGTTGTTGGTGACATTCATCACCTCCCAATATTTCTGTGAGGCTGGAGTTGTGTTTGTTGCCTGAATAGAATCCGTCAGAAGGTTACGCTCTGTAAAGCGACAGTCGACGCGTGCTTTCTCCCCCTGCGCAATAGGGCTTCCGGCTCCTTTTCTGACAATCTGCATATAAAGACCACTGGACTGGAAAAGGACAAACTCGTTCTTGGCAGTATCGGTGGTATAGTTCTGGTCGCGGAATTGATCCTCAGAGATGACGGTGACAGCAGAGTCTGCAATGTATGCACTGATGGCCGACCGCTCACGCTTTACCTGGTCAGCATAGGTCACATCGTCTCTGCATGAGGATAGAAAAGAGGCGCTCAAAAGCAGAGCCAAGAAGCCGACAACACTCATCACGTTGCCCTGTATCGAAATTTTCTTCATCTTTTGCTATATAATTTCTGTGCAAAGGTAGCAATTTAATTCAAAAACAACAGCTCTGTGCACATAATTAACATCATCAAACATTTTTATTCTTTTTTACTTGCATAGTTCGCAAGAATCACCTAACTTTACATCAACGAAACATTACACTGACACAGATAACTTTTACAGCTATGAACATATGCATCGTTTGCGGCGCCCGTCCCAACTTCATCAAGGTTGCCCCGCTGGTCCGCACTATTGAAAAAAGACAACATGAGGGGGCTGATATCCATTACGACCTCCTGTACACCGGTTCTTCCGATGACAAGACCATCGAAGGCACCCTCTTCGATGACCTTTGTATCCCCCACCCCACCGTCTGCCTCGGCGTTACCTGCTCCAACCTCAACGAGCTTACCGGGCAGGTCATGCAGTCGTTTGAGCTCTATCTCCAGCAGCACACAACGGACATTGTCGTCGTCGTCGACGACCTGGCATCAACCATGGCCGTGGCCATTGTCACCAAGAAGCGTGGCATCAGACTGGCCCACATTGCTGCAGGGACCAGGTCCTTCGACATCAACATGCCCAAAGAGGTGAACCGTCTCGTCATCGACGGACTGTCGGACATTCTCTTCACAGCAGGAGCCAGCAACAACTCCATCGCCAACCGCGAAGGTGCTGAGCTGTCAAAGGTGTATATGGTAGGAAATATTCTCATGGACAACCTTCGGTTTATCCATGAGCAGACAGCAAGCCAAGAGTACAAAGATGCAGACATCGAAGCAAAGATAAACGCCTGTCTCAAAGGCCTTGAGATAAAAGGTTCTGAAATCATCTGTAATGGTGACGCGAAGACAGCGAAAGACTATATCGTCTTCACACTCAACCGTAAGGCACTCATCGCCAACGAGGCCAATCTGCAAGCCATGGTGAAAGCCATCGTACATAATGCCGGCAGTCTGCACGTTATCGCTCCACTGCGAGGAAAAGCCGCCGACGTCGTCAGCCTCTGCCTCAGCGACGACGACAAGTTGCTGTTCCATGTCGTAGACCCATTGCCGTATATGGAGTTTGAATGGCTCATAGCCCATGCGGCCGGTATCATCACCGACTCTGGCAACGTTGCTGAGGAAGCCACCTTCAACCATGTGCCGTGTATCACACTGAACAGCTACACTGAGAATATCGAAACCGTGCGCGTGGGCACCAACGTTCTCGTAGGAGAAGATGCCGACAAACTCGGACAGGGTGTGGCGGACATCGCAGCCCACAAATGGAAATCGGGAGAGCTGCCCGACAGATGGGACGGACGCACCGCGGAGCGAATCTTAAACATTCTGCTGTCCTAAGCAGTCCTCAGCATTCAGCTGCCCTTAGTTCCACACATAGACAGCCATCTGCCAGAGTTCCATAGCCAAGATGTAAACAGCAAGCACAACCTTGAGGTTGTTGCCGCCATGGAGTACACAGCGTATCACATCCGAATAGGAATGGAAAATGCCACAAAACAAGCCATAGGCAATGGCTGCCGTCAGGAGCATGAAGGCCACAATAGGTATCAGGCTCACCGAAAAGCTGCTGGGGAAGAGATGCCCCGTGGCACTGAGCAGGATAGCATGACGTGGGAGCACGAGCAATAATATGACAACAGCCTCAAAGGCAACAGCTACAGAAGCGGCGATGATACCGGAGCGGTATCTCGTCGTTTCTGCCGTCTTAGGACATCCGCTACGGCATACCACGGACGAGACGGCTTTCCACAATCCACTATAGACACAGGCCCCCGCTCCTATGTCAAGAAGCAGTATCCATGCTAACAGCGGCGAAGAGAGGTTGGCCACAAAAGAGCCGAAAAACCAACGTATACCACCATCGCTGAGAATGGGGCGAATCGATGACTCAGGATTAGCTGCTGACCACAGCCAGGAGCCGAGGACTAAGGCTACCTGAGCCCCACTGAGGATGATGACAAGCAGCGACCATCCACGCCAACGGGAGAGAAGACCCCTGTAAAAGTGTTTATTACGGTTATCGCTCATCGCTTCAAAACTATTCCTCGTCAGGTCTGAGATTGTCGATGTCAAGGATATGAAGCTCACAGGCCCGGACAACAAGGCGCGTGGCGTTGACACCTATCTTCCCGTTGCCGTCAGGGAAGAGTTTCTGCACGAGTTCATTCTGACGTTTCTCCAAACTCTTCACGCCAAAAGGCATCCCCCGGAGATTAGTAATCTGCTCCTTGGTATAGCCAAGAGCAAGATGGCGCAGGAAACGTTCGTCATATTCATCGATATCATAGTCGATGAGCGCCTCCTGCCGCATAATCTCGCTGTTGACACTCTTCTTAAAGCGCTCCACGATCTTCTCCAAGATAGGCTGGTTGAAGACCAGCCGCTTCCCAGACATCACAGCCTCAACATCACTGCGTGTCAACAACTCACCGGTCTTAAGGATAATACCGTCACATCCAGCGTCAAGGACGTCAACCCACAATTTCTCGTTGAGGACCTCACCTGTGAAGATAAGCACCTTCACCTTTGGGTAGGAGTTCTTGGTGTGACGACAAATCTCCACGCCTACGGTAGTAGAGCCACCCAAACCTAAATCCAGAAGAACCAAGTCAGGCTGCTGGGCTCGCATCAGCTTCCAATACTGCTGCTCGTCAGGCGCCGTACCGATGATATGTGCCTCAGGAATGTCACTTGCGATAATTCCCTCTGTACCTTTAAGTTCGAGGGGCACATCCTCGACAATGATAATATTAAAGTCTTTCATATTTCTGTACTAAGATGATGTCCTCCATTCATTATACTTCGTTGACATCAGACATCGGTTTAGAGTTTGTTGCCTCAGGCAGGAAGCGTCGCGGCATAAGAATATGCACGACTACAGCCCCCCCACCATTCTTCACTGCCGATACACCACAAGCCCGCAGGTTGGTGGCTTCTCCCATCTCCCTGACTATCTGTCTGACAAGCATGAAGTCGAGATTGGCGGTGAAAGGCGTGAACAGCTGCGCGACTTTTTCGTCAGGCACCACCAAATCGGTCAGCGTCACCGCAGCCTCCACGTAGAGCGCCTTGCCGTCGGGCGTCTCAGACCGCAAGCTTGTGGAGATAGCCACTGGCTTCCCGTTGTTGCATCGTTTCAGAATCTCAAACATGTAAGCCACAGTATCTTTCGTGATACGCTGCGGCACTACTTGGCGCAAAGCCTGTTCAGCCAAGATGGCATAGAGGTCATGATAATAGTTGATAATCTCGCCAACGGCCCCAAGGTCGACATCGCCATGGACTATCATCTGCCGGATACGCGAAGGATAATACATGGTCTCATGTTTCAAGGTAGAGAGACAGTTGTCAAGGACACTGTTGGAGACATGCAGCCGACTGTTGTCAAGCTCCAGGCGATGGCACTCGTCAGTAGCGAGCTCGGCTTCGGTATCCATCACCGAGTTGGCCCGGATATTCTGCTGCAAAGCATCAATGATGCGCTCCACAACCTCCTTAAGCCGGCCCTTCTGCTCTATTGTGAGATGGAAGCGGGAGAAATCAGCAAGGTTCTCTATCCCCTTCAGCTTCTCTTCATCAGAGACATCAGACAACAGGATAATATTCATGCGCTCTATACGCTCTACGCAGAACTTATAATTCAGTTTATGGCGATAGTAGAGGAAGTAGTAAGCCGGGAAGATGACCAAGAGCATCATTACAAGGAGCACCACGGCCACTGTTCTGTTGGTCTTGCTGCGCTGCATAGCCCTGACATAGGAAGGCAGCGACGAATCGGCACTGGCCTCTCTGAAGAGTCGCGTGTAGACTTCATTCTGCTGGCGGTAGAGTTGCCATCGATGTAACGCCAAGGCAGCCACGGCCGTCTCATTGCTGATGTCGAGGATGATAGCCGTATCGGATGGAGAGACATATTTGTGGCAAGAGTCGGCATAGCGCAAGGTGGTTTCATAGTTGCCCATGAGGTTGGAGAGATAAGCTGAATCAGCAAAAGCTGAGGCCTTGCTTGCCGCCTTGGCGGAGAAAGAAGCGGCTAACAGCAAAATCGTAGCGATGACCATACGCAGACGTCCGAGGGGCAGACGGAAGAAGATACGGGGTCCGCAGCGTTGCGATGGTGCTGATACGCTATCAGCGACAGGGCTTTCGGCAACAGGACTCTCAGCCTTGATGTCACAGATATTGAAGATAGAAGAAATCTTTTTATATTTCTCTATGATACCCTTGCAGTTCTTCAGGCCGAAGCCATGTCCTCCCGTATAGGTGCGGTCGAAGACATGGGCTATGGTCTCTTCTGTCATGCCCGGTCCATTATCGGTAATGGAGATTTCCACAAAGTGAGAAGTGCCCTCGGCCCTCTCATCGGCCTTGACGATAACAACTCCCCCTTTAGGGGTGAACTTCCGTGCGTTGTCAGCGATGGTGTTGACCATAAAGAGTGTCAGCGTCTTATCAGCCTTGACAGAAACATCAGTAGGCATCACTTTCAGCGTGATACCTTTCAGGGCAAACCCTGTGGAGCTGTGGGCTACGATATCAAAGACGGACTGCAAGGGGAAAGACTCGATGCGCAGAGAGAGGTCGCCCTGACGCATCTGTATCCACTGGGTCAGCACATTATTGTAGTCATTGATAGAGTCACAGAGTTCAGCGATATATGTCTGCGTTTTCTTGGCGAAAATGCCATCGGAGGCGTTGGCAGCTGTCAGGCGTCGCACCTCGTTCCGCATACGGTCTATCAACGGCATGATACTGACGACGAGCTGCACCTTTGCCCGTTGTTCCAAGTTACGCTCCTCATTCTGCCGGATATGCAGGCGAGCCACATCAGCCTGCTCTACAATTTCCTCATAATGTTCCCTTCGCTCAGCAGCCTCAGCCTCAGTCTGTTTCTGCCAACGACTCAACGGACTGAGCAGACTGTTGATAGAGAATCGGCTGTCGCTACGGCGTCGCATACGTGCAAAGATGATAAGGAGAACAATGACAAGGACTATCATGAAGGCCACCGTGGCTATCATGATGTTGAGCCATCTCACGGAGTTGTCAAGTTGGGCAGCGCGGGCTTCCAGGAGTCGGTCCTGGCGAGTCTGCTCCTGAAGGTCGAGATAGATATTTCTGTTCAAATCACTGTTGCGCTTGTCGTTGACAGCCGAATAGACGAGACACAAATCTTCTCGTATGGAAGCCACAAGGTCAGGAGCCTGTGCGATGAGCGATGTCATGGCTACCGTCTGAGGAGTCGGTGTCTTGCTATGCTTCGTAGAATCTTTTCCTGCATCCAAGGCCCTGTTCAGGCAGATGAGAGCCGACCGGTCGTCTCCAATATGCCAGTAACACTCCGCTAACGTGCGGTAAGCGCCCGCTGTCTGATAGACATCGCCATAACCGGAGAAAAGCGATAATGCACGCTGCGCCAGATTGCCCGCTAAGAGCGAGTCGGGCATATTATCGGTATTGACATAGACGATAGCTGCATAGTTGTCGCGGATGAGTCTGTCGCGCTGCACCGGGTCTTGCAGATGTTCCGACATTGCCTGCAGAGCCTGCGCCTGCCAGTAAGGGAACCCAGCGCGTTGCGCCAGACTGTAGGTATCAATCAGATACTCAAACTCTCTCTCCGCAACCTTCAGCTTGTCCTTATTAATGATGACACCACCGGCTCCGATATTATACCAGTAGTTGAGCAGCTGTGCCGTGTCGCGTTCTATCTCGCCATAGGGGTCGATGCCGTTGAGCATTTTTATAGCCTGACGGGAGAGCCCCACATAATAATAGTATGCAGAAGAGACGATGTAATATTCCGAGCGCGCGTAGGTCAGGCGCTTCTGCTCATGTTCGGAGAGCGTAGATTCTTCGGCATGAATACGTGAGAGGCGCTTCTCAGCTATTTCTCTGAAGGTATAGAAGTCCTGGTTGCGTGACTGCTTCTGGCACAACTTCATCTGTTGAACCCCCGCTACCAGCAGCTCCAACTGGTTGTCGGTAATATCAGCAACAGCTTCGAGGTATCGTTCGGCTTTGCCGTAGTTCATAGCTGCCGTCTCTACAAAAGCAAGGTTGTTGAGGGCCTCAGCATGTCCGTCGGAATAGTCCGCCGCTATAGAAAGCTGCAAAGCACTGTCAGCATAGATCCGTGTGGAGTCAAGGTTTCGGTAGTGATAACAATAGGCCTTCTCGTTGAGCGCATCCACAGCGACATCTCCCTTCCTACCGCATGAAGCGAGAAGGACGGTGACAAGAAGAATACATAAAGGTAAATAATACCTGCTGACTCTCTCTACTCTCTGCCGTAACAGGCGTAAGACCTTATATTCTGTGCTCATATCAGAAAACCGCGACAAAGATAAGCATTTTCTGCCAACTATGCTTATTAAAAAAGAAATAATCTCTTTTCCATCTTCGCACCGTTGTAATTTCCTCTCTCGATAGAAAACATGCGACATAACGGAAGCACCCGATTTGGCTCATCTTTCATGTTTCCCGACTAAGATTGAGGACATCTGACAGAATAATTAGGATCTGCTTGACAAAATTATTGGAAAACAATTGGAAGATTATGATATTTGTCTTAAATTTGCAAACAGAGCCGTCAAGATGAATCGTTATAGGGAGAACGCTGGCCAGACCCCGGCTCCGGGGTTGGTGCCACTGACCGCACGATGGCTCCCGATGCAGGCATGTTTCTCCCATCTACTTCCCATGTACCGCCATGCAAGGCTGTGGATGGAAGGGAAAGATGTGCCATAGCCAATCCAAAAACTAATTGTTTATGCAGCAATCGTCCTCATCACTTTCCTGGTATGTGCTTAAAGCATATTATAATAATGTTGACTCTATCTTGAGTACACTGAAGGCTCACAGCGAGGAGACGTACATCCCGATGGAGACCATCATGCGGAAAGATCGGGAAGGAAGTATGGTCAAAACAACACGCCCGCTCATCCCCGGCATGGTGTTTTTCAGATGTGACGGCAGGGAGGTGCTCGTCCTCCGGGAACTTCTCACCGACAAGGCCTTCATATATCATCGCCATATGGGAGACAGGCGGGAACCGGCTCCCATCAACGACAAAGAGTTGAACAACTTCCGACGTTTTGTATCATCCTGCCAACACTACGAGCATGTTGACTGCCAGTCTATCAACCTCAGCAAGGGCCATCGGGTTCGTGTCATCGACGGACTTTACAAAGGCTTCGAGGGAAGAGTCTGCCGTGTCAAGGGTAACCGCCATCTGGTCATCGCCGTCACAGGTGCCTGCGCCGTGATGTTGATAGACTACATCCCTCATGACTTCTTGCAGAAGATAGAGTAGAGACCTTCAATGCCTATACCTACGGCGCGGCGAGCAATGTGCTCAGCGTGAAGAACGGTACTCCGCTCCCGAGGAGACCTTCTTCTTCCAAGTGACCACCTCGGCAGCACTTCTTACATCATTGATGATAAAGGAAACATCACAGAATAAGAACAGAGTTTATTCCTGTAGCTGGTCTCTTAATATCGTTTGGTTTGGGAGCAACAGAAACTCTGGCTGGGGACAAATTTTACAACTATATGGATAAAAAGTTTGATTGATGTTGGTACTTGATTATATAATATATGTTTTTTATAGGCTTGCGTGTGCCGATCCCTTTTGGAATGCAACGCCATATTTAGGGTGTTCATTTTTTCTATCAATTCCGATTAGTCTTCTTTTTGATAGACTTTTAAAGGCATTTGGAATAGGATATAATACTCTCAACATACTAATATGTTTTTTCCTAACGTGGATTATTCTCTATCCTTTTATGAAAAAAAGTTGTACGAGAGCATATGAAAAGTTTAGAAAGAGTAAAATCCTTACTCAATGGTGGGTATGTATGCTTTCTTATATAGCATCTAATGTTATAATAATATTTTTGGTTTTTATATAATATTCATACTTTACCTAAAATCTATGAGTTATGGTACACAAAGATTACAATATTAATATAATCAATATAATAGTCGCAATAAGCATCATTCTAAATTGCCTAGCATTATTTCAACCTGTTTTCATCTCGGAGAGTGGGTATTCACTCAATGCTTTACATCAAGGAAATCCTGCAATTACGTGGACTTACTTGTTATATGGTATTATGACATTTCCTTTGGAAATTATAACATTGAGATTTGGCAGTAACTGTATTAATTATTTATGGATTACATATGTAATTTATCTGTATGTACTGAATTTAATGAAAAGGAAGAGACATTTGATTACGCAAATTATTTTGATGATGCTATCAATAGCAATTATAATTTTATTTTATTCTTGCCATTCTATGATATCTTCATCAGAAGATGCCTTAATTGAGATCATAGGCATGAAGATGATTGGATATTATATGATTCTCACAAGTAATGCCTTATTATTGGCAGCCATATTAGGTAATTTGTTAAAAAATAATCAAAGAAATCATTACTAATCCTAAAATCCGCAAGAAGAATCTATAATGCCAATTTTGACTCAAAACCCATTTGCTAGTGTGATCTGTGTATTTAACGTGAGTTCGATGAATTATAAGTGCTTATAAATTTGGTGATTAGCGAAAACTGTTGTACCTTTATAGTATTGAAATACAAAGAAATACAGACAAAAATCGCTATGTTCACCGAGAACAAAATTACTGAAATATATTGTATGGCAGATGATTTCTGCAAAGTTTTTGATGCGCAGATGAAAAAATACACGATACAGGCCCAGAATAAGCGCAAATATCACCGGGATTCGAGATTGTCGAAGGCTGAGGTAATGGTTATCATGATTCTGTTCCATGGTTCGGGCTATCGCTGCCTGAAGCATTTTTACTTGCAGCATGTATGTAAGCACCTGAGGCATTTGTTCCCCAAGGTAGTCTCTATAACCGCTTTGTCGAACTTGAGCATGAGGTGGCCATACCTCTGGCAATATTTATTAAGAAGGTGCTTTTGGGCAAGTGCACGGGAATCAGTTTTGTAGACAGCACACCGCTTCGGGTATGCCGTAACCAACGTATACACATACACAAGACTTTCAAGGGAATAGCCCAAAGAGGCAAATGCTCCATGGGATGGTTCTTCGGCTTCAAACTTCATCTGATTTGTAATGAGAAAGGTGAGTTGTTGAACTTCATGATTACACCAGGTGATGTTGACGACAGGAAGCCACTGGACTACAAGGCATTCGTGGAAGTGCTCTATGGCAAACTTGTCGGTGACAAAGGATATATCGGCAAGGATTTGTTTCAGCGTCTCTTTGTGGACGGGATACAACTGATAACCAAACTGAAGAACAACATGAAGGGAGCCTTGATGAGCGTGTCCGACAAGCTTCTGCTTAGAAAGATGGCCATCATCGAAACCGTCAATGATGAGTTGAAGAACATTGCTCAGGTGGAGCATTCGAAGCACAGAAGCGTCGAGAACTTCGTAGTCAATACACTGGCAGCCTTGGCCGCATATTGCTTTTTCCCAAAGAAGCCATCCATTGCTGTTGAATGTTACACAGACCGGCAACTTACTCTGTTCTAAATTCATCGAACTCACGTTAATAGTAATAAGAAAATGAAAAAATATATTTTGTTAGTAGTACCACTAATGGTAACAACACTAATTTTTCTATTAGGTTTGGAGCCTCATTATGACTCCTTTCATATAACAGGGGTCGACTTTACGCAAATTGGCGTTGACAAGAAAAATAAATGCAAATTATTTTTCATAAAGATTAATTCAGAATATTGTAACAAAACTTATGGTTTTCTTGCTGGTGGATTACCACCAGGAGTTAATATTGACAACGAAATATCATATATACGTATATATGATAAAGATAATAATGATGTAACATCTAAAGTGTATGGAGACGGGGAATCAAATGAATTGATTCAAGATACAGAATATAATAAAGGATGCTTCTATAATATATCATCAATAAATCAGTTTGTTGATGATATAAACAATGGTATTGGTCCGATCAGTGCAGGGAGAATAAACGTCCCTCGTCTTGTTAAATATAAGTATGGTTTACCATCACCTTTTAAAATTGTTGTAAAATTTAAGAACGGTCGATCTATAGAGGTGCATTTAAAACAATGTATATAGTCGTTTTGCACATTTATGAGATACCGAAGGAGCAGCCGGGCGACAAGTATGGTCGTGCCGGACGGCTCGCCCTCGTGGATGACGCGAGTGGCGGCGAGGCCTACTACTATGGCCGTCAGGGTGAGGTCACCAAGACCGTGCGCACCGTCATGGCGAGTGTGGCGGACATCCGCACCTACGTCTATGGTGCCACCTACGACAGCTGGAACCGTGTCCGCACGAAGACCTATCCCGATGGTGAGGTCGTCACCTACCACTACAACGCCGCCGGACAGGTGGAGAGCCTGACAAGCAGCAAGCAGGGTAAGGAGAGTACCATCGTGGCACAGATAGGCTACGACAAGGACGGACATACCGTCTATCAGAAGCTCGGCAACGGCACCGAGACCACCTATACCTACGACAAGCAGCGTGAGCGGCTGCAGAATGCTAAGCTGATGATAGCGGGACAAGCCGTGATGGATAATAAATACCAATATGATGCCGTGGATAACATCCTTGGTATCGACAACGCGGTTAATCCACAGAATTTCAAAAATCACAATCAAGCAAGACTTGGTGGAGCCTTCAAACACACCTACCAGTATGACGAGCTGAACCGTCTGATTCATGCCACGGGCAAGGCGAAGAGCGCAACCTATGACATGGCAATGACTTTCGGGCTAATGAGCGAGCCGCTCACGAAGGTGCAGAGGGTAGATTCAAGTTTGACGGCTAAGTCATACAATTTTGCCTACAAGTACGAGGACGAGAGCCATCCCACCGCTCCCACGCAGATAGGTCACGACCATTACACGTATGATGCCAATGGCAACCCGACACTTGTAATCAATGACAGTACAAATACTACAAGAGAAATGTACTGGGACGAGGACAACCGCCTGATGGTGTTAAGCGATAACGGCAAAACCTCAAGATACACCTATAACGCCGGTGGCGAGCGAATCATAAAGAGATACGGTACGATGGAGGGCGTGTATATCAATGGCGCACCGCAGGGCATCACGTTTCACGAGACGGATAACTTTACGCTCTATCCCGCAAGCATCCTCACGGTGAACAAGAACCGCTTCACGAAGCATTATTTCATCGGCTCACAGAGAGTAGCCTGCCGCATCGGTATCGGTACGTTCAACAACGTTTATGGCGTGAACGGCAGCTACGTCACCGCCGGTCAGCAGGATTATGCGGAGCGCATGAACCAAATCCAGTCGCAGAAGGAAGCATACTACAAACAATTAGGCGTAGCTCCAGGCGTACCGACGGAAAAGGGCACCTACGGCGACCCGGAGAATACGGGGGTGGGCTACAACTCTATCCTCACCGAATTGGGAAACCACGATGTGCCGGAAGGGTGGGTGCAGACTCCGAAGCGCAATACGGCAGAGGGCAGTACTCCGGGGACACCCATCAGTTGGAATGAACCGAGCAACCCTGAAGATCCTCAGACTGGTTATGGCTATATCCCGAGCGACACGACTACGGAGGAGACTTTCTTCTTCCATAGTGACCATTTGGGCAGCACTTCTTACATCACGGACGATAAGGGCAACATCACTCAATATGATGCTTACCTTCCCTACGGTGAGCTATTAGTTGACGAACACACATCAACAGAGGAAATGCCGTATAAGTTTAACGGTAAGGAATTTGACGAGGAGACGGGCTTGTATTACTATGGTGCGAGGTACATGAATCCTGTGACGAATCTGTGGTATGGAGTGGATCCACTGGCGGAAAAGTATGCAACAACGAGTGGATATGTTTATACGTTGAATAATCCTATCAAGTTAGGTGATTCAGATGGAAGAAAAGTAAAACTTACAAATAATGAAGAAGACTTAGTCGCTATACGTGAGACACTCCCCCATAGATTAAGAGAATATATTACAGCTAATGATGGTTTTATTGATAAACAGAAAATGGAAGAAGGTCTTAAAGCTATGGGTGATGACGTAAGTCTAAATTACAAATCATTGTTCGAAATTGTTGCAGATGATAGGACTGTGGAATTTTCATTGCTTGATAAACCACACGCTGTAAATGCAAGCGGCAATACGCCTAAACACATGATAACTTTTGGTCCTACTCTATATTTTGAGGCAGATAATATAGGAAATCCTGCAGAGTGGATTACTCAAGGAGGAACCAGTATCAGCTTAGCTCCTAAGAGTCATAAATGGACTAAATGGGATAACATACAAAGGGCTCGCCTCGCTGAAGACGAAGTACAGTTCTCCCCGAATGAGAACTACCAGGTGCAGATTAATATTTCCATGTATAAGAATAATGCGACACACAAGAATGGAGCTAAGGCGGTAGCCCACGAGCTTTATGGTCATATTCTATATATGTTTAGAGGATGGGACTCCGCTCATGGTAGTAATAGAAAAGTTGATAATCAAAAATTAGAAAACTGGTTACAAAGAATTGGAAATGAAACAGACTACAACTTCGATCATTAGAACATTAATTTTTATAATGTTTTTTTGCAAATTTAACAACATATATGCAATGAATCACAAGGATTCGTTGTATTTACCCTACTTTGTAAAAGACGGGAATGTATGTGTGCTGCATTCATCAGTCACGGATCATTACATTGAACGTGAATTGAGCGAATACATAGAACAAAAATTACCAATTATTAGATATGACTGTACATCCTTCCGTTTCTTTATACAAATGAAAATTAACAAGAAGGGGCAAGCAAAAAGGCTCAAGTTGTTAAATAGAAAAAGTTTCAAAAACAACATGGTAGCTTGGGAGGACGTAAAAAAAATCATTCGCAATATAGATTTCCATCCCGCTGTAAGAGGAAAGCCTATAAATTATGATCTAAAATTCTATTTGCGTTTGGTGTTTTATTAGGATACATTCGTAGATATGTTGACGAAGAAGGTTGGCACCGAAACTACCTATACTTATGACAAGCAGCGTGAGCGGCTGCTGGGCATGACACTTACGGGCAGCGGCAGCACACTGATGCAGAACAAGTACCGCTATGATGCCGTGGATAACATCCTCGGTATCAACAACGCTGCCAACCCTCAAGGACTGACGAAGCTCAACAAGGCGAAGTTGGGAGGAGCAGTACGCACACCTACCAGTATGATGAGCTGAACCGCCTGATTCATGCCACGGGCAAGGCGAAGAGCGCAACCTATGACATGGCAATGACTTTTGGGCTAATAATATAGAACTATAACATGTTAGAGTTAATATTTAAGAACTTATTTACCCTCCATATAGGAATATTCATTAGATATCTATTTCTTCGATATATTAAAAAGAATAGAGATATAAGTTATAAACAATTGCTGATAGGTGAAAAGAATAAAAGAAATGATATTAAACAAGGTGAGATCAATTGCTTTAATAATGAAATTAAAAATAGACTTTATGGTATAACTTTCTTAATTATCATCGTTATAGTAATAATTATACTTACGCGAAATTAAATTATAGAAAGGAATACATTATTGATATAAGCCATGACTAAAATGGCAGCTACGTCACCGCCGGTCAGCAGGACTATGCGGAGCGCATGAACCAAATTGAAAGTCAAAAGGAAGCATATTACAAAGAGCTTGGCATCGCCCCTGGCGTACCCACCGAGAAGGGAGCGTATGGCGATCCAGAGAATACGGGCGTAGGCTACAACACTATCATCACCAACCTTGGCGACCACAGTGTGCCCGAGGGCTGGGTACAGACTCCGAAGCACAACGGTGAGCAGGGCAGCACTCAGGGGACACCCATCAGCTGGAACAAGCTGACTAATCCTGAGGAACCGCAGGCAGGTTATGGCTATATCCCAAATGACACTACAACGGAGGAGACCTTCTTCTTCCATAGTGACCACCTCGGCAGTACTCCTTACATCACCGATGATAAAGGAAAAATCACGAAATTAGAACAGAGTTTATTCCTGTAGTTGGTCCCTTAATATCGTTTGGTTTGGGTGCGACAGAATTGTATTCCCAAGGTGTTCAATGAAATGAAAATTGAAGTAAAAAAAATATTATCCATTATTTTGTCGTCTTTAGCTTATATTATCGCGACATCCTTTGTGCAGTATAGATACAAAAATAGTTTTGATGTTGGAGAAGGTATTCTTTACTTCTACAGTAATACATTATATTTAATAGGATTCATTGTTACTTTCCTTATGTATGGAATTTCAATGATGCGAAAATGGTTATCTTCCATGATAGGTGCTATCTACATGGTTTGGTATATATGTACTTGGGTTGATTGTATGGATTACATGCCGTATGAGGCTCCATTTTACATAGCATTCGGATTATTTTTGTTCATAATCGAAGAGTTAGTATTAAGATCTCTATACAAAAGTGAACAATAATATAACTCAAGAGGTCTTCATATAAAAAGTCAAAGACAAGACTCGTTTTCTTTATATCTTATGACATAAAATAGAGTAACTGCTTTAGTAGTCGCTAAACACAGCCTTTCCTTCATGCACATTTTTACCATTTATATCATAACTGTTTGATCATCAAATAGTATTATATTTTTGCATGGAAACTTTAATGTTTGAGTTTCAGCATTTTTGACTTATCTTAGCATCTGTGGTCTTCCAAATATCCATGACAAGTGAAGCATGTCCAGACTCTTAGCCAAAAACAGGGAACCTGCAAGACCAATGACAACGACCACCATGGCATGAGCAATACCACTACTATCGAATGGGAAAAGAGGAAGGAGAAACTTCCCTGCCATGGTAAAGATAGGGTGGAACATATAGATAGGCAGGGTATTACGCCCTATATAAAGAATTCTCTTGAGCGGCTTGCCATAACAGAATCTTCTGAGGAATGAGGCAAACGAGAGAAAGCAGAAGACCATAACAAGCACCATCAAATTGTCCCAATTCCATTGTGGGGAGATAATAAGAATCAACAAAAGAGGAGCGACGGAAAGGCCAGAGGGTGCGAACAGCTTGTTGTAATCGACTGCTGTAGTGCGCAAGACCACACCTAAGAAGAAATAGAAAGCCTGGTCCCATCGCATGATAGGGGTGAAGAGTGCCACGCATAGCAGAACGATACCATAGGTGACAAGCTTGACATTGTTGGACTGCTGGCGTAGACTGTGGAAGGTAGCATAGCAGAGAAAGCTACAGATCAACATAACACGGAAAAACCAATAAGGTCCAATGGAATGGATGCACAACACTGAGAATACAGTAGACCAGTCTAATTGCTGGATGCCGTCCCTAACAGGCAGATACAGCGACAACACCATATAGCCCGTGACCATGATGACGTAAGGCAACAAAATCCTCATCAAATACATAGCAAACTTGTCCACTGGCTTCTCCACGTTCAAGAGATAACCCGTGACGAGAAGAAACGTAGGCATGAGAAACGACAAGATGCCACTCTTGATATTTGGGTGGATATTGCCAAAGTTGACAACATGCACCAAGATGACAAGAGAGATAAGCATCGCCCGTTGGAAGTCTATTTCATCGATATGACGCTGCGGCATAATATTTGTTTTTCAGATTGACATTGATGGCAGGGATGAACTCATAGGCAAAGACTTCTCCCATAAAGAGTCCGAAAATCTGTTGCCATATTCACGTTCTTTCTGTTCATACACCATTTACCCATAGTTTAGTTCAAAATTATAAAACTTTTACGAGCTCTCCTAAATAATTCTTTTTTACTAACACATGTTGTGTAAAAATTAACAAACATCATAAAGTTATCCTACAATCGGATAGCCCCACAAACATTCGAATATGATGACCAGCTCGTAAGCAACTACGAGCAATACAAAAACAAGGCACTGCACCCTCATACCATCCGGCGCATAAAGGCATCCCTCAACCGCCCATTCATGACCGACAACGAAATCGCCCCGCCATCAGGAATCTGACGACGGGGCGACACGTTATCTCACAAATCTAATAAACAATCATCTCATGCAAGCAATCAATCCACAGGAATGTCCTTGTTGACATTCTTCGACAGGAAGGCTGCATAGCAGAACATATAACCTATAGCTATCAATGGAATGATGTAAGAGAGCATATAGTTTAATGTAGCATCAGCAATAGCATTCTGAATCAGCGGCAGGACACCACCACCGACCACCATCATCATGAAGATGCCGGAAGCTTTCTCTGTATATTTACCCAATCCCTCAGTGGCGAGGTTGAAGATTGACGCCCACATGATGGAAGTGCACAGTCCGCAGAAGACGATGAGGATAGCGCTCAGCGGCAGCTGCACGACCTCAAAGCTGGAACCCGTGAAGACTGGCATTGAACCCGTGATAGACTTCGGCAAGAACATGGCGATGAGGATAAGCAGGAAAGCGATGCCATTGGCTGCAATCATCATCGCACGGCTGGAAACCTTAGAAGCGAAGAAGCTGGAGACGAGACGGCCCACCAGCATCAGCAACCAATAAGTACCGGCAGCGAAACCACCGATGGCAGCGGCCTTGACCATTGGGTTCAAAGCCATGACACCAGCGCCATTAGCTGTCGTGTCGGAGATATAGAAGTTCAGAGTTCCTGGAATACCTGTCTCCACACCGACATAGACGAAGATGGCGACGACGCCAAAGGTGAAGTGGCGGAAAGCGAACGGAGAGTGCTCGAAGGTGACATTGCTACCCATCTGCTTCGGGTTCTCAATAGGCACGAAGAGCAGGATGAAGAAAGTCAGCGCGAAGACACCCATGGCCATGAAGAGTACGAGGTTGACATCGACGATTGTTGTTGAGGCTGTCACCGTACCGATGAGAGCACCCACGAGCATAGGCGTGATGGTACCCATGAGGGAGTTGAAGGTGCCACCGATGAGGTTCAGCTGATTACCGCGGTTACCACCGCCACCGAGCTGGTTCAGCATCGGGTTGACAACAGTATTGAGCAAGCACACCGAGAAGCCGGAGATGAAGGCACCTAACAGATAGGTGACGAATCCAGCCATACCGGCGGGGAAGCCAGAAGCGTACTGGATGAGCACACCGAAGAAGCCCAGGGCGATACCTAAGAGGGCCGTCTTCTTATAACCAATCTTGGTAAGGAGGTTGCCGGCGGGGATTCCCATGAACAGATAGGCGAAGAAGTTCATGAAGTTACCCATCATGCCGAGCATGTTACTACCGCCAATCTCAGGCTGGTTCTTCCAGATAACACCGATAGGAGCGGCGAGGTTGGTGACAAAAGATATCATTCCATAGAGGAAGATACATGCCACAATCGCGATGACGCGACCATTGTTGTTTGTCTTAGACATTTGTATATGTTTTAGTTTTTAGAATAGCTTGTTAGGATATACACCCTCATCAACGAGTTTCTGAATCTTTGCCACTACACCCGGGCGGTCAGCGGAATAGGTGACGCCAAACCACTTGCTGGTGGTGTCGAGGACCTCGCAGGTAGCTTTTCCACTCTTGATGAGCTTGTCTACGACCCATGGAATGAGGTATTCAGCCTTGGGATTAGCCTTTGTGGAAGGCATATCCAAGAATTCCTTGAAGAGCTTATCGCTATACTCGAAATACTCCGGTGTAAAGCCCCATACATTCATTGATACCGGTGTGTTGTCAGGAATGTTTGTCCACTCACCTTTCTCGTCCTTGTAGGCAACCTTTCCGTCAGGGCGACGCTCTATCTCAGTACGCTCCACACAGGAAGTGAGGTGGTCGTTGTCGTCTTTGCTGCAAACGCCGCGGCTCACGCTACCATTGTCGGAGAGCGTGTTGGCAACACGGAAGCCCACCATGGCATACTTGCCATTGCTGTTTTCAGGAAGCTCAGAGAGATACTTACCGATGACCTTGAAGCAGTCACGGTTGTAGAAATCGTCGCAGTTGATGACGCAGAAAGGCTCTTTGATAACATCTTTGGCCATCATGACAGCGTGATTGGTGCCCCAAGGCTTGGTGCGGCCTTCGGGAACGCTATAGCCCTCAGGAATCTTATCCAGGCTCTGGAAGACAATCTCACATGGGATATGACCTTCGTATTTGGAGAGTATCTTCTCGCGGAAATCCTGCTCGAAGTCCTTACGGATGACCCATACAATCTTGCCGAAACCGGCCTGGATGGCATCAAAGATGCTATAATCCATAATCGTCTCACCATTAGGGCCTAAGCCGTCAAGCTGTTTCAGTCCTCCGTAACGGCTGCCCATGCCGGCAGCAAGCAATAACAATGTAGGTTTCATAAATGTGTGTCTTTGTTTTTTATGTAAAAACTGGTTTTGTCGTGCAAAGATAACCAAAGTATTGCGATATTCGACAATATGTATCTATTTTTTACAACTATTTTTCATTTCGTCAAGATAGCTGGCAGCAAAACCAGGAAATATGCGTTTACAGCACACCTTTTGACGATGGCAGCTGAAAATGGGTGATGTCACGTCTGACCGCCATCTTCAGACTGCGTGCCAAAGCCTTGAAGATACCTTCTATCTTGTGGTGCTCATTCTGCCCCTCGGCTTTGATGTTCAAGTTCATCTTCGCGGCATCGCTGAGGCTCTTGAAGAAATGGAAGAACATCTCCGTGGGCATCTCGCCAATCTTCTCCCGTTTGAACTCCGCATCCCAGACGAGCCATGGACGCCCGCCAAAGTCAAGCGCCACCTGGCAGAGGCTGTCGTCCATGGGCAGACAGAAGCCGTAGCGCTCTATGCCACGCTTGTCGCCTAAGGCCTGTGCGATGCACTCGCCCAATCCGATGGCCGTATCCTCTATGGTGTGGTGCTCGTCGACATAGAGGTCGCCCTTGGTATGAACGGTGATGTCTATCATGCCATGATGACCTATCTGCTCCAGCATGTGGTCGAAAAAGCCGAGACCTGTCGACACATCGCATTTTCCGGAGCCATCGAGGTTGAGCTTGACATAGACATCCGTCTCTTTGGTGACACGGTGCACCTCAGCGATACGCTCGCCGGCAAAGAGGATTTCGGCGATCTTGTCCCAGGTCATGCCATCCTTGCCGAGAATAAGCGACTTACAGCCCATATTGGCAGCAAGCTGGGCATCGCTGTCGCGGTCGCCAATGACATAGCTGTTGGCAATGTCGATATCCTCGTCATGCATGTATTTCTCCACCATACCTGTGCCTGGTTTGCGCATGGGGGAATGATCCTCGGGGAAGTGGCGGTCAATGAGCTGTTCGTCAAAGGTGATGCCTTCGCCCTCCAAGGTCTGGAGCACAAAATGGTGAACCGGCCAGAAGTCATCTTCAGGAAAGGCATTGGTGCCAAGGCCATCCTGATTGCTCACCATGACAAACCTAAAATCTAAATGACGCTTGATAAACGAGAGGGCCCGGAATACCCCGGGGACAAACTTCAGCTTGGCAAAGCTGTCTATCAGCTCGTCTAAAGGCTCTTCGATGAGGGTGCCATCGCGATCTATGAAAAGAATGCGTTGCTTCATTATCTTTATTTTATTTCTTCAAAATCGGGTTGTTTGGATGTGGTTGTCTCTTTTTCCATGCCAGCCTGTGCCAGTTCCGTCTTTGCCTGCTCCTTAGCCTTTTCTTTGGCTTCGATATGTCCGTAAGCATAATAGAAGGTCATCGTGAGCCACACGTTGGCATAGGTGGAAGCAAGGGAATAGATGGCAGCAGCGAGGAAGAAAAGCAGATAGTACACCCATGGCAGACCATCGCCGTCGCCCAGCATCTTACTGAATAGGTTGGACTGATATGCCAAAGAGCACACGATCAGAGGCAAGCCGGCCAGACAGCAGATAATGGTAATGATGATGGCTGCCAGCAGCACCACCATGAAGATATAGCCCCAGTGCTTCCAACCTACGGCATAAGGTCTCTTGAAGACAGATGCCAGTTTGGTGCCCGTTTCCATGCTGTACTTCATGAAAGAATAGACGAGGGGCAGCAGGACGATGAAAAAGACGATGGTTAGAACAACATTGATAATAGCTCCCACCATTGACTTCGCCGATACCTCCGCCATACTCTTGGCACCGACCATCGGGATGAGGCTGACGAAATAGGTGATGAGGTTGACGCCTATCACCACCGCCAGAAAGAGCAGCGCCAGCCGAATGATTCTCGGCAGATTGACCTTCATGCTCTCACCGTTGAGCAAACTCACGACGATGGTATAGAGCCATGTTGATGCTGCAAAGGATACTAACAACGCGACCAGCAGCACCACACCCGGTACGATGAACTCGGAAGCCGGAGCCGGTTGACCAATAGGCTGTGAGCCCAGCATCGGTACTGCCATGAGCCCACTGACGAGTGTGGCAGCAATGACAACAATGCTCTCAAAGACCATTACTAACACGGCCGGCAGCCACGTGCGGCGAAGGATATGCCGCAGATTGCTACTGAACAGGTCGTAGGCTGCCTTCAGACAGCCGCCAAGACTGCGAATCTTGTATAAATCGTTTTCCATTATTCTGAAAGATATAGATAAGATAGATTATTACCATATTTTCATGCCATGCCCTACCCTCTTCGCCTGAACTCGGCACATGTGATAGCCGTAGCGATGGCTACATTGAGGCTATCGGTCGTCGTGCGCCCAGCCGGGTAGTTAGGTATGAGCAAGCGGTGGCTGATGAGCGGTCGGATGGCCTGTGAGATACCATTGCCCTCATTGCCCATTACGATGAGCCCGTTTGAGGATAGCTGCTGCGCATAGATATCCTCACCGTCGAGGAGCGTGCCATAGACGGGGACATGCTCAGGCAGCCGCGTAATCAGCGCCTTCAGGTCCACATAGCGGGGGCGCACCCTTGCCAGACACCCCATGGTGGCCTGCACCACCTTAGGGCTGTAGGCGTCGGCAGTCTCATGAGAGCAGAAGAGAGTATCGATACCAAACCAGTCGGCGATACGGATGATGGTGCCGAGATTGCCAGGGTCCTGAACGCCGTCAAGGGCCAGACAGAGCCGGTTCTGAACTTTGGCAGCCTCCGTCTCCAGCCCCTCGTCCGCGGACGCTGGGGGAATGGGGAAGAGCGCCAACACCTGCTGCGGATGCTGCAAGAAAGAAGCCTTTTTGAGTTCGGCCTCGCTGACCTCGATAGCCTCAGCGCCCTTAACATCATGACCGGACAGCCACGCCTCCGTGGCCACGACGAGTCGGGGAGACATGACAGCCATCAGATCGCCGACGACTTTCGGGCCTTCAGCGACGAACAGCCCGCTCTCCCGGCGCGACTTCTTGTGGTCGAGAGAGCGGATGAGTTTGAGTTTTGACTGACTGAGCATTACTGTTTAAGGAGAAAATCTTTAAACTCATCAAAACTGTTGGGCATCTCTATGCTCTGCTTCTTGCCGCGCATGAAAGCCTGAAGCCGTTCGGGGATGGCGATGTCGGTGCCAAGGATGGCGTCGACCTTCTCCTTGAACTTCGCCGGATGAGCAGTCTCAAGGAATACGCCGACCTCGCCGTCTGTCAACTGCTCTTTCAATGCCTGATAGCCACAAGCGCCATGAGGGTCGAGGACGTAGCCGGTAGCATCGTAGCAGGCTTTCATCGTCTGGCGGATACGGTCATCAGGATAGGTAGCACCGCTGATGTCGGCCTTGATAGCCTTCCAGTCGTTGGCATAGAGGTCGAGGATACGCGCAAAGTTGCTCGGCGCACCGACATCCATGGCGTTGGCCAGTGTCTGCTTGCTGGCCATAGGGTGGTACTCACCAGTCTGGAGATAATTGAAGAAGACATCGTTGGCGTTGTTGGCAGCAATGAAATGCTTCACAGGCAAGCCCATTCTCCAACCGAAGAGTCCGGCTGTGATATTACCGAAGTTGCCGCTGGGCACACAGAAGACGAGGTTGCTATTGGTTGTATCAACAAGCCCCTGCCGCTTCAGCTGTGCGTAGGCGTTGAAATAGTAGAAAGCCTGGGGCAGGAAGCGGGCCACATTGATGCTGTTGGCCGAGGTGAGGATCATATGCTCAGTGAGTTCCTTGTCCATGAAAGCTGACTTGACGAGGGCCTGGCAGTCATCGAAGACACCGTCGACTTCTAAAGCTGTGATGTTCTGTCCAAGGGTTGTAAACTGGCTCTCCTGAATCTTGCTGACCTTTCCTTTCGGATAGAGCACATAGACATGGATACCGTCGACACCGAGGAAGCCGTTGGCCACGGCAGAGCCTGTATCCCCACTCGTCGCCACAAGGACGTTGACGGTGCGGTTGTCGCCTGTCTTCTCTCTGTCCTTACGGATGAAGTACTGAAGCAGTCGGGCCATGAAGCGGGCACCGACATCCTTGAAAGCCAGTGTTGGACCATGGAAGAGCTCCAAGGCATAGATGGAAGGCTCACCCTTGCCATCTTTGGGCGCTACGGGGACAACGGGGGTATCGAAAGCCAAGGTGTCGAAGACAATCTTCTTCAGATCCTCAGCCTCCACGTCTTCACCGAAGAAAGCTTTAGCCACTTCAAAAGCTATCTCCTGGAAAGAGAGCTTGTCAATATTGTCGAAGAATTCCTGTGGGAGCTTCTTAATCTGCTCCGGCATATAAAGGCCTCTGTCCGGAGCGAGACCTTTCTCCACAGCCTCACGCAGAGAGGCCTGGGGAGCTTGTTGGTTGGTGCTGTAATATTTCATAATGCCATGAATTTATCCATAAACTCCGTCAGGTGGAGCATACCCATAGAACCGTTCACACACGACACCTCGTCGTAGACCTGCACGCTGTCGGGCTCAATGCCACGATGCCAGACCAGGAAAGGTACGGGCTCCTTGACATGCGTGCGTATCTCCACCGGCGTAGGATGGTCGGGGAGGACAGCGATGGCGACATCCTCGTCCCATTGCTTCACCTCATTATAGATAGGCTCCACGACCCTGTGGTCGAGATTCTCGATGGTGCGGAGCTTGAGTTCGAGATTGCCGTCGTGTCCGGCCTCGTCGCTGGCCTCGAAATGCACGAAGACGAAGTCCTGGTTGTAGAGTGCTGTCAGAGCTGCGGCCACCTTACCTTCATAGTTGGTGTTGGCGAGTCCTGTGGCGCGGGGCACCTTGATGACGTCGAGACCGGCATACTGACCGATACCTCTGATGAGGTCGACAGCGGAGATGCAGCTTCCTGTCTTTATCTGCGGGTATTTCTGCGGCAGCGTCTTCATCGACGGGCGGTAGCCACCGCCCCACGGCCAGATGATATTGGCCTGACGCTCCCCCTTGGCAGCCTTCTCCCTATTGTAAGGATGCTCTTTAAGAATATCGAAACTCTTGAGGATGAGGTCGTTGAGAAGGTCTGCCGTCTCCTGCCCCGTCATCCTCATCTCGCCCGTAGGCTTTCCGTCGAAGCCGATGACGGGCTCGTGCTTGTCTTCCCAGCCCTTCTCCGGCTTGACGAGCAGCGGGCGCCATTCCTCACCAGGATGGTCGTGAGGGGGTGCGCACTCGATGTGCTTGCTGGCATATTTCACCACGAGGAGGTGGCGATATTGTATGCCGGTGATGAACCTGACATTTTTATTGCCCAACTTCTCATTGAGATATTGTATCAGCATATCGGCATTGGCCGTAGTGAGGTTGCCGCCGTTGTGTGTGATAATCTTTCCATCGCCCACGCAGATGATGTTCACGCGCAGGGCGAAGTCCTCGGGAGCCATATCGTAGCCGATGCTGGCAGCCTCAAGGGGGCCGCGGCCTTCATAGACCTTGTTCTGGTCATAGCCTAAGATGGTGCTGTTGGCCACCTCCGAACCGGGATGGAAACCATCCGGAATTGTCATCAGACGGCCCGTGCGCCCTTTGCGGGCGAGCATGTCCATATAGGGGGTATCAGCATACTGAAGGAGTGTCTTGCCGCCAAGGCGCTCTACGGCATGGTCGGCCATGCCGTCACCTAAGATAATAATATGTTTCATAATCCTTTGAACCTTTATGTCAATCGTCTGTTGCCATGCAACTGGATTATACGTTGGCAATACTGATAATGTTGGCGAATACTCCTGCTGCCGTAACACTTGCTCCGGCACCATAACCCTGGATGAGCATGGGGTACTCCTTATAGCGCTCTGTGGTGAGCAGCACGATGTTGTTGCTGCCTTCGAGGTTGTAGAAAGGACTGTCCTGCCCCACAGCCTGCAGGCCTACACTGGCCTTGCCATGGTCGAGGGTGGCGACGAAGCGCCAGCGCTTGCCGTCAGCCTCTAAGGTCTTACGGCGCGCCTCGAAGTCAGCGTCGAGCTCCGGGAGATGCTTCCAGAAGTCGTCCAGGGAACCACTGAAGAAGGCATCGGGGACGAAGAGGTGTTTCTCCACATCCTCCTGCTCTACCCTGTAGCCTGCCTCACGGGCCAGGATGACAATCTTGCGGATGATGATTTCCACCTTCTATGTCCTCCTTAATCAATTACACGCACGCCTTCGACGTAAATATTAATTTTTTTGATTTCCAGTCCGGTAAACTCTTCTACCTTATATCTTACCGTTTCGATTAAATTGTCGGAAACCGTACTGATGCTGACACCATAAGATACGATCACATGAAAATCAATCGTGATCTTATTATCCTCGTCAATCGCTACATTAATACCATGTGTCAAATAATCTTTTTTCAGTAACTTCACCAGACCATCTTTCATATTGACAGCAGCCATACCTACAATGCCAAAACACTCCACTGCTACAGAGCCTGCATAGGTTGCAATCACTTCCGGGTCTATTGAAACTCTTCCCAACTGGGTATCCATATGTCCATTCATATACGTTCCTGCTCCTTTCAAAGCCATATTAACGCTAGTTTATTGTCTATTATAACCGCTTTTTACCAAAATTCCTAGTCCTGTTTACTATTTTTAATATTTTTTTTAAAATTTGCTTGCAATATAAAAATGAATCTGTTAGAATAAACATGTTGTGAGTCTGATAGTACAGGCAGACTTAGTGAATTACAAGGAGGTGCAAAACTATGGCAAAATGTGCAGTTTGTGGAAAGGGCGCTCATTTCGGAAATAATGTCAGCCATTCTCATAGAAGATCAAATAGAATGTGGAAATCAAACATCAAGCGTGTGAGCTGTAAAGTAAACGGAACACCTAAGAAATTATATGTATGTGCTTCCTGTTTGAAATCCGGCAAAGTTGAAAGAGCTTAATTTTGAACACTGAAAAAACTGTCGTATCCGATTTGATATGGCAGTTTTTTTGTGTCTGGATTTTCCACTGAAACAAAAAATCCAAAAGACCGGATCTGCATTCCAGTCTTTTGGATTTTTCCTTTTTCCTATTTTACCTTAACCTTCCATGTATAATATTGCGTATTCTTGAAAGTCTTTGATTTTTTATTTACCTTTACATTTTTACTTGCGTCAATTCTTACATAATAAGTTTTTCCGCTCTTTAATGCCTTTTTCCCGAATTTTCTGATAGTTGCACTTGTCTTTTTGCTGTTATAGGTTCCAACCTTTTTGTAACCAGAGTTCTGTTTATCGGAAATATATACCGTATAATTTGATGCGCCTTTCACTTTCTTCCAGTTTAACTGAATCTTTTTTTTGGAAGTCTTTACAGACAGTTTGTAAGACGGATCCTTTGCAAAATACAGTACGTCAGACCATTCACCATATGCTTTCTTGTTATTGCTTAAGTTAACGTAACCTCTTACCTTGATCTGGTAAAACTGTTCTTTTTTTAATTTATTTGTAGAAACACGGAGTGAGGCACTTGAAGTACATGAGCCCGAATAAATTTTCTTTTTGGAATTGTCATAAATAATATATTCATAACCATTTGCAGCATTTGCTTTTTTCCATTCAAAATATGCAGCATTTGATGCCGGATAAAAAGCCGTGTTCTCTACACCTTTGATCTTAGTAGGTGTCACTGCTGAATTTGAATAATAACCACCGGAAGTTGCATATGCGGTATAACCTGTACTGCTTGTTCTTCCTGCATAAATATGTCCCTGATAACGACTGTTCTTCTTTAATCCAGTGATCTTGACACTGTTCTTTTTGGAAACAATCTCTGATGCATTGTTTTCGCTCGTTCCACTCTGATAACAGGTCAGTTTGTAACAGTTTGCCCCGGAAGCAGCCTGCCAGCTCAGCGAAATGGATGTCGTGCCTGCTCCGGTCTGTTTTACAGAATTCGATACCACCTGCTCCGGAACTGTCACAACTTCGATCGCTTTTGACCATGCAGTATCATCCGGTGCACTGGATGATTTTGTTGTAGATGTTCCGATCTGGACATAATAACTCTTTCCCGCAGAAAGACCGGAAATATAACTTTCGGATGCATTATAATTACGTTTGCTTCTGGTGGTATTGCTCTTAAAGCCTGCATCATCACTGACGCGGTAATAATAGCAGATATCATTCTGCATAACAGCGTTCCACTGCACTGTTACAGAACTGCTGCCCGCTTTTACCTGTTTCACGCCTGCCGGTGCAGCAGTCTGTGCATTCGCATCAACTCTTCCGGTAAGAACTAATGTCAGCGCAAACAGCATAACAACTAAAATCTTTTTTGTCTGTTTTCTTAACATTTTTATTCTCCTCTTTTTTATATTATCAATTTTATTTTACATCTTATATCACAGGAATGCAATCCTACTTTCTTCCCAGCCTGATTTTTTCTAAAAAACTTCTTTTAAATCCGGCACGAATCATACAATCCCTGAATATATTCTTTAGACTGTACTGCATTCTCCGGCGTTGTATTTTCAAGCGTCACATGTATATACGGCTTTCTCTCCTTAATGAAACGAATAATCTTCTCATAGTTCATCTCACCTGTTCCTGCAGCGACTGACACCAGTTTCCCATCCTGCACCACAAAATCTTTCATATGGACCATTGCAATATCATCTCCAAGCAGCTCTATCGCTTCTTCTATGATCACATCCCTGTTCTGATAATTGCTGATATCCAAAAGATTGACCGGATCAAAAATGATCTGAAGATTTGGAGACGCGATCTCATCAAGCACTTTCCGCGCTCTCTTCGGATTACATACGATATGTTTCCACACCGGCTCGATTGCAAAAATAACGCCCATTTTTTCTGCATAGGAAATCACCGGTTTCACATTCTGTATAAAAATATCCAGCGCCTCATCCGAGTGATTTTTTTTCTCAAACTTATATGCCTCGTTGACAGCGGCGCACTACCTGATGCAGGCGTACCTGACGACGCGCGCC
>OKRY01000648.1_pt1 | contig 28098 bp, 24 predicted proteins | sample 1601121 | NCBI WGS metagenome assembly OKRY01 (sample SAMEA3541546, study PRJEB24748) | human gut metagenome | biome: human gut; feature: human-associated habitat; material: faeces | place: China | collected 2012
AGTTCAGATGAGGTTATATCCGAATACAGAACCACCGAGCTTCTGAAAATCAACATGTTCGTGATCGCCGGGTTTATATACAGCAAACAAAAGCAGGCAGAAAAGGCGCACAAAAAGCTGAATATTGTCGTTCACAGCTATCTGCTCGAGAGCCGGATGCCTGAATATGAGCTGGTCAGGGTTCTGGGAATACTCATCGACAATGCACTGGAGGCCATATCTGAGCACGATAGTATGACTCTGCACCTGGATAGCCGTGACGGCAGGATCATCATCACCACTCTGAACAGGGGTCCTCTGCTAACACCCGAGATCAGAGCAAAGCTTTTCACGGCAGGCTATACCACCAAGACCTGTGATCGTCAGAAGCACGGTCTTGGTCTTTACAATCTCAGGCGTCTGGTATTTAAATATAATGGAAAAATATATCTGGAAAACGATTATCTTCTGGATGATACTCTGGTGCGTTTTGAAGTAATGGTTTAAATTACAACACATAGAAGGAAGGAGTCTTTTACAATGAGAGCTTTGGTAGTTGAAGACAATGTGGCACAATTAAATGGTCTGGCGGAAATAATAGAAGAAACCTTCCCCGACATAGAATGTCTGAAGGCCGCCTGCTATGATGATGCTCTGGCTCTGGCAGATTCGCACAGCATCCAGCTTTTTCTGCTGGATATACAGCTTGGCGCCGACCCGGATAAGGACGGAATAACGCTGGGAGAACAATTGCGGAGGAATCCGCGTTATCAGACAACTCCTATTTTGTACGTGACAGCTCTTGTAAACGAAGCTCCCAGAGCGATCCACAAGACCAACTGCTACGATTATCTGGTCAAGCCCTACTCACAGCAGGATCTGATAGAATCTGTCTCCAAGCTTCTGAACCTTTCTCTGATCAGGGAGGAACCAATAGAGCTTACCGACAGAGATGGTGTACTTGCCAGGATCAGACCAGACAATATACTATACATTAAATCCGAGCTGCGAAACATGCATGTCCACACAACCACCGGACTATTTATATCCACAGGAACACGACTCTCTGTATTTGCGGACTCTCTTCCATCGTATTTTGCGCGCTGCCACAAGAGCTTTATCGTAAACCTTCATCATGTGGATACCTACGACAAGGTTACCGCCATGGTATCGCTTGACACACCGGACTATCAATGGATACCGGTTGGCCGCAAATATGCCACAGAGTTTGGTCACAGACTTAAGGCTTCCACAACTGCGCACAAACACGTTGAACAGGCTTAGCAATGATAAGGAGTATTTGAAATGCCGAATTCTATAATTGATCTCCTATGCTTTACATTGGAAACAATGAAGGATGTTATTTTTATATCTGCCCTCATCGGAAGAAAATTCCGGGATATGCGCCACCCAATTATTGGAATGGCTGCTTACCTTATACTCGGGAATGCAGTTTCCTTAATTTTCCCAAATGCATTTGGATGGCTGGCATTATGCCTGCTGTCCTATCTCATGCTGTTGTATATTATGAAGACCAGATATTTTTATGTATTGATGGCGTATATTCTTGAATATCTGTATGCGGCTTTTCTTGAGGACATTATCATCATGGGTATGACACGTCTGGGTGTGAACAATGAGATATACCTGTCCATTTCCTGTGCTGTATTTTCATTTCTGATCTCAGTGGCTCTGTGCAGATATGCGCCTATGAACCGTGTGTTCCAAACCTTCATGGGCGGCAGTGGAATTATCAAATTCCTGTCTATTCATTTGTACGTTGTGTATATGATTGAGACTGGGCTGTACAAATTCAGCACCATCGACACCTCGGTGTATATACCTGTGATATCATGCTTTGCGGTTGTGGTCATTCTCTCGGATATCATCATTCTGGGACAGCAGCGAACCATAGGAAAGCAGCAGCACGACCTGGAATGCTTTAAAACCTATCAGCCTATGATGGCTGATCTGATAAAGGATCTGCGAAGCAAACAGCACGACTTTGATAACCATCTGATGGCAGTCAGAATGCTTCCATACACCTATAGGGATTATGAGTCTCTGAAAAATGCCCTGATAAACTATTCGGACAATATGGTATCTGAATACCGTGAGTCTGAGCTGCTTCGCATCAATCTGTCTGTTGTCGCCGGTTTTATATATAGCAAGATGATCAATGCTGAAAAGAACGGAAAGACTCTGAATGTGATAGTCAGACAGCATACGTTGAAAAGCTGTATGCCCGAATATGAGATCATACGTATACTTGGAATATTAATAGACAATGCTCTGGAGGCTGTAGATGTTCCGGGATCTGCCACCCTGTCTCTTGACAGCAGTCAGAACCAGATCATCATAAGTACCATGAACAAAGGTCCTGTGTTGAGCTCTGATCTTAGAAGAAATATGTTTACCTACGGCTACACAACCAAGACCATCGACAAACAGCATCACGGATATGGTCTTCCGAACATGAAAAAACTTGTGGATGAATATGAGGGAAAGATATGTCTGGATAACCGAACCATATCCGGACAGAATTATATTTGCTTCGAGGTGACAGTGTAACGCAGCTCATGCACCTAGAAAACCGGCAGTATACAGTTGAGCTTCAACTGATATACTGCCGGTTTTCTATGCTTATCTATGATCTGCCTGTTACAGCTCTACATCCCAGAAATCCTTGATGGTTGCGAAGTAATCCTCAGGTGTCTCTGCACGGCGGATGAGTTTGAATGAGCCGTCCGGTCTGAGCAGAACCTCTGCTGACTTCAGCTTGCCGTTGTAGTTGTAGCCCATGGCAAAGCCATGTGCTCCGGTGTCGTGGATGACAAGGATATCTCCCATGTCGATTTTCGGAAGCATTCTGTCTATAGCGAACTTGTCATTGTTCTCACACAGTGAACCTGTCACATCATACTTGTGATCACACGGCTCATTCTCTTTGCCGAGGACTGTGATGTGATGGTATGCACCGTACATGGCAGGTCTCATGAGGTTGACTGCACATGCGTCTACGCCGATGTACTCCTTGTGTGTGTGCTTCTCATGGATAGCTGTTGTAACAAGGTGTCCATAAGGTGCCAGCATGAAACGTCCAAGCTCTGTGAAGATAGCAACATCACCCATTCCTGCAGGTACGAGAACCTCCTCGTATACCTTTCTTACACCCTCGCCGATGACCATGATGTCATTTGGCTCCTTGTCAGGTGTGTATGGGATTCCTACTCCGCCTGAAAGATTGATGAAGTCAAGCTTTACACCTGTCTTCTCCTTGATCTCAACTGCTGTCTCGAACAGGATCTTTGCAAGTGTTGGATAATATTCATTTGTCACTGTATTGCTGGCAAGGAAGGCATGCATTCCAAATCTCTTCACGCCCTTTGCCTTGAGGATCTTGTATGCCTCGATGATCTGATCCTTGGTCATACCATACTTTGCATCACCAGGGTTGTCCATGATGGTGGTTGATATGGAGAACTTTCCGCCCGGGTTGAATCTGCAGCAGATCTTCTCTGGAATTCCTGCTGACTTCTCCAGGAAATCAATGTGTGTGAAATCGTCAAGATTGATGGTTGCGTTAAGCTTCTTCGCAAGCACGAATTCTTCGGCAGGAGTGTCATTGGATGAGAACATGATCTCATCGCCCTTAAATCCCATCTTATCTGACATCATAAGCTCTGTCAGTGATGAACAGTCTGTTCCGCAGCCCTCTTCCTTGAGGATCTTGAGTATCGTTGGGTTTGGAGTAGCCTTTACAGCGAAATACTCCTTGAATCCTTTATTCCATGAAAACGCCTTATAAAGCTTTCGCGCATTCTCTCTGATTCCTTCTTCATCGTAAATGTGAAACGGTGTAGGGATCTCCCTGATGATCTCCTCTGCCTTTGCCTTTGTAATAAATGGTGTCTTCATCTTTTTTGTCCTTTCTGTGCTGTATTATGGCAAGTATCCTGCATATTATGCGTTGTTCTCCGCTGCAACAAGGTTCTCACTCTTGTGCATCTTACGGAGAAGTGGCTTTTCTATCTTACCTGTAGCATTTCTCGGAACGTGCTCAAATATGATCTTCCTTGGTCTCTTGTATCTTGGAAGTTCTTTACAGAACTCGTTGATCTCTTCCTCTGTGCAGGTCATGCCATCCTTTACCTCTATGATCGCCGCTGTGATCTCTCCGAGACGGGCATCTGCGATACCAATGACCGCAACGTCCTTGATCTTCTCGTATTTGCTGAGGAAGTTCTCTATCTGTACAGGGTAGATATTCTCTCCACCACTGATTATAACATCTTTCTTTCTATCTACAAGATAAATAAATCCATCTTCGTCCTGCATAGCCATATCTCCTGTGTACAGCCAGCCGTCCTTCAGGCACTCCTCTGTCGCCTTCGGATTCTTGTAGTAGCAGGTCATGACACCAGGTCCCTTGAGGATAAGCTCGCCGACTGCGCCCTGCTCGACCTCTGTTCCGTCCTCGTTCACGATCTTCGCCTGCCAGCCATAACCCGGCACGCCTATAGCTCCGACCTTATGTATGTTCTCAACTCCCAAATGTACAGCGCCCGGTCCGATGGACTCTGAAAGACCATAGTTCGTGTCGTACTGATGGTTAGGGAATATCTCTTTCCATTTCTTTATAAGACTCTGTGGTACCGGCTGTGCTCCAATGTGCATCAGTCTCCACTGTGACAGCTCATAATCTTCAAGATGTACATCGCCGTTCTCTATGGCAAGCAGTATATCCTGAGCCCATGGCACCAGAAGCCATACTATAGTACACTTCTCGTCGCTTACCGTCTGAAGTATAGTCTTGGCGCTTACTCCCTTGAGCAGAACTGCCTTTCCGCCCACTATCAGACTTCCAAACCAGTGCATCTTGGCACCTGTGTGGTACAGTGGCGGAATACACAGGAACACATCATCCTTTGTCTGTCCGTGATGTACATTCTCGACCTTTGCCGCATGCATCAGGCTCTCATGGTTGTGCAGAATAGCCTTTGGGAATCCTGTTGTTCCAGATGAGAAATATATAGCCGCATCATCACTGTCCTTGATGTCCCTCTTCTCGAATACACTTGAGCAGTTGGATGTCAGCTTGTCATAGTCCTCTGCAAATGTAGGACAATTGCCGCCCACATAGAAGAGGATTCTCTTCTCAGCTATCTCGTCAACGACAGCCTCTATACGTCCGATGAACTCAGGGCCAAATACAAGCACGTCAACATCTGCAAGCTCTACACAGTATTTGATCTCCTCCGCATCGTATCTGAAGTTGAACGGAACCACTATGGCTCCTGTCTTCAATACTCCGAAATATATTGGAAGCCACTCAAGGCAGTTCATCATGAGGATACCTACCTTGTCTCCCTTCTGGATTCCGCGTGATACCAGTAGATTGGCAAATCTGTTTGCCTTCTCGTTGAACACGCTCCATGTGATCTCTCTTCTGTACTGGCATGTAGGATTCGACTCTATGAGCTCATACTCCCTCCATGTAACCCTTCTCGTCTCCTGCACATCAGGATTTATCTCTACCAGAGCGACATCATTTCCATATTCTCTGACATTTCTCTCTAAGTAATCTGTGATTGGCATAATCGTAACTCCTAACCTCTCTTAATAATTGCTCTTCTTTCTCAATTAAAAGCTTTAACGCGTTAAATTGCACGCTCTTTACAGTATATCCCTCACATGGAAAATATACAATAGGCAATTACATTTGAATACTATCATAAAAAATAGTGCTGATGTATAAGTTTTTTATCACTTATACATCAGCACTATTTTTTTCATGGATTCATCACTCTACGCATAAAACGATGCCTTGATCATATTGATATAGCCGTTCATCATCTGTGATCCCACAAATGTCGCGATCATCAGTCCCACGCTGAGCGCCGGGCCAAATGCGAAATGATCGTCCTTGCCCTTCTTACGCCTTGCAAGAAGTATCACGCCCTGGCATCCACCAATGATAAGTCCGATGAAGAATGCTATGACGGTTGCCTTCCAGCCAAGAAAGAATCCTGCGGCAAACATGAGCTTGATATCTCCGCCGCCAAATCCATCCGGTATAACCAGCACTATCAGGAACAGAGGAAGACTCACGCAAAACATTCCAATAAGTCTGCTCACAAGAGAGAGATCTCCGCCTGTCAGTAAAAATCCACCTCTCGTGAATATGGATATAACTCCAAGCACCAGTATGCATACATTCAGCACAAATGGTATCTCCATGGTATCAGCGTCTATGAATGTGATGATAGTCAGCAGTCCAAAGAACAGGAATACCGTGACCGCCTCAAGGCTCACACCAAACTGCCACACCATCAGCACGCCGAACACCCCACCAAGGATCTGTATGAACAGACATCTCGGAGAAAACTTCTCAAAGCTCTTCGGCTTTCCCTTAAATATATTCTCGTTGTCAGGCAGCTTGAGTATGATCTCATTTGCCAGAGTAAACAACACCACCCCAAGTAAAAACGCAACTATATAGGAAATTATATCAGTTGAATTCATAATTAATTACTCCTACCCCTTCTAAAATATAAATATGTCAACACATATTCTTCTAGTCTCATACAACTACATTACAGGTATCTAATATAATAAATATCCTCTCCATAGACAGGTGAGCACCTGTACAACCATCGTTGACAGCATCTGAGTTTTAGTATGTTCAACTCAGGGAATTTGAGGCCGCCGGTCCTTGTGTAATAGCCAACTTCCCACTTCGTGGGTCCCTTCTATTACACGCAACAGCCAACTTTCCCGCTACGCGGGCCCCTCTCTATTGCATTCGCTACGAGCCGAAATAAGCGGGAGCGACCCTGATTGGACATACTAAAACTCAGATGCGTCATTCTCCAATAGTGCTCACCGTCCGTCACCTACTGCTCACGATGGTCGATGACACGCTGTGTCTTCTTCTCACTTCTAGGCAGCGTTCCAACAGGGACAACAGTAATCTTCGGTGTAACTCCGATCCTTGACTTGAACAGATCTCTGATCTGACGTCCTGTCTGCTCAAAATCTACACGTCCCTCGGCCTCAACTGTAACCAGCATGATATCCTTATTGGCAGGCTCGTCATGGGCTATATTTATGGTGTACTCACTTGGGACTCCATCCACAAGTGCAAGCAGCTCCTCAACCTGACTTGGGAACATATTTACGCCGTGTACCTTGAACATATCATCACTTCTGCCCTTGATGATATCCAGTCTAGGATGCTTTCTTCCGCATGGACACTCACCCGGAATGATCCTTGATATATCGTGTGTCCTGAAACGGATGAGCGGAGCCCCCTCCTTAACCAGAGTAGTGATAACTATCTCTCCCTCCTCTCCGTCAGGGAGAGTCTTTCCGGTCTTCGGATCTATTATCTCTATATAAACATAATCATCCCAATAGTGCATTCCATTCTGGGCATCGCAGCTTATTCCGATACCAGGTCCATAGATCTCTGTAAGTCCATATATATCATACAGCTCTATTCCAAGCTTCTCTTTTATATACTTTCTCTTCTTCTCACTCCAGCGTTCTGAGCCAAATACGCCCTTTTTCAAATGTATCTTATCCTTAAGCCCTCTCTTATCTATCTCCTCGGCAAGAAGAAGTGCGTATGATGATGTTGCTGTGAGAACTGTACTTTCAAGATCGATCATCATCTGTAACTGTTTGTCAGTATTTCCAGGACCCATAGGAATCACCATGGCACCAAGCTTCTCCGCGCCTGCCTGAAATCCTATTCCGGCTGTCCACAGACCATATCCCGGTGTGATATGTACTCGGTCTTTCTTTGTCACTCCTGCTGTCTCGTAGCATCTTGCGAACATGGTTGCCCAGTCATCGACATCCTTTGCTGTATAAGGTATGATAACCGGCTTTCCTGTTGTTCCTGAAGATGAATGGATACGTACCACTTCCTCATCCGGAACAGCCTGTATTCCCAGTGGATAAGCATTTCTCAGATCATCCTTGCTTGAAAACGGAAGCTCCTCAAATGCCTCCTGACTTGTCACATCTGTTATACCAAGTTCTCTGTACTTCTTACCATAATAGCTGTCAGTCTTTACAAGTCTCTTTATCTGAGCGTCCACCTGACTGAGCTGTGTGTCATTTAACTTCATAATTTTTACTCTCCTTTTTCCCTTCGGTCAGCCCATCGCCAACTACATCTTCATCGCATATTCAAATACTTTCTTGTTCACCTCTACAAACTTCGGATTCACTCCATTCTCAATAGCTGAAATGATATCCGCCTCGTCAAGTCCAAGTCTGCCGCTGGCTGCTGCAACTCCAAGAAGTGCTATGTTGTAGAACTTTGCCGAACCAAATTCACGGCTTATCGCCGCGCCATCCATGACTATACAATCGCATTTATCCTTCAGGTAGTCAAGCATCGGCTGCGCCTCGTAGCCTGAATTCATGAGCGAGTCAGTCGCCGGTTTCACCGGGACGTTGTTGGTGATGACGATTCCTCCCTTTTTCAGATAAGCCAGATTGCGCACCGCCTCTGCAGGCTCAAACGCAAGTATAATGTCAGCACCGCCCTGGGCTATGAGTGGCGAATACGCCTCACCGATCCTCACATGGCTCGTGACACTTCCGCCTCTCTGCGCCATTCCTATGGTCTCCGCCGAATGTACCGTCTCGCCCTTTGCCATATAAGCCGATGCGATGAGCTTGGACGCAAGAACCGTTCCCTGTCCGCCTACTCCGCAGACCAGAATATCTTTATTCATTGCAAGCACCTCCTATCGCCCCCACCGGACAGATCTGTGAACAAAGACCGCATCCCGTACACAGGCTTTCATCTATCGCCACCTTACCATCCTTCAGGATTATCGCAGGGCAGCCTATCTCTCTGATACATTTCTTACACTGTATACACTTTTCGGATATCTCCATCTTGCCAGACGGCTTGGTGATGGCTATACATGGCGACTTGAAAATGATCGCTTTGACACCTCTGATATCCGCACACTCCTTAACTGCTGCCACGCTCGCCTCAAGATCAAGCGGATCAACAGTGACTATCTTCTTCACTCCGATTCCTTCAAGAACCTTCTGTATACTCACCTTGTCCACGAACTGGCCCATCATGTTGCGTCCTGTTCCCGGATGTGGCTGGTGTCCCGTCATGGCTGTGGTCGAATTGTCCAGCACGCACAGGATCATATTTGCATCATTGTACACTGCATTTACCACGCCGGTCATACCAGACGCGAAGAATGTGGAATCTCCCACAAATGCAAAGCACACGCCATCTTCATCCACCCAGTGGAAGCCCTGCGCCATAGTGATTCCGGCTCCCATGCACAGACAGGTATCCACCATGTCAAGCGGCATGGCATTTCCAAGTGTATAGCATCCGATATCTCCGCAGAAATAACTCTTTCTGCCGGCCATCGCCTTCTTTACCGCATAGAATGACGCTCTGTGAGGGCATCCCGCACACAGCACAGGCGGCCTTACAGGAAGTGTCGGTGCATCTGACACATCCACCTGGGAAGTCTTCTCAAGTCCCAGAAAATCGCACAGGATGTTTGCAGCCTTGTTTGTGCTGAGCTCTCCGCTTGTCGGCACATCACCGGTCTGCTTTCCTCTGACATTTATATCCATATGATATTTGCCCGCAAGGCGTAATATCTGATTCTCCATGTATGGGCTGAGCTCCTCAAGACACATGACCTCCGTCACTCCGTCTAGCGCATTCTTCACAAACTGCTCCGGGAAAGGATGTGGGGTCGCTATACGGATCAGCTTCACATCAGACACATTCTTAAGTGTCTCTTTTGCGTAGCAGTAGCTGATTCCCGATGCGAATACCGCCTTGCTGCCGCTTCCCTCCACCGTGTTCATGGAGTAGTCGCCAAAGTCATCCCCGATCTCTACATTTCTCTTCTCTATCATGGCATGGTTGGCAAATGACAATCTCGGGAAGATGACCCATTTCTTTGAATCCTTTACAAATCCCTCATATTCCTTTGCCTTCCACTCGTCTTTTACCTCTATAGATGCGTATGCATGACACACTCTTGTTGTCGGCCTGAACAGAACAGGGGTCTTGTATTTCTCCGAGTAGTCAAATGCATCCTGTATCATCTGATATGCCTCCTCAGGAGTCGACGGGTCAAATACCGGGATCCTGCAGAAGTCTGCAAACATCCTCGTATCCTGCTCTGTCTGTGATGATATAGGGCCCGGATCGTCCGCTGACACGATGACCATTCCGCCTTTTATTCCAACATATGCCAGTGACATAAGCGGATCCGATGCCACGTTTAGACCCACCTGTTTCATGGTCACAAGCGTTCTCGCTCCACTGTATGATGCACTGGCGGCAACCTCCATAGCCGCTTTCTCATTTACCGACCACTCCACATGGACTCCGTCGTGCGGGTATTTTGCTACTGTCTCCAGTATCTCCGAAGACGGGGTTCCCGGATATCCCGCCACAAGGTTCAGACCCGCCGCAAGTGCACCGAGGGCTATGGCCCCGTTACCCATAACATATTCTTTTCTCATAACAATACTACCTTCCAAGTCATTTATAAATTCTCTTATATTTCGATATTATACCCTCCACGGCTTTCAATGACAACAAATATTCGGGTCAGCAATTAAAACGGGGCATTTTATTAAAATAAAATAATAAAAACGGGGCAAAATAATTTTATAGTAATTGAAAAAACGGGGCAAATAGGTTAAATTGTATTTGGGAGGTATGAATGTATGTATAGAAAAGATTCCAGAATTATTGGAGAATGGCTTGAAAATTCAAATAAAGCATTGTTGGTAACTGGGGCAAGACAGATTGGAAAAACATGGCTTATAAGAAACGAAATTGAAAAGAGCAAATATACCAAGTTTGAGGTCAACTTCATTGATCAACCGGATATGGTATCTTATCTAAATGCAGAAATGAGTGCAGAAGAATTTCTAGTTAAACTGAAAATGATCATGCCCGAAGATTGTAAAGTGCACGAAACGGTTGTTTTTTTTGATGAAATTCAAAAATGCCCAGAAATAGTAACAAAAATAAAATTTCTGGTAGATGAGGGCAGTTATAAATATGTCATGAGCGGTTCACTACTGGGTGTGGAGCTTAAAGGAATTGCTTCTGCCCCAGTCGGGTATCTGACAGTCTTAAGAATGTATCCCATGGATTTTGAAGAATTTATGGTGGCAAATAATGTCTCAGCAACAACCTTGAATATGTTAGAGGATAAATTTAAAACTTCCAGCCCGGTGGATGAATTTATACACAAAAAGCTTCTGGCAATGTTCTTTGTGTATCTTATTGTCGGTGGAATGCCGGATGCTGTCAAAGCTTATATAAATACCAAGGATATTCGGGAAGTCGATAAAGTTCAACGGGATATTACAACTCTTTATAAGGAAGATTTTTCACAATATGAGCTTGAAGACAAAAAGTTAAAAGTGAAATCTATATATGAGATTATTCCGGCTGAGTTGAATAAGCAAAATAAGAAATTTGTATTTACCATGTTGGATAAAGAATTGAAATTTAATCGATATGAAAACAGCTTTTTATGGTTAAAAGATGCAGGCGTGGCGTTGCCTGTTTATAATGTAGATGCGCCGGTAATCCCACTTCTGGCGAGCAAGAGCAGTAATGTGTTCAGACTTTTCTCGAGTGACATCGGTCTGCTGACCAGCGCTTATCCGGCAGAAACTAAAGTTGAGCTGATAAATAAAAACGGAGAAGTCAACAATGGTGCTCATTTTGAAAATGCAGTCGCACAGCAATTGGTTGCCAATGGTTTCGAACCTTATTTCTGTAAAAAGCAGAAAATCGGAGAGATGGATTTCGCAATAGAAATGAATGGTCAGGTTGTTCCAATTGAAGTTAAATCGGGAAAGGCTTATAAGTCACACAAAGCGTTGGATAATTTTCTGAAAGTTCCGGATTATCATCTTGAAAAAGCATATGTTTTATCAATTGGAAACGTGGAGACAGACGGTGCTATAACATACCTTCCAATCTATATGTGCTATTTATTAAGAGAGCAAAAACTGGAACAGATGATCATAGAATTGGATACAACGGGGTTGTAAAATATATATTCTGTGTGACTTTTAACAACATCATAACACACGTGTTGACTCATTCAACAATTAAAAATATAATTACCTAGATACTATATATGACAGTTGTAAAATAGGAGAATAACTATGAATAACAGACCATTTGCAGGAAGAACTGCAGCAGTTATAGATCTGGCAAAGCTCAGAAGCAATATCGCAAATATCAAGGCAAGACTGAAGCCGGGCGTGGAGTTTACCGCCGTCATGAAGGGTGACGGATACAGACACGGCATCGCCGGACTTTACCCGACACTCAAGGAATGTGGCATCGACAGCTACGCAGTTGCCATCTGGGAGGAGGGCAAAATGCTCAGGGACGCAGGCGCAACAGAGTCCGTGCTTATACTTGGAGACACCGCCGATGATATGCTGGATGAAGCAGTAAAGTACGACCTCGACCTGACCTTGTTCTCTCTGGAGGGTGCCGAGAACATGGCTGCCGCCGCAAGACGCGCAGGAAAGAAGCAGAACGTACAGATAAAGCTGAACACAGGAATGAACAGAATCGGATTTCCGGTATGTCAGGAATCATTTGACACTATAAAGAAGATCTGCGAGATGGATGACCTGAACGTAACAGGTATATTTACACATTTTGCAAGGGCAGACGAGGGCGACCACACAAGCGCCAGAAAGCAGCTTGACCTATACCTCCACGCCGTAAATGAACTTGAGAAAATGGGTGTTGTCATACCAAAGCACCACGTAGCCAACAGCCCTGCCATACTGATGCTTCCTGAAGCACAGCTCGACGCAGTCAGATGCGGTGATATCCTCTATGGTCTCACTCCTTCTGATGATTTTGACTGGAAAAATTCAGGACTTCAGGAGATTCTCAGCTGGTACACATACGTTGCCATGGTGAAGGAGGTTCCTGCCGGTTCAGAAATCGGCTACGGCGGAACATTTGTCACCAAAAGGCCTACAAAGATTGCCACTCTGCCTGTCGGATTTGCCGACGGCTACAGCCGCTATCTGTCCAACAAGGGCAAGGTCATCATAAACGGCCATGAAGCGCCAATCATCGGACGCGTGTGCATGGATCAGTGCATGGCAGACATTACAGACATCCCGGATGTAAAGCGCGGCGACACAGTAACCCTTCTCGGCGAGGGCATGTCCATCGAAGACATGGCAAATATGCTCGACACCAACGTGGATGTGATCGTGTGCAACATATCGGTGAGGGTACCTAGGGTTTATATAAATGGGGATGTCTGATCGGCAGTATTGGGGAAAGGGAGATTTGTAAATGTTTCATTTGAACGACATATTAATATTTTTATTTTTCGGTATAATCGCATTTGTTGTACCCGGAACTTTAACAGTCTGGAACATTTATAATTGTTTTTCTGCAAACCCCAAAAAGGAAAAGCTCATCTCAACCGTAACCGTTCTGGTTGGCGGCCTGTTATATCTGATGCTGTTTGCGATAACGTATGATACAGCAGGCGACTGGTATGAACAGGTTAATACTATGCAATTTCACTATGTGATTTCTTCCGGGTATTGGGGAATTTCCTGGGTTGCTTTATTAGGATTTGCTGCATACTTTTTGTTGTTATACATAAATACCGACCGACTGCCGCCATTAGTATCCGCGGCTGCCATTTCCTTTATTATCCTGCTTAATGTATTGCAGATTACATTTGCAGTTCAGTTATCTAAAAATATTGATGATCCCTTAGAATTGTTATTTTACGTTTATCATTTCAACATATTGCTGTTATCTGCAAGAGCAATTCAGAGACATATGCTGCAACAGGTAGAAATCTTTAAAAACAGAGCAGCAGCACAGGATAACAATATACGTTTCAAGAAATTTTACGATATCATTAACAGCTTATCCAGGTACACCATTGTAATTTTTGTTGCACTGTTTCTGGTTGTGGCAATTATCGAGATTATATTTGTCCTAATTGGTCAGGGACTGGATGCTCCGATTAAGGCATTTACAGATACTGCAGATTGGACATTTTCAAAGCAGACACCACCACCGCCATCAGATTACGAAGGACATTATCTTTGTACGGTAGCCGCCGGTGGGCACAAAAAAGTTGTGAAACCGCTTAGATTTGGAAGCAGGAGAGGTGCAACGATCATTGTAAACAGGCAATTATGTATTGCCAACGCATTTGAAGAAGTGATTCAGATAAAATTTCCAAGTTTTCACAGGATGGTTCGCCACATATATGATACATACGGCTATCCACTGTCGAAACTCATAATAAATCCTCTTAGAGCAGATGTTGTTTATATTATAATGAAACCATTGGAATGGATATTTTTATTATTCTTATATCTGGTTGATGTCAGACCGGAACAGAGAATAAGAAACCAGTATGTTTTACAATTCAAAAGATAATGTTTGAATATGGGGAGTGTTATTTCCATCATGTCTATTATTATCTCCATCATTTATTGATAAAATGATGGAGATAAATCTGAAAAGAAGGAGATTTTTAAAAAGCAAAAAAGCCCCCCTCTTTTCTGTTCAACCTACTCTTCCTTCGAGCTGGACGTCGATCCTTTATCTATTCTCTTTATTGCGTTTCTTATGATTTCTTTTGCTTTATCCTCATTATTCGTCTCAAGTAGTGCGAGGATACTATCAAGTAAAATACATAACTCCTGATTTTGCATTTCTTCCATCCTTTCCACCGCCTTTCTTTATATGAAGTATAGCGGCTTTATTTGTTGTTTTCAAGCTCTTTTCCATCCTTTATTCCCTGTTCCATCCTGATCTTGTACTCCATCAGACGCAAGAGATAATCCGGCATCTTGCGGTTTCCAAGTTCCCAATCCTGAACTGTCCTATATGGTATCTCGAAATACTCACAAAACTCCTTTCTGGTCATACCAGTGCTTTCTCTAAGCTCTACTAGATAGTCTTTACTGTCCATATCGCACTCTCCTTTGACTACATATCTCCCGTTAGCATGTTACTTTTGTGCCCGCGTTGCGTATATTGCACATTTATATTATCATACGCATTGTGTATATGCAAGTTGTTTTTCGCCATATTACATAAAAATTAAAAAGTGTCAGGTACAGATAAACTTTTGTTTATCTGCACCTGACACCAATCTACCTCCGTTTTCTATTTCATCACCGCATTATACACATCCCTCTTAGGGACTCCGCGGTCAACGGCCGCCTGCTTGACCGCATCCTTCTTGGACATACCCTGATCTACGTACATCTGCACATGTTCCTCCACGGACATAGCCTCGAACGAGCTCTTCTTCTCCTCCTCAAGCTTCTTCACATCTAGTCCTTCTATCACGATGACGAATTCTCCTCTTGGATCTTCCTCCTCGTAGCGGGCTACCGCCTGAGAGAGCATCATAGGTTCTATCGTCTCATGTTTCTTGGTCAGCTCCCTCGCAAGTGTTATATGCCTGTCACCGAGTGTCTCCATGAGTTCCGCCAAAGTCTTCTTCAGCTTGTGAGGGGCCTCATACATTACCATTGTCCTCGTCTCACGCTTCATCTCCTCAAGCACTCTTGCTCTGTCCTTCTTGTCATATGGAAGAAACGCCTCAAATGCGAATCTTCTGGTCGAAAGTCCGGAGCTGATGAGTGCCGATATGCATGCGCACGCCCCCGGCACCGGTGTAACCTCAAGCCCTGCGGCAAGAGCCTGTCTCACAAGCTCCTCCCCGGGATCAGATATACCCGGAGTTCCGGCATCAGTGATAACTGCAACGCTTTGTCCTTGCTGCATTTTCTCAACGAGAACCTTTGCCTTATCGTATTTGTTGTATTCATGATAGCTTGTCATCGGAGTCTTGATCTCGAAATGATTGAGCAGCTTGATACTGTTTCTTGTATCCTCCGCCGCTATCACATCCACCTCGGAAAGAACCCTGACAGTCCTGTATGTCATATCCTCAAGATTTCCTATGGGTGTTGCCACCAGATATAATTTGCCTGCCATATATAAACCTCACTATCTGTAATATGTACATTAGGGTGTTTACAACATTTTTCACTTTCATGCTGCAGCCGTTGCCTGTTACCGCTTTGCACTGCCTTCATACGTCGCAAGCAGCTGCTCCGTGTACACTCCCGGAGCTTTGTAGACTATCATAGGCGGATCGATCTTGATCATGGAGTTGCCACCCTTGACGGCCTCCACTATGACCATGTTCGGCTCCTTATCTATGTATGGATGTACAAGCTGCATCCTCTTTGGCTCAAGCCTGTGCTCATGCAGGCATTCAAATATCTCAGCCAGCCTGAACGGCTTGTGTATCATATAAAAGCTTCCGCCGGGTTTAAGGGCATACTCTGCCGCAGCCACCACCTGATCCAATGTCACATGAACCTCATGTCTCGCTATGTTCTTCGGAGCATCCGGATTCTCCAGACCGTGACTGCCCTTTATGTATGGCGGATTTGAGGTCACTATGTCAAAGGAGGCCTTCTTGTAGTTACAAGAGACCTCCTTTATATCTCCGTTATCTATTCGCACTAAACCGTCAAGCCCATTGAGGCTCACGCTCCTTGCCGCCATGTCCGCGCATTCAGTCTGGAGTTCTATACCTATAAAACGTGCATTATCAGCAGGCTTAGCATCCGTCAATCCTCGTTTTATTTCCGGATGATCAGACGCTATCTTACGGTCAATAGCGTCCAAAACAGCCAGCCTCTCCTTCCGGGTAAGAGTCCCTTCTCCATATTCCTTTGCAGCAAGAAGTATAGGTATGATACCTGTTCCTGTCCCGAGATCCAAATATCTGCCCTTCCTCTTAAATCGCACATAATTTGCAAGCAGCACAGCGTCCATTCCAAAACAGAACATCCCGCTGTTCTGTATGATCTGATATCCTCTGCACTGCAGATCATCTATCCTCTCATCAGGTTTTATAACCACATCCGGTTTAATCGTCAAATTTGGACTTTCCACCCTTGTCCTCCAATGCCTCAAGTGCCTTGTACTCCTCAGCGCTGAGTCTCTCTGAATTCTTTCTTCTCTTAGGCTTGAACTTGAGTTCAGCCACAGGATACTCCATAACTTCCTTGTTGTCATCCTTGTCTGTCACCACGATCTTAACCTTCTGTCGGAGAACGTTCACTGACATTACCTCGCCCTTATTGCCATCTATGGTCCTGACGAAATCTCCTACATTCGGAAGCTTCTCATTCAGATACTCGTAAGTGTCCTGCTCATGCTTCAGACAGCACATAAGTCTTCCGCACACACCGGATATCTTAGTAGGATTCAGTGACAGGTTCTGCTCCTTTGCCATCTTGATTGATACTGGAACGAACTCCGACAAATGCTTGTTACAGCAGAGCTCCCTTCCACATATGCCGATTCCGCCAACCATCTTGGTCTCATCGCGGACACCGATCTGTCTGAGCTCTATTCTTGTCTTGAACACCGACGCAAGATCCTTTACCAGCTCTCGGAAATCGATTCTCCTGTCTGCTGTGAAGTAGAACAGCACCTTATTGTTGTCAAATGTATACTCAGCCTCGATGAGCTTCATGTCCAGCTTATGCTTTGCGATCTTCTCAAGACATATGCCAAATGCTCTCTTGCTCTTCTTCTTGTTATCCTCGTATCTTCTGGTGTCATCCTCTGTGGCAATTCTTATGATTGGCTTGAGTGACGCCGTTATCTTGCCCTCTTCTACCTCTCGTCTTCCCAGAACCACTTTGCCGTACTCCACACCCCTTGCGGTCTCGACAATGACAAAACTGCCGGCCTCGACCTCAAAGTTCTGTGGATCAAAATAATATATCTTACCGTTTGGTCTGAAACGAACTCCTATAATCTCTTTCATTAACAATTCTCCTTCATGGTTAGGAGCATAAGCTCCATGACAATGTCAAAGCTGACATTCGCCTCAAGTCTGACCTTGGCCTTGTCCATAGACTTGAGTACCTTTTCTATACCCTCATAGCTGATGTGTGAAGACTGCTTTCTTATATCAGAATAATACTCCTTGAACATCAACCGGCCCGGGTTATTGGACACCTTGAGCATAAGAATGTCCCTGTACCACATCATCATCAGATCGATGTAGTCACTTATCTTGAGCTTGTACAGCTCCATATTCTTAATGGCAAATATCATGTCATCAACCGACATATCACTTATATGTCTCATGAACTTCACCACATTTTCCTTGATCTCCTTGTACTCATCACTAGTTGCAAGCCTGATGGCCTTTCCCAGATTGCCCTGGGCAAAATCCATACAGAAGTCAGCCTTCTGCTTGTCCAGCTTGAGCTCGTTCATGAGATAATCAAGTATATCATGTTCTCTGACAGGCTTCACATTCAGCACTATACATCTGGACTGTATAGTCTGAAGCATCTTATCAAGATTGTTGGTGAGCAGTATGATTATTGCATAGGACGGAGCTTCCTCGATCGTCTTTAACAAAGCGTTCTGTGCATTCACATTCAGAAGCTGTGCATCCTCTATAACATATATCTTATATCTGCTGCTATAAGGCTTGATATCAATATCAGAATTCACCTGATCACGTATCTCTTCAACCGAGATCACATTTGGCTTGTCGTGGGTCACCCACACGATATCAGGCTGATTTCCCGTCTCACACTGAAGACATGACTTACAATGATTACATGGCTCTGTACCGCCCTCCTCACACTGGAGAGTCTTGACCAACGCCCTGGTAAGGGTCTTTTTTCCACTTCCTGTCTCGCCATTGATGATGTAGCCCTGGGATATCTTACCCAGCTCAATGCTGCTCTTGAAGTGGCGTATTATGTCCTCATGTCCGATTATGTCTGTGAAATCTATCATATATACCAACCCCCTTACAATTAATTGTTTCTGTATGTCTATTCTGACCTTCTCCAAAATCAAAATATATTAAAGATTAAGTTTCTTCTCTACATACCCTACTATTATACCATGAATCTCATCAATAGGTAAAGTAGCGTCTATCTTCACTATTCTCTCAGTGTGCATATCCGCAAGCATGCGGTATCCATCCACGACCTTCTGATGGAAATCAAGCTTTTCATTTTCCATCCTGTCAAGCTCGGCCTGATTTTTCTTCCTTGCTATTCCTTCCTGTGCGTCAAGATCCATAAGGAATGTCATATCAGGCATGATTCCCTGAAGTGCAAATTCATTTACCTTATACACCGTGTCAACTCCGAGTCCTCTTCCGATTCCCTGATACACAGCGGATGAGTCCACAAATCTGTCCGCGATCACCGCCTGTCCGGCATCCAGTGCAGGCTTAATATTCTCTTTCACAAGCTGGGCTCTCGCCGAAGCATACAGAAGCAGCTCAGTCATATATCCCATCTCTGTAAAATCCTTGTTCAATATAACCTCGCGGATCGCCTCACTTATGGGATTCCCACCCGGATCTCTGGTTATCAGCACGTCATAGCCTTTCTTCTCCAGATATTCCTTAAGCAGCTCCCTCTGTGTGGTCTTGCCCGCTCCGTCCGGGCCCTCTATAGTTATAAATATTCCTCTCATATCCTAACCCTGCCATATGCTGTTCCTGCACATGTACACCTTTCATATTTATATTGTGATTCTTATCAAACCTTCCAGATCATAGTGCTACATATCATTCTCCGCACAGCACTTTGATATAACCGTCATTGACTCCTGCCACATTAAGTCCGCTGTCTATCATGGACTTTATTCCGTTCACTGCCTGCCGGTCAACAACCTCTCCCGGCGCCAGCACAGGTATTCCCGGCGGATATGCATATACAAATGCCCCCGACACCTTTCCAGCCGCACCCTCAATCGGCACGTTCTCCGCAAGTCTGTCCCACGCGGTTCCCGGCGGCATAGCTGACCTTCTGCCGGATATGATATCCAGCTCCTGCCGGTCTGTTTTATCCGGCTCATAGCCAAGGTTCCCGTCTATCTCAGCCACCGCATTAAATAGTATATCATAACTGTCTGCACTGTCCACAACAGATGATATACAAATGACATAACTCACCGATGCCATCTCAACAATCAACCCATACCTGTCCGCCAACATGTCGGCAAGCATGGCTCCTGTAAATTTCTGCCCGGACGCGTCCACCGTTCCCGGTCTTATGACAAATACCAGTCTGCCCTCGTCATGATCGTATACCGTAACCATCGCATCTCCTGTATCTGTCATGCCTGCCGTATCTTTCATATCTATTCTGGTTTTTGGTCTGAACAGCCTTATATTCCTCAGTCTGTCACATTTTTCTGTAAATGCCGCCAATCGCCGTTCATACTCGACAAATTCTGCCTTATTATTTGCGCCAAATGCAACTGCCTTCTCCATGCTCTGCATAAATATATACGAAGGTGATGATGTCTGGAATATCTGCAGATATCTCCTGACTCTCTCATCAAGCTCAGGATTCATCACATGAAGAAGCGATGTCTGGGTAAGTGCAGGCATGGTCTTGTGCAGGCTCTCGATGACAATATCCGCGCCCTGCTGCATGGCGGTCTCATGTCCTTCCATGAAGTTCAGATGTGCTCCCTGTGCCTCGTCCACAATGAGATATATTCCATACCTGTGTACTATCCCGGCTATGGTCCTTATATCAGATATGACACCCTCATATGTCGGCGATGTGATGATCACCGCTCTTGGCTTTCTGCCATCCGTTATCAACATGTTGATCGCACGCTCTACCTTATCCGGAGATATATCACCCAATATGTCCGTCCTCTCTGACACTTCACGATCATCTTCACCATTGACAGCCGCCTTTTCCTCTGTTTCATGATTGACTTCGCTGCTGGCAGCCATCTTTTCCCGAGTCCCGCGATTGCTTTCGCCGCTGGCATCCGTCATCCCATCTGTTATCGTCTGTTCTCCATTCTGATTCACGCCACAGCGCCATCTCATATCAACATAATCCGGCACTATGTATTCAGGCTCAAGCTCAAGCATGCAGATGGCGTTGTACACCGCCTTGTGGCAGTTTCTTGCCGCAAGTATCACGTCTCCCCTGTGACAGGTGGCGTGTATAGCTGTCATAAGTCCGGATGTGGAACCGTTCACCAGCATATATGTTGCAAATGTTCCATACACCTTCTTCATCTCGGCAATACTGTCCGCTATGAACATCTCCGGCTCATGCATGTCGTCAAGATCTTTAGCCTCAGTGAAATCATGTGCATACACCCCGTTCCAGAAGTTTTCCCGGGATTTTGAAATGTTATCAACATTTTGGACGGCTTCTATCGGCTGTCTCTTGTGCCCAGGCATGTGCCACGGGTATGTACCCTTCTCTATATATTTTTCAAGTGCTTCATTTATATATTCCTTCACCAGTTTTTCTCCGTAACATAGATTCTGTGTGATATAATACCATACTTTTATGTATTTGTAACAGCACAGACTTCTCCCAACGTCTGCACAGATATAAAAAACAGGAGAAGCTCTATCCGGCTTCTCCTGCGAGGGGGATGAAAAGAAAGTTTTGCCTATTTTATGATCTTCCAAATGCTGCAACGGCATCCTCGATCTTCTGTAATTCGTCATCGGTCATGACTGTATGTGCCTGCTTTTCAGCAGCCTTGAGATTGCTGATGATCTGCTCAGGCTTTGAAGCACCGATCAGCACTGTTGTGACCTCCGGCTTGTTCAGCAGCCATGCTATGGCAAGCTCTGATAGCTTCATATCATATCCGGCCGCTATCTCATTTAACTGATTGAGGAGAGGTCTAGTTTCAAGCACCTGATCCTCATGAAGGAATCTTCCGTCCTTCACAGCCCTGCTGTCCGCCGGCATGTCCTTCAGATATCTGTCTGTCAGCATTCCCTGTGCCAGAGGCGAGAAGCATATGAGTCCCTTGCCTGATGCGTATGTCTGCTTCAAAAGCCCATTGTTCTCGACAGATCTGTCCAGTATGCTGTATCTGTTCTGATTTATCACAAATGGCACATGAAGCTCATCAAGTATGCGCTCCGCCTTTGCCATGGTAGGTCCGTCATAGTTGGAGAGTCCGACATAAAGTGCCTTTCCACTCTTCACTATCTGCGCCAATGCTCCCATGGTCTCCTCGAGTGGAGTGTTCGGATCCATTCTGTGATGATAGAATATATCCACATATGGGATGCCAAGTCTCTTAAGGCTCTGGTCAAGACTTGCTATGAGATATTTTCTGCTGCCCCAGTTGCCGTAAGGGCCTTCCCACATATCGAATCCGGCCTTAGTGCTGATTATCAGCTCATCCCTGTACGCACCCAGTTCCTCTCTGAGTATCTTTCCAAAGTTTTCCTCCGCACTTCCGTACACCGGACCATAATTGTTTGCTATATCAAAATGTGTTATTCCGTTGTCAAATGCGGTAAAGCACATCTTCTTCATATTCTCGTAATCGTCATTTGTTCCAAAGTTGTGCCAGAGTCCAAGTGCCAGAGGCGGCATCATGAGACCGCTCTTTCCGCAATGTCTGTAAAATCCTGTATCTTCAACATTCTTATATCTATTCTCTGCAGCCTTATAATCTCCCATATTGATACCTCTCTTAAAATTATCCTTACGATGGTTTCTTTTTATATATGCAAGTTTTCACTACATTTTGAAGTATATCATACCGATCACATCAAAAAAATATGAATATTTTTGTATTATATATGAAAATTTTATTATGATTTCTATAAATGTCCTACCTAAATTATCCCGGACATTTTTACTATCCTCCGTATGCCTGTTACGCATTTACCGGGAGCTTATCAATACCGAAAAAGTGCCATCATGATATACAGACGATGTCGCCTTTCTGTGTCCTTTATTCTGCTTTTACAGCCCATCTCATCTTCGTCGATCTTGCCCTCGGATTGCGGGCGCACTCCTCCGCTGATGGTCTGATGACATCCTTGCTCACCTCACTGTAAACACCAGCCTTCGCTCCCGCCTTGAACGCTCTCTTTACCAGTCTGTCCTCACCTGAATGGAATGTCAGTATCGCCACTTTTCCACCAGGTCTGAGCGCATCCGGCAGCTTGTCAAGGAAATCATACAAAACCTCAAACTCACTGTTCACATCTATTCGCAGAGCCTGAAAACACCTCTGACAGGATTTCTTTACAGCCTCTTTTCTGTCCTTTTCCGGCACAAATGCCAATGCCTCCTCGATTGCATCCTTCATCTGCGTGGTGGTCTCCACATAATTCTTAGTTCGGTTTCTCTTCATGATGACCGTAGCGATCTCCTCCGCATAAGGCTCGTCCGAGTTCTCCTGGAACATCCCAACGAGTTCCTCATACGAAACCTCCCGTAGACGCTCCGCCGCCGACTCACCCTTCTCCGGATCAAGCCTCAGATCAAGTGGTCCATCAAACTTGTATGTGAATCCCCTGTCTGGATTGTCTATCTGCATGGAAGACACTCCGAGATCCGCAAGGATAAAATCAAATCCCCCGGCCTCCTCTGCCACCTGGTCGATATTCCTGAAATTTGTCTGCTTTATCGTGAGTATATCCTCTCCGTATCCAGCTTCAAACAGTCTCTTCTTCGTCTTCACTATCTCTATAGGATCAACATCCAGTGCATACATATGACCTTTTCCCTGAAGCTTCTCCAGCATACGCCTTGTGTGTCCGCCATAGCCCAGCGTCGCATCAAGCCCCTGCTGTCCCGGCTGTATCTGAAGGAAATCCAGTATCTCATTTACACATATTGAAATGTGCATCCCTGCCGGGGTACTTCCCTTGCTTATGACTTTCTCTATCGTATCCGCATATTTTTCAGGATCGTGCTCCTTGTATTTCTCCTCAAACCTCTTCGGATGGGTGCCACTGTAGTGCACTCTCCTCTTGTGTATCTTTTCTTCCATATATTCTTATCTCCTTAGCCGCCGTCTGCCATACAAGGCCCCGGAACATTTATGTCATAATACCATATATCTTCGAAACAAGCCACACAACACTAAAAAAATGGAAGCCACGGCATTCATCCGTGACTTCCAGAATAATAAGATCATATATTTAATATTATTTGCCAGCTATGATGTGATGTATCATAGTGAGCTGGCTTCTCAGTGCATCCACAGATATCTGTCCCGGAGCGGAAGGTATTCCCGCCGTGGCAAATGATACTGTATTGCCATACATCTCGCCTGTGGTTCTCGTCTCCACGCCGAGCTCGCCCATGGATATAACTATGAGAGGCGTCTGATTTCCTCTATCCTGCAGTTCCTTTGCAGCCTGCATCATATCTACGACCTGCGATCCCTCCTCAGGCATCATGGCTATCTTGGCTATATCTGCACCTGTGAATATGATGGACTTAAATCTGTCAACTATCTGTTCCATAGGTATAGTAGTCTTGAAATCATGATTAGACACTATGACATACACGCCCTTGGAATGAGCCTCCGCTATGACTTCATCCACAATCTCCATGTCGGAGAAATATTCTATATCCACGATGTCTATATATCCACTGTCTATAGCGTCAATAAGAAGGTCGTGATACTGGCTGAGTGTTGCCTCCATGCAGCCACCCTCGCCCTTTGTTCGGAATGTAAATATAATAGGGAACTGCCCCAGCTTATCATGGATCTTCGCCAGAGTCTTCATAAGTGCCTCTCTGTCAAAGCACTTCTCGTACATATCCGCTCTGAATTCCACCATGTCTGGTTCCGACTTCGCTATGATCCTCAACTGATAGTCCACATCATAATCCGTCGGAGCTACCAGAGGTACACAGATCTTAGTCATTCCCTCTCCTATCGCCACATTCTTCACATTAACGACCTTCATCACTGCCTCCTGCCTTTTTCACATTTTCCCTGCACGTTGTACAGCTATTACTTTATCTCAATTGCATCCATGAATGTCTCACACAGCTTCTGCGCGTCAACCTTGTCGACCTTATCCCAGTAGCTGATAGAACATGTGACTACATCCTCGCCTGTAGGATATACCAACAGCACCTCTGTTCTGTCCATATCATATGATGTGAGCTGTATCACAAGATATGTTACCTCTGTGCCATCCTTTGCCTTCACTGTGCCATCTGTCATCTCGTTGACCTTGGAGTTCTCATCGTTGTAATACTCTGTGTAAGTATCCTTCATGTTCTTCACAAGATCACTTGCTGAATAGTGTGTATATGTAGAATAGCTTGCATATACATCGCCCTTCTCATCATTATAAGATATGGTATACTCTGAAGCATAGCTTCTCTCGTATCCCTTTGGATCATTGATCTTTACTGACTTATCGCCAAGGCTTAATGTAACCTTTGAAAGGTCTTTCTCCTCTGTGCTGTCATTTGACTTCTCTGTGGTTGCTTCCTCTGTTGTAGCTGCCTCTGTTGTCTCAGGCTCTTCCTCCTCAGTATCCTTTGAGTCGGTGCCGAACTTTCCGTCAAGTCTGCTGTCAACACTTACTGAGTCAAATATCTCGCTCCATGCTGATACGATCTTTTCCATCTTATCCATGTTGATGTACTGATCTACATCATCACTGTTGAGAACTGAGTAATCAACCACATCTCCTGCTGCAGGAGCCTCTATCTTGTTGTCCTTCTCTGCTACCTTGAGATTTCCTGAGCACTGAAGAACATCCTCGCCTGATACTGTAACTGTGAGCTTTGCATCATTTATGCTGAATGACTCGCCCTTCTTGACATCTGCAAGGACACCCTCAAATACAGCCTGAGCAGTCTCCCCCTGTACATCAACAGATATGCTTCCACTCATCTTACCGCTGTTCTTGTCATAGTCTGATGTCACATTTCCTGTGAACTCCTGGCTCTCTCCGCCGCTCATTGCTGATAATGTGTACTTCTTGTCAGTTGATATCTTATCTCCTGATGTGTCAGTCTTTGACTCACTCTTGAGCTCTATATTTACATCTGAACCGTATGTAAGTGCTATCTTTGTTACAGCATCTGATGTGACATTTCCGTCACCCATGTAATCTGCTGTGAATGAAATCTTAACGCCTGCTGCTGCAAGATCATAATCCCAGTCAACACGGATCACCTTGTCGTTTTCTACGTATACATTTGCAACGGCATCCTTTGTCATTACTGCGCTGACCAGAGATGGAATAGTGCCGATGGACTGCTTGAGCTGATCCTTTGTAACACCCATCTGATCCATCATATCATCTGACAGATTACTGTCCATGTACTTGTTCAGACAGTCAACCAGTGCCTGTGAGAACTCATCTATAGCGTCTGTTGTGATTGTCACTGTGTAGTGGTCTGCCTTGATAGTCTTGCCATTTGCATTTGTAAACTCATCCTTGCCGACCTTCTCATATGTTATGGACTCTGCAAGCTTATCTGCAGCCGGCTTGAGATCCTCATCTATGATCTTCTGAAGAGCCTCGCTGTCAACTGAACCGCCGGCTCCCGCATCCTTGCTGTCGAGCTCTGCCATAACACTGTTCATGTCAAATGAAAATGTCTTGGTAAAGAGATCAGGACATGACATATAGAGCGTCTGACCGATCATTACAACATCCGCACTGACTGTCTCGCCTGCCAGTGTCATGGAAGAACCAAGCTTGAAGCTGTTCTGTCCGTCGCTCTTGGCTGTGCTTGCGTCAAATGTAAATGTTGAACCGTCGAGCTTACCATCTCCGGCAACCTTGTCGATGGTAAAATCTGACTGAACGTCCAGCTTGTCGACATCTATGTCATCTGCTCCGACGATACCCACAATATTATTGTTCTCAAGTTCCTTTGCTGTGTTCTCCATCGCGTCCTTGACCGCATCCTTAGGACTCTTCTTGATGAACACGAAGAATACAACAACAAATGCTGCTATGATAACAAGCGCTGCCACAACTGCTATTATGGCTATCTTGATACCCTTTCTCTTCTTTGGAGACTCAGGCTTGTGCGCCTGATCACCATACATGTTCACGGTCTGATCATATACACTCTGCTGTGCATTCATCTGCTGACCGTACTGATCTGCAAACTGCTGACCCGCAAACTGCTGATTTGCATCGTACTGCTGCTGGCCATACTGTCCTGCGTACTGCTGGTTCGCTCCATACTGCTGCTGGCCGTACTGTCCTGCGTACTGCTGGTTTGCATCGTACTGCTGCTGACCGTACTGTCCTGCATACTGCTGGTCTGCGCTATACTGCTGACCCGCATCACCCTGCTGGTTCTGTGATGGCTGTGGACCATCGGCGCCGTTAGGATTCATTCCGTCCGGCATCTGATTCATGTTATTATCACTCATAATATCTCCCTTTCTGTGTGAATAACCATTATCCTTCCTCTGTAAATTTACACAAATACTTATAAAATGTAAACATTTTTTATTATCTCTTTATATTATGTAAGCAATGTGAAATGGCACGTTAACGCCTGATACGCCACATTGCCGGCACTAAAAATCAGCTTCACCATCGAAACTGAGGCCAAGTTTTCCAAGTATGGACTTTGGAACATAAGCCTCTATAAATATGCCATCGTCCAGATATTCCTCTGTCTGGATCTCACCATATTTGTGGATAAGTCCTGTGAGTCCTGCTTCAGAATATGCAAATGTATGCCTTATATATGACTTCTGATTTCTGAGTATTTCCTCTATCGCACTGGCAAGCTCCGGGAGTCCCTGTCCCGTGGCAGCCGAGATATACAGAGTCTTGTCCGCTCTCAGATCGCGCACACCCACCAGATCATCCTTTGATATTCTGTCTATCTTGTTGAATACAGTTATCACAGGTTTTCCCGAGTTCTCTTCTATCTTGAGCTGCTTTAATGTGCTGTACACCGTCTCTATGTTCTTATCCCAGTTTTCATCCGATGCGTCCACAACATGAAGGATGACATCACAGTATTTTGCCTCCTCCAGAGTGGAGCCAAAAGCCTCGACCAGATGATGCGGCAGCTTCCTTATAAAACCGACCGTATCGGTGAGCAGTATATTCTGTCCGCCCGGCAGCTTGTATCCTCTTGTCGTAGGATCAAGGGTCGCAAATAATTTGTCTTCCTGTAATACTCCTGCCCCCGTGAGTGCATTCAGCAGGGTCGACTTGCCCGCATTTGTGTATCCGACTA
>OKRY01000651.1_pt1 | contig 28018 bp, 28 predicted proteins | sample 1601121 | NCBI WGS metagenome assembly OKRY01 (sample SAMEA3541546, study PRJEB24748) | human gut metagenome | biome: human gut; feature: human-associated habitat; material: faeces | place: China | collected 2012
ACCCTCAATATCTCCACGCTTAATCTGATTATAGATAGAATGATGCTGTATGGGGAGCGGCGGATTGCAGGCCGATGCAAGCATCGGCCCCTACAGTGACGAGATGACGGTATTTGTGCGGGTGGATGTTCGCATCTGCCCGCACAATGCAAAAAAGCGCAGCCGAAGCTCATTGTCACTTAGTTAAACAAGCAAATCCCTCTATACCACCAATGCAAAAAGTGGTACAGAGGGATTTTTTTCTTCGGCCTTTGAGGGGGGGCACCGGACGGCACGTGGGGTACTCCTCGGTCACATTCGGTGACAACTCCCCGCAAGGAGAAACCATTTACAGTTTATATGGCTTTACTCTTCCCGCTCCCGCCTCTGCTTCGCGGCTTTCCGTTTCCGGGCGGCGCGCTGCTTTTTCTCAAATTCCTTTTTGCGTTTGCTGTGGTGGTTGGCAAACATGGCGCAGCTCAAGATCAGCATAAAGATGGCCGCAGCTGCCACGATCAGCAGTACCAACTGGAAGATCTTTACATTAAACTTCTGCTGCAAGGTCTGCGTGGCATCAGAAATGACAGATTCCGTTGTCGAAGCCGTCGAACTGGCGCTGTTTGCGGCGTTCTGGGCAGCGGCCAAGGCCTCGCTGGCGGCATCGCTGTCACCCAGGGCAGCCAGAGCTTCGGCCAGGGCTTCGCCGCCCATGGCTACCAGGCGGTCGTTGGTTTCACTCTTGATCTTCTCATTGTTCACGGCGTTGGCCAGCCACTCGGCCAGCAGGTCCGCCGCGCCGTGCAGGGCAGGGGCGTACTCATTGTTCACAGTCCAACCGCTGGTGGTCCACATGCCGTTCATGTACAAAAGCAGCTGCATGCCGGAATCCTCCAGCATGGTCTCGTAGATGACGTCGCCGAAGTTGTCGGCCGAGGTATCCACCGTGCCGAAGTTGAGTATGATGAACTGCTTGGCGCGGGCGTAATCCACCACATTGGCGCTTAGATTCTGGTAGTAATCCCGCAGGGCCGTGGCGATGTCGGTGTCCTTGGTCAGCTCGGCGCCCACGTTGATGGAGTCAATGTCCGCCCGCAGGTCCTGGTCGCCAAAGACACTGACCGAGCCGTCATCGTCTTTGGCAAAGGTAGCACGCATCACATCGGCGTAGCCGGCCTCATCGCTGGCCTGGCCGTAATAAGCCTTGGCCAGCTGCATGCAGTCGCCGCCCCAGCTGCCCGCGATGGGGATGCCGTTGTACACCAGGTTCATCGAGGCCAGCAGGTGGCCGAAATCGATATTCTGCCCACCGGGCAGGGTGACGGTGCTCATGCCTTGCAGAGACTGCAGATCACTGTCGTTGGTGTTGACGTAATTTTCAAAGGCGGCATCCCGCACACCGGCGGTCAACTGCCACATCTGGGTATTGTAGTCGCCCGTGCGGGTGTAGGAGAGGGTCAGCACAATGGGGTCGGCGGACGAATCCTCGGTCTCTACGTAGGAATTGGCCAGGGCCTGCAGGCGGCCCAGGCGGTCCAGCACGGTGTTATAATCCTCGGCAAAAGTATGCGGTGCGGTCAAAAACAGCAGACACAACACCAGCCCCGCCAATACCAGTTGGCGAAGCCCGTTTCTTTTTATGAACTGCGTGGCAAAGCACCTCCAGCGCGTTTTGTTTCCGTTTTGTAACTATTGGTTTAATTATAGCACAGCCACTATCCCCTTGTCACGGACTTTTTTGTGTAAAAATGTGAAAACGTCCCACTATTCGACGTTCCTGCGGAAAAAGCGACAATTTGCAATAGAAAAAGACACAATTTTGTGCTATACTGGTATTATTTTACAGCTACAAAAAGGATGATTTGCCATGAATCCCTTAAACCAGACCGAAGAAAAGCGCGAGGCCGTCCCCAACGGGGTGAGCCGCGTGGGTATTGCTGCGCTGGGCGTGCTGCTGCAAGTGCTGTGGATCGTGTGGGCCGCCCTGAGGCTGACCCGCTACTACGCCTGGGTGCAGCTGGCCATCAGCGTGCTGGCGTTTCTGTTGGCGCTGCGCATCTACGGCCGCCACACCAACAGCGCCACCAAACTTTCGTGGATCATCGTCATTCTGACCTTTCCCATCTTTGGCGTCTGCCTGTATCTTTTGTTCGGGCGCAGCGGGGCGGTCAACATCATGCGCGGGCGGTTCACCCGCACCGATACGGAGCTGCAGCCCCACTATGCCACGCCGCTGGACCGCGCCGCCATGCCCCAGGACCCGGCCCTGCAAAACCAGATCCACTACCTCCAGACCCAGGCTCACTATCCCGCCTGCCGCAACACCGATGTGACCTACTACGGCGACACCAACGCCGCGCTGGAGGCCCAGAAGACCGACCTGCGCAAAGCCCAGCACTTTATTTTTATGGAGTACCACGCCATCGAGGATTCCATCGCCTGGCAGGGCATTGAGGATATTTTGGCCGAGCGGGCCGCCGCCGGGGTGGAGGTGCGCGTTTTTTACGACGACATGGGCAGCATCGGGTTTGTGGACACCGCCTTTGCCAAAAAGCTGCAGCAGCGGGGCATCCAGTGCCGGGTATTCAACCCCATCGTGCCGGTGCTGAACGTCTTTATGAACAACCGCGACCACCGCAAGATCACTGTCATTGACGGGCAGGTCGGCTACACCGGCGGATACAATCTGGCGGACGAATACTTCAACCTGACCCACCCCTATGGCCGGTGGAAGGACTCCGGCGTGCGGCTGGAGGGCGACGCCGTGCGCAATTTGACGCTGATTTTTTTGGAGATGTGGGGTACGACACAGAAAGAAATGCCGGCCATCGAGCCCTATCTGCCTGCCATCCGCTACACCGCCCGGGAGGCTGCCACTGTGCTGCCCTACGCCGACAACCCGCTGGACGACAAGCGGGTGGGCGAGGATGTCTACCTCAACTTTATCAACAGCGCCCAGCGGTATGTATACATCACCACGCCCTACCTGATCTTGAGCGACGAGATGCAGCGGGCGCTGGTGCTGGCGGCCCAGCGGGGCGTGGATGTGCGGATCATCACGCCGGGCATCCCGGATAAAAAGCTGATCTTTTCGGTCACCCGCAGCTACTATGCGCGGCTGGCCGCGGGCGGCGTGCAAATCTACGAGTACACGCCCGGTTTCATCCATGCCAAGCAGTTTGTGGCCGACGACAAGGCCGCCGCAGTGGGCACCATCAACCTGGATTACCGCAGTTTGTACCTGCATTTTGAGAATGGCTGCTGGTTCTGCGGCTGCCAGGCCGTACAGGATGTGCGGGCAGATTTTGAGGCGTTGTTCCCCCAGTGCGAGAACGTAACGCCCCAGTACAGCGGCCAGCGCAGTCTGGCCCTGCGCGGCGTGCAGTGCGTGTTTAGATTGTTCAGCCCACTGATGTAATCGCCGCTACGAATTGGGATGTTAACCATTGAAAGGAGCTACCATGCAAAACCTTACCATATCCCCGCTGTCCACCCTGCCGCAGGTGCGGGTGCTGGGGCGCTGTGCCGGAACGGACCCGCTGACGCTGTTCTGGACCGGGTCGGGTATTGAACTGCTTTTTACCGGCAGCGAGCTTTGGGTAGAGCTAAATGCCGACTACGACACCATGGAACCCTGGGTCAGCGTGGAGCTGGACGGCGCGTGGATCAGCCGCTTTGCGGTGAACCCCGGAACCAGCCGGATGTGCATATTCCGCGGGGCCGCACCGGGGCGGGCCAAGCATGTGCGGCTGCTGAAGGACGTGCAGGCGATGTCTGAGGACCCGGCCCACCTGCTGCAAGTTACCGCTATCTGCCATGCGGGCGGCGAGTTTCTGCCCCTGCCAGCGCCGCGCTGCCGGCTGGAGTTCATCGGCGACAGCATCACCAGTGGCGAGGGTTAATAATCATTGGAAAACTCCTTTCATATCAATTCTCTGATATAATTATACATATATTATTCCATATAGTAAAGAATAAATACAGTAATGATGATGAAAGGTTAAATCTGCTGAAGAATAATCTGCTGTTTCAGATACAGGTTTGCAATGGCAGACAGCACAGGAATCCGGGAAGAGCTTGTTCTTGCACTTGTCACCAGGGTGTTATAGTCTGTCTCCTCATCGTTATAGAGTGCTTCCATGAGGGCAGTGGAATCCTTCAGATGAGAAATGTGATTTTCATTGCACAGGATAACTTCTGCAGCAGACAGATCCTGGTTTTTTAATAGCTGCATGACCTGTGATTCTAAAGGATCCAACCGGACAGAATGGAAAATACACAAAGCAGTTTTAAGCGACACCTTGCGGTATAAGAGGAGTTTCACAAAAGTAAGCAGCTTGACAGGAATGCTGTTTGGCACCGCCTGAAGCTGCAGGTGGCCGATCAGAGCATAGAGTGCATCCACGCCCACATAATCTTCCCCGCAGACTACAAGCTTTCGCTGTAAAAGTCTGTTTAGATACTGGTCGAACTCTTCCTCACTAAGGACATGGAGTTCTCTTTCTTTTTCATAAAACTCCTTTCGCAGTTCATCATAGGTTAAGATCCGGAAAGAAAGACAGGACCATAATACAAGTTCCATGGAAGTCAGACCATATTCCCTGTCTGCACAGACAATGGTGGGAAGTCCATGTTTATTGAATTTGAAGGTTCCAACAGCAGTGTAAAGTCTAATCATAGTTTTTATCATTCCTTTCGCTTCGCTCAAGGCACAAACAAGTTATGAAAAATGTTGTGCCCCTCCACTCTTTGATTTATAATTCTTTCAAGGAATAGCAATACACTACAGAGCACGGAAGGAGAAGTGGCGAATTTATTTCGACCCCGTATAGTTATATGTGCCGTCATCCTTACAAGCACAAACAAGTGGGACATTGAGCCCGGACTCTTATCATTGGTAATAAACCATGTTTATTCAGTCGCAGGATGACAGTCAATGTTGCTATTCCCTTTTTATTAAGGTGGTGATACTTAATGATGAAGTTAAAATACTCCATCTGCTGTGGACTTGATGTCCACAAAAATGTTATCGTTGCAACCATCGTAACTACCAATAAGGACGGCATATCCGAATATCTGCAAAAATCTTTTTCAACCATCAACTCAGATATTCAAAGGTTTCACAACTGGCTTATCGAGAATAATTGCTATCATGTTTGTATGGAATCCACTGGAAAGTATTGGATTCCTATTTTTAATTATCTCGAAAATGATATCGATATCTGCCTCACACATCCCAAATATGTCAAAGCCATCAAAGGAAAGAAAACGGACAAAAAGGATTCTAAATGGATTGCAGACCTCTACAAATTTGACCTTGTCAGATGCTCTTTTATCCCTCCTAAGGATTTCCGCCAGCTCCGAGAACTTGCCAGATATCGCTTCAAGCTGGTCTGCATGAAATCTTCCGAGAAAAATCGCATCCAGAACTGTATGACCATTTCCAATGTCGGCATTGCCAGTGTGCTCTCTGACCCTTTCGGCAAAACAGCAACTGAAATCATGTCTTATCTGCTGGAGCATACTGCTGATTCCATGGATGAAAAAGCTGTCCGCAAACTCATAAAGAAAGGGGCAAAAGCCAAGTCTGACGAAATCATCGAAGCCATCAAAGGCTACAATATTGAAACAGACCAGGCTAAAAAACTAGAGCTTGCCCAGGGGCATCTGGAATATCTCGATGATATGATTACCCAGACCGAAGTAGAACTTTATGTCCGCATCAAGCCTTATTATGAGTTCGTAGAGTTTGTCAGTACCATGCCCGGCATGACAGAGTTAAGTTCCACGATTGTTCTTGCAGAAACAGGCGTTGATATGGATATTTTTGATGATGCAAAACATCTGTGTTCCTGGTGCGGACTTTCTCCTGCCAACAATGAATCCGCTGGTAAGAAAAAGTCTGTCCGCATTGCCAAAGCAGGCGATTACCTGAAACCAATGATGGTTCAATGTGCCCTTGCTGCAATTAAGAGCAAAAAGCAGCCTTATTTTGCAATCAAATATGGTCGAATCAAAAAGCGACGTGGACACAAAAAGGCAATCATTGCCATTGCAAGAATGATGATGGTCTGTATTTACCACATGGTTTCAGAAAAGAAGCCCTTTACCCCTACTGACTATGAGGAATTGATGGACCCTCAGAATCATGTAGAGAGTGTCGTCTTGAATGAGAACAATGTGTTTGCTTACCTTGAAAGCCTTGGTTACGACAGCTCTAAGTTAGTGAAACGCAACGATAACTAACATTTTTTCTGCTTTCTATACTTGTAAAAACGGGGTTTTATGAACCCTTATACAAGTGCGCCCTAAAATCTACTTTATTTTTCACTCTTCTTTTCCTTACCGGTGGTCTTGATCCGGGCGATCAGATCTGCCTCTGTCGCGCTGACTTCCTCCTGTACCGGGAAGAGAATGCCGCACTGGTTCTGGCTGTTGTTCTCCTCCGCATTGGTTGCATTGCCGTAGCCTGCATCATCCGTGCCCCCGGACTTGCTGTTCTTCTTATTGTTGCCCTTCCCCTTACCGTTGCCGTTTCCATTGCCGTTATTGCCGGAATTTCCTTTTCCATTATTTCCACTGCCGGAGTTGTCCTTGTTGTTCCCGTTGCCGTTGCCGGAATTACCCTTCCAGTCATCATCGGTATGGAGATTATAGTTCAATAAGAATACCCGGTTGCCGTCACCGTCATAAGCCGCAGCAAGGAGCAGTTCATCCCCGTCATGCACTGCCGCCAGACGATTCTCTACGGAGTATTCATAAGTCCTGTTCACCTTGTCCGTGCCGATCCGCCCGGTCTCACTGATCCGGTTGCCATCTGCATCATAGGTATAGGCAAGGCTGGTGGTCTTCTTGCCATTGTAGAGCTTTTCAGAGATCAGCTGGTTACTCTCATTATACTCATATCTGTGCCACTCCACAACCGTTCCGCAGATTCACATATCCACGGGCTATCACAACTCTGCGGATACCGACAATATCTTCAAGCGTGAAGCATGTACCTATCTCTCTTCTATTGACATTTAATCAAATTCAAATAGCTACTCGTAAATTTTGCCCGCATAAAACAAAGTCGCAATAAATCTCCAGTCAATATCTGTCGGCATCTCAATATGCATATTATCGAAATATCCCTCCATATCATCAACCCACGAACATATTCCTTCAAGATATGATGTTATCTCATCATTTTCCCATTCTTCACTCTTTTGTTGCTTATCAAGTCGTAATTGAGTTAGAAAATTCATAAAATCTTCTTTGGAGTTAACATCATTTATAATACTATTAAAATCCATTACGCACCTCCCTATTGTATTGTCATGCTTTGTCCATCTGCTAATTTTAACTTAATAGATATTCCATTTGTTTTTGTAGTCATTTTCCACATTTGGTTTGCTACTTCCTCATCCGTTGCCCACCTAAATGGCACACTATCCAGCTTAGCCATTCTAAATGCAGCTAACCGTCTATGATCAAGCGTCCATAGTTTCCCATCTGCGTCTTGCCATATTCGAATTTCTGGCAAATCAGTAGCTTTCAATGCACCACTTTTAAGTGCCTCTGCGTTTCCAAGTACTGTATGCTCCCCCGTTTGATTTTTTATTGAACTCTGCATAAAGTTAACATCTTTAGGATTGACAGTATTACTACCACTCTGGTATTGACAGAGACTCTTTGCTCTTATAATTATCCAAGCCGATAGCTCTCTTTTGAAAAATGAATACACTTCCCAAAGCCGACTCTCGCATCTGCTTAAAATTCCACCACATATTTGACATTTGCTCTACCTATTTTCGCCAGCATTTTCACTACCGGCATTCGGTACTCTGTACATAGATTAATCACCTTCGGTAAGAGCCCTTCCGATTAATTTAAAGACCGTGGTTTAATTTTTAGGGGATGCGCGTCCTTATGTGGAGACATAATTAAAACAATATACTATACAATTAATAATCCAAAAGCGAATTCTTTAATCCTAATAACAATGTTTGGTCAGCCTTCATCTTAAATTTTAGCATATTGTCCTCATGGCTTCCTCCTATCTGCCCTAATACATATAAATTCATGTTATTTTCAAAATAGAATTTTAAAAATGCATCGCTTTCACAGTCTCTTACTATCACTTCGCCGTCCAATAAGCTAATCATGGTATCCAAACAATTAGTATAATCTTGAATAGTTTTTTCACCGATGCAAAAGTTACAATTACCAGCGAATCCACTAGTAGAAACTAATATCTCGAATGTAACATATCCACCAATGCAATACAGTGATTCAAAAGACAATAAACTGACACTATCCTTGTACAATATTTTATCATTCATGTCATTATTCTCCTATTTAAATTTAAAATCGTCAAATGCACCCGTTATTTTATTATATACAAAGTGAATTTCTACTCCATTAACATTATTACTCATTTTTACCCAGCCTTCAGATGCCCGGTCCCTTTGCGATCCGTTCCAATACCGGAAATGCCCGCTTCACCGCATCACCTGCAGATTCGCCACCCGGATAAGGCAGATCCTGTTCCATTTTCGCCTGTTCTTTCTTAAAATCCGCAAAACGCTCCGCGATCACTTTATCACTCAGTCCTTCCATGTCGCCAAAGCTGATTTCCCTTAACCCCGGATCGATCTCATGCTCCACATTCCAATACAGATTGGCTGCCTGCGCTGTCTGAACTGCCCGGATGTAGTCACTAGAATAAACCTTATCAATATTTTTCTTTACCAGCCGTTCTCCCACCAGAGCCGCCTGCCGAAATCCCTCCTGGGATAAATCCACATTCACATTGCACAGCTTACTGCACTGTCTTCCATGACGGATCAGATAAATCTTCATAATCTCCTCCTAGTTCTTAAAGCTGTGGATCGGGGCCGGAATCCGTCCGCCTCTGGTCACAAACTTCTCACAGGAATATGGATTCACCGGCATGACCGGAGCATAACCTAACAGACCGCCGAATTCTACGGTATCACCAACAGATTTACCGATCACAGGGATCACACGGACTGCTGTAGTCTTCTGGTTGATCATGCCAATAGCTGCCTCGTCTGCGATAATTCCTGCAATCGTGCTGGGAGTCGTATCTCCTGGAATTGCGATCATATCCAGACCTACGGAGCAGACACAGGTCATAGCTTCCAGCTTCTCAATCGTCAAAGCCCCCACTGTCACCGCATCGATCATGCCCTGATCCTCGCTGACCGGGATAAATGCGCCGCTTAAACCGCCTACATAAGAGGATGCCATAACGCCGCCCTTCTTCACCTGATCATTCAACATGGCAAGAGCCGCTGTGGTTCCAGGCGCACCTACACGTTCCAGACCGATCTCTTCCAGAATCTCTGCCACACTGTCTCCCACTGCCGGAGTCGGAGCCAGGGACAGATCAATGATACCAAATGGCACGCCCAGACGTTTCGAAGCTTCCTGGGCCACCAGCTGTCCTACACGGGTGATCTTAAACGCCGTCTTCTTAATCGTCTCGCACAGAACCTCAAAATTCTCTCCTCTGGCCTGTTCCAGCGCCACCTTCACAACTCCTGGGCCACTGACACCGACGTTAATGATCGCATCCGCCTCAGTCACACCGTGGAACGCACCTGCCATAAATGGGTTGTCATCCGGAGCATTACAGAATACCACCAGCTTTGCACAGCCTAAGGAATCATTTTCTCTGGTCGCCTCTGCGGTTTTCTTCACAATCTCACCCATAAGACGAACCGCATCCATATTTAAGCCGGTCTTGGTAGAGCCTACATTAATGGAACTGCACACCCGCTCCGTCTCTGCCAGGGCTTTCGGAATGGACCGGATCAGATTCTCCTCCGCCGGTGTCATGCCTTTGCTGACTAACGCAGAATAACCTCCGATAAAATTGACGCCAATCTCCTTTGCCGCCCGGTCTAAGGTTCTTGCGATGGTCACAAAATCATCCGGAGTCTTGCAAGCTGCGCCGCCTACCAGGGCGATCGGGGTCACAGAAACTCGTTTATTGACGATCGGAATCCCAAAATCCCTGGAAATCTCTTCACCAGTAGAAACCAGATTTTTCGCTTTAGAAATAATTTTATTATAAATTTTCTGATTGAGAGTCTCCAGATCGGAATCACAGCAATCCAGCAGACTGATGCCCATCGTAATAGTACGCACATCCAGTTTCTCATGCTCGATCATATTGTTTGTCTCGATCACTTCAAACATATTCAGCATAAATCAGTTTCTCCTTTTCTTAGATTCTGTGCATTTTGATAAAGATCTCTTCTCTCTGGCATTTGATCCTGACGCCGATCTCTTCACCCAGCTTCTCTAAGTCATCGCAAATGGTTCCAAAAGGCTTATTTGCATGATCCATATCTACGATCATCATCATATTAAAAAACTCCTGTACGATGGTCTGGGAAATATCCAGAATGTTGATCTGACTGTCTGCCAGATAGGTACAGACTTTCGCAATGATTCCTACGGTATCTTTTCCAACTACTGTGATAATGGTCTTGTTCATGCTCATATTCTCCTCTTCTATATGGTGATGATTTCTGACATCTGATCCCGCTTTGCCACAGAAATCCGGAAGTCAGAAGCCTTATACGGATGATCGCCCTGGTCGATCTCTAAACGGACAGTCTGATAAGCCAGTTCCTCATAGTTATTCTCCCGGCTTAAATGTCCAAGAACTACCTGTTTCAGACGGTCATGCAGTATATGATTTAAAAGACGGCCGGCATTATCATTGGATAAATGTCCATGGTCGCTTAAAATCCGTTGTTTTAGATAATAGGGGTAAGGTCCTGTCTCTAACATTCTCACATCATGGTTTGCTTCTAATAATAAAGCATCCAGTCCCTGAAGATGATCGATGATATACTGATCGTAATGACCCATATCTGTTGCCACCGCTACGGAAGCATGGTCATTCTGGATACGGTATGCCACCGGGTTAGCCGCATCATGGTCAATCTTAAAGGGTCTGATCTCCAAATCGCCCACTGAAAAATCCGCATCTGGCTGAATGGGATGAAGCAGTTCCCGTGGAAATTCACCCAGGGATTTGATCTTTGTGATCTCATCCAGCGTTTCCTTCGTTCCGTAAATAGGAACCCCCTGTTTTCTCGCCAAAACTCCCAGGCCCTTTACATGGTCGGAATGCTCATGGGTAATCATGATCCCATCCAGTTCACTGCCTTTCCTTCCGATCTCATTCAATCCCTGTTCGATCCTCTTGTTGCTGATTCCTGCATCCACCAGAATACTGGTCGTATCAGAACCAACAAAAATACAGTTTCCGCTGCTGCCGCTGGCTATACTAACAAATTGCATCTGCATTATCCTTCTTAACCTTGCTCTTATCCTTTTGTAAATCTTTGTCCTAACACGCTTTTTAACTGACTTCTCATATCTTCCGGAGAACCATTATTATCCAATTCCCGGTCTGAAAGACTCCGGTACTCCTCTTCGGACAGCTGATTTGCCATCATCTGAAGGCATTTTTCACGGCTGTAACCGCGATTTTCCATCAGACGACGGATTCTGGTTTCTCTTAAGGTATAAAGATACCACACTTCATCGTAAATGTCACCTGGATTTTTATCCGGAACCGCGGTTTCCACAATCACCAGTCCCCTATGGATCTCCCGGACCTTTTTGTAGATCCAGTTCCAGACCAGGGGATGAATGATGGCGTTGACCTGCTCCAAAGCCTCTGGATCCTGGAATACTTTCTCCGCAAATGTGGCCCGGTCCAGATTGCCCTCTGAATCCAGGATTCCTGTTCCAAAAGCTTCCGTCAGCTTTATCAGACCAGCCTGCCCCTTTTCTTCCAGATGTTTTGCCACTTCATCTGCCTGGATCACCACCGCCTGGTAATCTTCTTTTAAAATGTCCAATACACGGCTTTTTCCAGTTCCTACGCCACCGATCAGCTCCACGACCATTTTTTTCGCTGTTTTTTCTTCCATCTTTTGCCACCTTTTTTCTGTCAAAATCTTGAAGGTACTGGATCGTTACGTTTTATTTTGCATCAAACCAGTTGTCCCCGCTGTGGGCTTCCACTTCCAGAGATACCTTTAATTCTGCCACATGCTTCATTTTGTCTTCCAGAAGAGCTGTCACTTCTTCCTGCTCCTCTTTCCAGGTTTCCACCAGAAGTTCATCGTGTACCTGCAGCACGATTCTGGATTTCAGATTCCGCTCCCGCAGCTCCCGATCCACGGCGATCATGGCCAATTTCATAATATCCGCCGCCGTTCCCTGGATCGGAGAATTCATGGCAACTCGCTCTCCAAAGGACCGTTGCATAAAGTTCGCGGATTTTAACTCCGGAATCGGTCTGCGGCGGCCATACATGGTCTCCACATAGCCCATTTCCTTGCCTTTAGCCACCTCGCCATCCAGGAATTTCTTCACGCCCGGATAAGTTTCAAAATATTTATTGATATATTCCAGGGCTTCTTTTCGGCTGATACTCAAATCCTCGCTCAGACCAAACGCACTGATTCCGTACACAATACCAAAATTGACCGCCTTGGCATTCCGCCGCTGCAATGGCGTCACCTCATTTAATGGAATATGGAATACCTCAGACGCTGTAATGGCATGAATATCCTGGGCGTCCCGGTAAGCACCGATCAACCGCTCATCCCCGGACATATGGGCCAGAATACGAAGCTCGATCTGGGAATAATCTGCATCTACAAAAGTATATCCCTCTTCCGGCACGAACACCTTACGGATCTCTCTTCCTAATTCCATACGGACCGGGATATTCTGCAGGTTTGGTTCCGTACTGCTGATACGTCCGGTAGCTGTAATTGTCTGGTTGAAGGTTCCATGAATTCGTCCATCATCCCGGATAAAGCCATATAAACCCTCTGCATAAGTAGAATTTAACTTGGTCAGCTGACGATACTCCAGAATATCATGGACTACCGGATAGTCTGGCGCCAGTTTCTCCAGCACATCTGCTGCCGTAGAATAACCAGTTTTGGTCTTTTTCCCATGAGGAAGCTGCATCTTTTCAAATAAGATCTCCCCCAGCTGTTTCGGAGAGTTGATATTAAAGGTCTCCCCCGCTTCCTCGTAGATCTGCTGCTCCAACTGGGTGATTTTTATCTTCAGCTTATCGCCATAAGCCTTCAGTGTCTCTTTTTCCACCCTGATTCCGGCCTGCTCCATGTGGTACAGACTATAGATCAATGGCATCTCCATATTTAAAAACAGGTTCCACATAATCTCCTGTTTTAATTTTTCTTCCAGAACCGGAGCCGCTTTCCAGGCAATATAGCCCATATAACAGAGGCAAATGCCTGCCTTTTCATTCCCGCGCTCCAACTCTTTTCCTAAAGACAGCTTACCAAGAAGATCTGCCTTTGATGGAACTGTCATGCCCAGATAATCTCTGGCCAGATCATCATAATCATAGGTATCTTTCAGTGGATTTAACAGATATCCTGCCACCTGGGCATCACGGGCACTGCTGCCGTCCTCCACCTCCAGATAAGGAAGCTGTTTTTTCAGATCCAGCACCCAGGCAGCTTCTGCCTTTTTCACCAGGCGGCTCATCGTATCCGCCAGATACTGCCCCGTCAGAAAGCCCTCTGCGGCAATACCATAGACTGCCTCCTCGCCAAAGCACAGAGCCAGTCCGTAGATCTGTCCTTGTTCCACTACCAGCTGCATACCCAGATTTTTCTCTTTCTCCGCTTTTACAAAAATCTCCTCTGCCTGTCCAAAATCCCGGATGACCTGGAAATTGGATGCCACATCCGGCGCTGCCATGTGATCCGCGTCAAACCGGGCCAGAATGGACTTAAATTCCAGTCTCTTCATATATTTATAGGCTTCCTGGGTATAAAGATTGCCAACCTCCATATCCGCATAAGAAAATTCAACTGGACAATCAATACAGATGGTAGCCAGTTCCTTACTCATCTGGGCCAGATCATAATGCTCTGCCAGAGCTTTCTGAGCTCTCGGCGGCTTGATCTCATTTAAATGCGCATAGGCATTCTCAATACTTCCATAAGCCACAATCAGGTTCGTCGCTGTCTTCTCACCAATGCTTGGCACACCAGGAATATTATCAGAAGCATCCCCCATCAATGCTTTCACATCGATAAACTCGATCGGCGTTACCTGATACTCCCGTTTCACATCTTCCGGGTAGTAATCATGGATTTCTGTTCCACCACGGCTGGTCTTCGGAATCCGGATCTTAATGTGAGTATCCGCAAGCTGCAATAAATCCCGGTCTCCGGATACCACCGATACTTCCACTCCATTGGCTGCATTTTTCTTCGCCAGAGTTCCTAAAATATCATCCGCCTCATAGCCTGGAAGGGTCATGATCGGAATATTCATAGAAGCCAGGACCTCTTTCATCAGCGGCACCTGCTCCCGCAATTCCTCCGGCATCGGTTTTCTGGTTCCCTTATATGCGTCATACATCTTGTGACGAAAGGTTGGCTCTTTTAAGTCAAAAGCCACCGCCAGATGGTCCGCCTTCTCCTCCTCTAAGATCTTAAACATAATATTGAGGAACCCATACACCGCATTGGTGTGAAGTCCCTCAGAATTGGTAAGATCCGGCACTCCATAAAATGCCCGGTTCAAAATACTGTGTCCATCGATCAGCACTAATTTATCCATCGCTGTCTCCTTTTTCTATCTTTTCTAAAGCAAATCCCACCTGCCGGATTCCCCACCTGCAAAAAACTGCCACTGGAAGCTTCTATGGACGCAGGGCAGCTTGGGCAAATTGCCGCCTGAAAATCTGTCCATCAGAAAATCCCGCACTGCCACCAGATCCGCGCCTGCAGCACCAGCATCATGGCCACGCTGATCACGATCAGCGTATCTGCCGCATATCTGGCCACATCCAGCACATGAATCCCATGGAGTCTCTGTCTGGAAGCCTGAAGATCCGCCTCCATATCACCCTTAATATTATAATGCCCGGTATCCTTATCTAACTGCCGGATACCTGCTTCCACTGTATAATAAATTTCCAGTTCTTCCTTACAGTTGGGACAGACCTCAATATGCTCCAGGAATTCCGACATGGTGTCATCATCCAGTTGATGATGAATATACGGAATCACCAGACGTTCTGCTTCTTTACAAGTCATCTGTCTCCCACCTTTCTATATACTCCCGGAATCTTTCCAGCCTATGCCTTCTTACGGTCAGCGCAGCATGTGCGCAGACCTACTGAATAGTTACATAATTTCATAAATTTAACCGCCTCTGTGTTATGCCCAGGGGCGATTGTGGTATAACAATTATCAGGAGAGTATATATGAAGATAACGTCTATCGAATTATTACCAGCTAGTAAATATCTGTTTATTAAATTGTATACAGATGAAGGCATTTATGGCACCGGTGAAGTGGGAGCCTGGGGCTATCTGGATGGATGCACAGGCATTTTAAAGAAAATGGAGGGCTATCTGATTGGACAAGATCCATTCCGCATTGAACACCACTGGAACTATCTGTATCGCAGTATGTATTTCCGTGGTTCTATTTTAATGAGTGCCCTTTCTGCCATTGATATTGCCCTGTGGGATATTAAGGGAAAGGCTCTGGGGGTGCCTGTATACGAGCTTCTGGGCGGAAAATGCCGTGACAAGGTGCGAAGCTATGAGGCCGTTTTCAAATTTATACCAGAAGAAATCGCACAGCGTTGTGTGGAACTAAAAGAAATGGGCTTTGATGCTGCACGCCTGATGATTACTGGCGATATCCGATTAAAACAGGCAAAACGCCGTTCCAGCGTATACAATGCGAAAGTATCTGATTATATTAAGGTAGTAAAAGCAGTCCGTGAGGCAGTTGGTGATGAGTTTGACATGATTCTGGAATGCCACCGCAGTATGGATCCGATGGAAGCCATTGCTTTTGCAAAGGGTGTAGAAGAGTACCGTCCGTTATTTCTGGAAGATCCGATTCCACCGGACAGTCCTGAAAGCATGGCAGATATTGCCATGCGTACCAATATTCCGATTGCGACAGGAGAGCGATTTATCAATATCCAGGAATTTGAGACTACCTTCCAGAAACATGCGGCTAAATATGTGCGCCCGGATGTGTGTGCTCTTGGTGGATTGACTCCTTCCAAGAAGGTTGCAGCTATGGCAGAGGCAAATTATTGCAAGATCGTGCCTCACAATCCATTGGGACCTGTCTCAACTGCAGCTTGTCTGCAATTAGACGCTGCGATCCCGAATTTTGCCATCCAGGAATTCCCATCGTTCTATCATCAGGGAAATGAAGCGGAGATGACAAAAGAGGCATTTGAGGAAGAGGCTGGCTACATTGTAGTTCCAGATCGTCCAGGTATTGGTGTTGAACTGGTGGATGATATCTGCGAACGGTTCCCGGCGAAGCCAAGAAGCATTTCCGCGCAGATTGCCCATGATGGATCCGTATACGATATTTAATATAGAAGGAGTTTGCGATGAAACGGAAGGAATTTATTGAAACAAGCAGCGGACTGAGCAGAAGTGAACTGTTAGAGATTGCGGTCAATGCACGAAAGAATGTGGAAAAAATGATATCCGAAGATACAAAAGCGATGTTTCATCGTCTAGATGAAGAGACAGTGGTTGAAGAACGCTATTTTGAAACCGGCTGGGGAAAAACGCATGTCTATGTTGTGCGCAGCTTAAACCATAAGGATGAAAAACTTCCAGTGGTAGTAAATGCCCATGGTGGTGGCTGGACTTTGGAACATTCGGAACGGGATCTTTATTTCTGCCGTCGAATGGCACATCTGGCGGGATGTGTAGTTTTTGACATTGACTATGTGCTGGCACCGGAACATCCTTATCCGGCAGCTCTTGAGGAAATCGAAGCTTTTATTAATATTCTGCCAGAGATTTGTGAAAAATATAACGGAGATATAACACGCTTGCTTTACTGCGGGCAGAGTGCTGGGGGAAATCTTCTTGGTGCTGTGACCCAGCGAAGAAAAACAGTTGTAACGCCCGTAGCACAGATTTTATGTTATCCGCCAACGGACAATTATAATGATCATTTTCATGGAAGTGAATTGGATGAGCGTGGAATGAGAACCGAATATTATGGTTTTTTCTATAACCAGAATTTTGAGGAACGTTCTAATCACGATGTTTCCATTGCCTTCAGCACCGTGGAAGAATTAAAAGGTCTTCCAGATACGGACGTGATCACAGCAGGTATGGATACGCTTTGCCCGGAAGGGGAACGTTACGCGAATCTCTTAAAAGAAGCGGGAGTAAAAACGACATATCGTTGCTTTGCTAACAGCAGACATGGATTCGCAGTGAATTTGTACGATGAATGGAAAGAAGGAGAAACCTATATCACAGAGTTAATGAAGAAACACTTTGCGGTTGAAAAATGATATGTGATAGGATGCTGGAGTCATAATTCCCGTGGCATTTTATTCAGGTCGAACGTCCGTGAGTCTTCTTGACTGAGATAAAAAGCAGGGCTGCTGCACGGCAAAAATATTTGCTAATGCGGCAGCCCTGTTGTGTGTCTGATTGCAGGTGATTATAAGGTGATCACCGTCTCATCTTCCGGAATAAACAGATTCCCTGTAAAGTACGGTGTACCTTCTTCCCGGTACAATTTCTCCCGGTTTTCTTTGTTCTTATCTTCTGTGTGCCACAGGATCAGGTTTTTGATCCCAAGGCTTTCTGCAAGCTCACAGGCATCCTTGACCGTGCTGTGATGCTTCTCATAAGGTTTAAACTGCTCTCTCTGGCTGTAAAGACAGAAGGCCTCGTGGGTCAGCCAGTCGCTTCCCTTTACATAACTTTCACATAGCGGGTTAAATGGTTCGTCACCGCAGCAGGTGAACTGTTTGCCATTTTCCAGAGTCATGGTGAAGCCATACTGCATGGCCTTGGTGGAGTGGATGTCGAAAAAGGTCACCGGATAATTTAAAATCTGGCGTTTGTCTCCATCATGGACCGGGATCAGATGGATGCGGTCCCCGATCATCTTGAAAAATTTGCCCTGGAGAGTCAGACGGCAGATCGTGGTGATGGTTTCTGTCAGCGCTTCATGGCAGTAAATGTTTAAATCGCCGTCATATTTGCCATTTTTCATGCGGGTGGCGATGACACGGATCATCCAGACGATGCCCAGTAAATGGTCGGTGTGTTCGTGGGTAATAAAAATGTGATGGATGTCCGGAATGGACACCTGCATATCCTCCAGAATCCGTAAGATGCCGTTTCCGCCGCCGGTGTCCACCATGAAATACTGGTTTTCTGGATTCTTGATGGCAAAACAGGTGTTATAGTAGCGGGTCACAGTGGCATTTCCCGTTCCGAATACATACAGTTGTTCCATAATGATATTGATTCCTTTCTCGAAGTGCTTGTATCTGGTGAAGAACTTTCCATTTCTATGGAAGTATGTTACTATAATTATAAGAAATTTGCAACTATTCCATTATGTGAGGACGGGGCATGGACAAGTTGTTACTGTACACGGGTAGGCATTTCCTGAACTGAAAATGCCGTATGATACAGTGGTGGTAACGACAAGCTGTTACTGGAGGATCATCCATAGAGCACCGTCTGGCAGAAGAATAGTTGTTAAAATTGGGAGGAACGAGAATGAGAGATATTGCTTATCTGAAGCTTCTGGCGCGGGAGTATCCAACCATCCAGTCTGCATCCACAGAGATCATTAATCTGACTGCCATCCAGGGACTTCCAAAGGGAACAGAATATTTTTTCAGTGACCTGCATGGAGAACATGAGGCGTTTATCCATCTGCTTCGAAGCTCTTCCGGTATTATCCGGGAAAAGATCAAGGAGACCTTTGGTTACGTGATCCCTGAGGATGAGCAGGACGAACTTGCGAACCTGATCTACTATCCGAAACGCACCTTAAACCAGTTGGCTCAGTCCGACAGCGATCATAACAACGATGACTGGAAGCGGATCACCATTTACCGTCTGGTGCAGTTATGTAAACAGGTGTCTTCCAAGTATACCCGTTCCAAGGTGAGAAAGAAGCTGCCGCCGGATTTTGCTTATGTGATCGATGAGCTGCTTCATGTGGACTATCATGCGGATAATAAGAAGGTTTATTACAGCGAGATCGTCCAGACTATCATCGACATCGGAAGCGCCGATCAGTTTATCTGCGTGCTGTGTGAGCTGATCCAGAACCTGACCATTGACAATCTGCATATCATCGGAGATATCTTCGACCGTGGACCGAGAGCAGATCTGATCTTAAATGAACTGATGAATTTCCATGACGTAGATATCCAGTGGGGAAATCATGATATCTCCTGGATGGGAGCGGCAACTGGCAACCTGGCCTGTATGTGTAATGTGCTGCGGATCGCCATCAGTTATAACAGCTTTGATGTGCTGGAAGATGGTTATGGAATTAATCTGCGCCCGCTTTCGATGTTTGCAGCCTCTGCATACCGGGATGACCCGTGTACCAGGTTTAAACCACATATTCTGGACCAGAATATCTATGACGTGGTAGATCCGGGACTGGTGGCGAAAATGCATAAGGCGATCACGGTGATACAGTTTAAGGTGGAAGGCCAGATCATCAAGCGCCACCCGGAATATGGTTTAAATCACCGCTGTTTATTGGAACAGGTGGACTTTGACAAGGGAACGGTGGAAGTAGACGGAAAAACATATCCGATGCTGGATATGAAGTTCCCGACCATCGATCCGAAAGACCCACTGAAGTTAACGGAACAGGAAGCAGAACTGCTGCAGACCCTGAAAATGTCTTTTCGCCACAGTGGTCTTCTTCACAAGCACATTAAGTTCCTGTATTCCCACGGAAGCATGTACAAGTGCTGCAACAATAACCTGCTGTACCATGGCTGCATTCCATTAAAGAAGGATGGAAGTTTTGATGATATTGTATTTTATGGTATTCCGTATTCTGGAAAAGCTTTGATGGATTTTGTGGATCAGATGGTGCAGAGCGCCTATTTCCTCCCGGAATCCAACCCGGATAAGGGAGTAGCCAGTGATTTTATGTGGTATCTGTGGTGTGGCGCCAAATCTCCATTGTTCGGAAAGGAGAAAATGACTACTTTTGAGCATTACTTTATAGAAGATAATGCGACTCATAAGGAAGCCATGAATCCGTATTACCAGCTCAGTGAGAAGGAGGACTGCTGCCGCAAGATCTTGAAGGAATTCGGTCTGTCTCCGGAAAAGGGACATATTATTAACGGCCATGTTCCGGTAAAATTAAAGGATGGCGAGACTCCGGTAAAGGCAGGAGGCAAGTTATTTGTCATTGACGGCGGACTGTCCAAGGCATATCAGAGCAAAACCGGAATTGCCGGATACACCTTGATCTTCAATTCCCACCATCTTGCACTGGCAGAGCATATGCCATTTTGTCCAGGCAAGAAGAATACACCGAAGGTGACGATCGTGGAGAAGATGAAAAAGCGTATAATGGTAGGCGATACAGATCTTGGAAAGGAACTGGAAGCGCGGATCGAAGATTTAAAGGAGTTGGTGAGCGCTTACCGGGATGGTATCTTAAAAGAAAAACTGGTATAGCTATGGAAAGGGTCACGTCTGATTATGGAATCTTTAGGATAATAAGCGAGAATCCTCGGTTATTCAATTGCCGATGTAGTTCACAATTATTTAATAAGCCATTCCTTTACCTGGCGGGAAAAACATGGTATAATACTAGGGTCAAAAAGTCGAAAGCCTGATGCAGGTCTGTTTGCAGGAGGCGTTTTGATTTTGAAAACTGCAAAACAGATAGATAATAAGGAGAATTCATGAGAAAAGACGAATTTCTTCAGACCCTGCGCCGGGCATTGAATGGGAATGTGCCGCCCCGGGTAGTGGAAGAGAATGTACGTTATTATGACGGATATATCAGTGATGAAGTGAGAAAGGGCAGAAGCGAGGAAGAGGTCATTGAGGAGATCGGTGATCCGAGACTGATTGCCAGGACCATTGAGGATACCACAGATGGAGCGGGAGAGGGCGAGTTTGTGGATGATGATACCTCTGCCTACAGCCGGTCTTCCGATCGCGGCTATGGTACTTATGACAGCGACCGGACAGGTTCCACCCAGAGACACTCCATGCATTACATTGATTTAAGCAAATGGTACTGGCGTATATTGGCGGTGGTAATCGTAGCTGCAGTTATCTATCTGGTGTTTATGGTGATCGGAGGAGTGCTTACGTTGATCGCTCCGCTCATCGGACCGCTGTTTCTTATCTGGCTGATTGTAACAATTTTCCGGAATTTTAAGCAGCGTTAGCGAAAAAATTAATAAAATATTAAAAAATACACAAAAAACAAAGAAACCCTGAGACAGATTTGTAATAAATGATCAGTCTCAGGGCTTTTTTTGCTTGACAGAGTAATGAAAAAGCAATATAATGTTACTCGTACTTAACAATTCTGTAACAAATGAAATAAAACTGTTAAGGTACAAAACCGTTGCAAAAAAGGAAAGAGAGGATCATATGAAGAAAAACCAGTTTCGTCAGAGTATCTGTTTCGCACTGCTTTGTGGATGCATGATGTTTGCAGGAGCCGGAGAGGCAAGAGCAGACTATGAAGATCTGACTGGCCCAGAGATGGAGAGCGGAGCTTATGTGGCTTCTGTCGGAGATGGTGGTTCTTCTATTTATGCATCTACCGATTCTGAAGATGTGTTGGCAGAGGCAGAGAGCGGACAGTATTACCAGATCACAGGTGATCAGGGTGATGGATGGTTGGAACTTCAGGTGGGTGAGACAAAGGCATATATTTCAACCAAAGATGTTGCGGTTGTAACGAAGTCAGCGATGGAAAACGACGGAAAAGCAGTTGAGACGGAGCTGATGACAAAAGAGAAGAAAGCAGAGGCAGCAAGAGAGGACTTAGTGGAGTTTGCGCTTCAGTTTATTGGCTGTAAGTATAAAGATGCAGGAAGTGATCCGCATACGGGAGTTGACTGTTCCGGGTTTACCCGTTATGTCATGAAGTACGGTGCAGGTGTTAATATTGCACGCAGTTCTGTGGCACAGTCCGGTGAAGGAAAAGAAGTAAACGAAGACCAGATGCGTCCTGGAGACCTGGTGTTTTATTCCAAGAATGGAAAGAACATCAATCATGTGGCTATGTATATCGGTGATGGCATGGTGGTACATGCATCGACTTATAAAACCGGCGTAAAGACTTCGCCGTGGAATTACCGGACTCCGGTAAAGATTGTGAATGTATTAGGTGATTAAGGATATTTTAGATAAAGGATAAAAGGAATCGATAGAAAAAGCCTGGCAGGGGAGCTGCCAGGCTTTTTCACTTGAGGGGAGTATCAATCTTGTGTAAGGATTTGTTGGGCTTAAGGGAGGCCCATACTCCAAGAATATTATAATATATTTCAGTAAAAAAATCAAATAGAAGTATAATGAAGCTGAAAAAAGCCATAATAGCTTTGTACCAAAAAATCGTAACTGTTTTGTACCTTTACAGTTACACTAATTTATCTTTTCAGGAGGTAATGCTATTATGGCAAAGAATTACAGCAATGATATGGATGAGACCAGAAATTCCAAGAACAAATATGACAACAGAAGCCAGAACCGCAGTCAGAACAGCTCCCAGAACAAGAGCCAGAACAATTACCAGAACAAGACCGATAACAAGACGGAAAACAATAGTCAGAATAACAGTTACTAATTCGGTGGTGGACCCGTTTCCTGTGATGGACAGGAAATGGGCTTTTTACATATGGTATAGTAAGACAAGAAGGACAGGGGATGGCAGGATGTGTCAGACTGTAAGTATGCGTCAGCTGGAATGGTGGATACAGAGGAACATGCCCATGTACCTGATCGACGTCAGGGATCGGGAAAGTTATGAAAAAGGACATTTGCAGGGGGCAGTATCGGTACCCTTAGAGGAACTGGAGACACAGATGGGAACATTTCCCAGAGATCGGATGATCGTCTGCTGCTGCCAGAGGGGAAGCAGCAGTCTTATGGCATGCAGAAAGCTGTCAGAGGCCGGGTTCCGGGCCGTGAATGCAGCGGGGGGACTGATGGCTTACCGGGGAAGTCATTTTCTGAACTGAAAATGCCGTATGATACAGTGCTGGTAGCAGATTTTGCCTTGGTTTCTCATTGACAGATGTTGGTTTGTGGACTTAGAATATAAGGGATTAAGTAATGGTCCGGCAGATCTGAACAGAAGCTTTGTTCATAATAAGAAAGGTACTGGATTGTTACAAGATAAAATAGAATTCGTATGCTCAGGAGGAATCCAAGATGAAATATATGTTTGCGTCAGATATTCATGGCTCTGCTTATTACTGCAAAAAGACGCTGGAGGTGTTTGAAGCCTCCGGCGCCAAGCGTCTGATCTTACTGGGAGATCTTCTGTATCATGGACCGAGAAATGATCTTCCGAAGGAGTATGCGCCCAAGCAGGTGATCGCCATGTTAAATGAATACAAAGACCGGATCTATGCAGTCAGAGGCAACTGTGATGCGGAAGTAGACCAGATGGTGCTGGAATTTCCGATCATGGCAGATTATGCCCTGTTAGAATTAAACGGCAAGACATTTTATGCCACCCACGGACATATCCATAATGCAGATGCCCTTCCGCCAATGCAGGCCGGGGATATTCTGATCCATGGCCATACGCATCTTTTGAAGGCAGAACCGATGGGAGATAAATTCCTGTTAAATCCAGGTTCTACCTCCCTGGCGAAGGGGGGCAATCCGAATACCTACGGAATGCTGGATGAGAATGTATTTGCCATTTATGATTTTGATGGTAACGTTATCAAAGAAATCACACTGTAAGGAGTAATTTGTGAAAAAATATTTTGAGTTAATTGCGCCGTGCCATTTTGGCATGGAAGCAGTATTAAAAAAAGAAATCATTGATCTGGGATATGAGATTTCCCTGGTGGAGGATGGCAGAGTCACCTTTCTTGGAGATGATGAGGCCATCTGCCGTGCCAATGTATTTTTAAGAACGGCAGAGCGTGTGCTTTTAAAAGTAGGAAGTTTCCAGGCAGAGACCTTTGAGGAACTGTTCCAGGGGACGAAGGCGATTCCGTGGGAGGAATATATCCCACAGGATGGCAAATTCTGGGTGGCTAAGGCTTCTTCCATTAAGAGCAAATTATTCAGCCCTTCTGATATTCAGCGGATCATGAAAAAGGCCATGGTGGAGCGGATGAAGCCGGCTTACGGCATCAGCCAGTTCCCGGAAACCGGAAGCAGCTATCCGCTGCGGGTATTTTTATACAAAGATCAGGTGACTGTGGGAATCGATACTTCTGGTGATTCCCTCCATAAGAGAGGTTACCGCACGTTAACCAGCAAAGCGCCGATCACAGAGACATTAGCGGCGGCGTTAATCATGCTGACTCCGTGGAAGCCGGACCGTATTCTGGTGGATCCATTTTGCGGAAGCGGTACATTTCCGATTGAGGCAGCTATGATGGCGGCTAATATGGCGCCGGGTATGAACCGTTCCTTCCTGTCTGAAGATTGGAAGAACTTAATTCCGAGAAAATGCTGGTATGAGGCGATGGATGAGGCCAATGATCTGGTGGATCTGGATGTGAAAGTGGATATCCAGGGATATGATATTGATGGTGACATCGTGAAGGCAGCCAGAGCCAATGCGGAATCCGCTGGTGTGGCAGATCTGATCCATTTTCAGCAGAGACCTTTAAGCGCTTTAAGTCATCCGAAGAAATATGGTTTTCTGATCACCAATCCGCCATATGGCGAGCGAATTGAGGAGAAGGAGAATCTTCCGGCTCTTTATAAGGAGATTGGAGACCGCTTCCGGGCTTTAGACGACTGGTCGGCCTATATTATCACAGCATATGAGGATGCGGAGAAGTACATAGGACGAAAAGCAGACAAAAACCGTAAGATCTACAACGGTATGATGAAAACTTATTTCTATCAATTCATGGGGCCGAAGCCGCCGGCCAGAAGGCGGGAGCAGAATTGAAATACCGTATCATTTTCGCAGGATTGTTTATGAGCCTGTGGATCGAAGCAGGAAATGCCAGGGCGGAAGTTCTGACGACTCCTGTGGCGGGACCTCTGATGTTAGAGGTAGATGGAGAAGTACAGAAGGTGGGATTTCCTGCCGGGGATGGCCGGGGATTATACTTTCAGGCGGATGATGTGAAAGAAATATTTGGAATTTCCGTGCTGGATTACCCGGATGGAACCGTGGTTCTTCAGGGCGGTGATACGAAAGCAACGTTAACGGATGAGGTGGTAAGAAACCAGAGCGGACTGCTGATTCCGGTGGAGACGATAACGGATTTATTTGGCTATGACATGGACTGGAAGATGGGATCGAACCGGATTGGTTTTCGGTCCTCTTTTCCGGGTGTGAAGACCGCAGAGAGCCGCAGAAAGCGGATGCTTCCATCGGAGTATGATTATCGGGAAGCAGGTCGCGCACCGAAGGTGAAAAATCAGGGCCAGTATGGAACCTGCTGGTCATTTGCTTCCCTGACTGCCCTGGAATCTGCGGGGCTTCCAAAGATTGATCAGGAATATTCGGTGGATCATATGTCCTTACAGAACAGTTTTGCCCTGGAACAGGAGGAAGGCGGGGAATATACCATGTCTATGGCTTATCTGCTGGCGTGGCAGGGGCCGGTTCTGGAGGAAGAAGATCCTTATGGTGATCAGTATTCGCCGGATGGACTAAAGCCCTCTCTTCATGTCCAGGAGATTCAGATGCCTCCGGACGATGACAGGATAGCCATCAAAGAATCTATTTTCCTGTATGGTGGCGTGCAGAGCTCTCTTTACATGTCCATGACAGATTCCAGCAGTCATTCTGTTTATTATAATGAAAAACGTTATGCTTATTGTTATGCAGGAGATGAGGTTCCTAACCATGATGTGGTGATCATTGGATGGGACGACCATTACCCCAGAGAGAATTTTCAGATGGAGCTGGAAGGTGATGGCGCGTTTTTGTGTCAGAACAGCTGGGGCAGTGAATTTGGCGATGGAGGCCGTTTCTGGGTATCTTATTATGACCAGTATATTGGGAAAACCAATCTGGTGTATACGGGCCTGGAAAAACCGGATGATTCTGAGAAAATCTATCAGAGTGATCTGTGTGGCTGGGTGGGCCAGATGGGCTATGGGCGGGAAGACGCCTATGGAGCCAATGTCTACCAGACAGAGGTACAGGAGACGCTGCATGGAGCCGGATTTTATGCTACAGGAGAGCATACTTCCTATGAAATCTATGTGGCCAGGGATCTGGAACATAATAAAGGTTTTCAGAAACGCCAGTTGATGGCAAAGGGAGAAGTCCGCTACAGTGGTTATTACACAGTGGAATGGGATGATGGGATTGAACTGGAGCCGGGCGAGCGCTTTGCAGTGATTCTCTATGTAAAAACACTGGGGGCGGTTCATCCGCTGGCCATTGAGTACCGGGCAGATGATGCTACCAGTATGGCGGATATCAGTGATGGAGAAGGCTATATCAGTGCCGGGGGAGCTGTCTGGGAACGTGCAGAGGAAAATTATCAGTGCAATTTGTGCCTGAAGGCATATACAACGATCAGGAGATAGAAAATGGAACAGAAAATCGTATTTGCAACGGGAAATGAAGGAAAGATGCGGGAAGTACGTCTGATCTTACAGGATCTTGGCTTTCCGGTCCTGTCCATGAAAGAGGCGGGAGTATCTCTGGATATCGAGGAAAATGGAACTACATTCGCAGAAAATGCCATGATCAAAGCCAGGGCGGTCTGGGAGAAGACCGGTGGAATCGTGCTTGCGGATGATTCCGGACTGGTGGTGGATTACTTAGGCGGTGAGCCGGGAGTTTATTCTGCCAGATATTTAGGAGAAGACACTTCCTATGAGATCAAGAATCAGGCGATCATTGACCGTCTGGCAGATGCGAAAGAGGAAGAACGGACTGCCCGCTTCGTCAGCGCCATCGCTGCGGTTTTACCTGATGGCAGCGAACTGGTGACAGAAGGAACAGTAGAAGGGCTGATCGCCCATGAACCAGCGGGAAATGGCGGATTTGGCTATGATCCGATCTTTTATCTGCCGGAATATGGAGTGACTTCCGCAGAGATTCCTATTGAAAAGAAAAATGAGATCAGTCACAGAGGAAAAGCTCTGGAGGCTATGAAGATCAAATTAAGAGAAAGACTGTAAGGGAGAAATCAAATGAAGATTCTGGTTGTCAGCGACACACACAGAAAGGATGATAATTTAAAAATGGTGTTATCTGAGGAATGTCCGCTGGACATGCTGATCCATCTGGGCGATGCAGAAGGAAGTGAGCATTTTATTCCAGACTGGGTTAATCCAGAATGCCGGATGGAGATGGTACTGGGGAATAATGATTTCTTCTCCAGACTGGACCGGGAGCGGGAGATCGATATCGCAGGTCATAAGGCATTTATCACCCATGGCCATTACTACGGTGTTTCCATGGGACCGGAGGGACTGGTGGATGAAGCAAAAAGCCGTGGATGTGACATTGCCATGTATGGTCACACCCACAGACCATTTTTAGACGTGATCGATGGAGTGACAGTATTAAACCCTGGCAGTCTATCTTACCCCAGACAGGAAGGCCGGAGGCCGTCTTATATGATCATCCATGTAGATGCTGACGGAAAGATGGATTATCAGCAGAAGTATCTGTAATCTGTAAAAAGAATATTTGTAACTATGAAGGTACCGAATAGTTGTAACTATGCAGTAGGTCTGCGCACATGCTGTGCGTAATCGACTGGCAAGAATCATGCGCCGGGTTTCACGAATGTTCAGTTTGAGTCTGGATGATAAAATGCAGATTCTGAGCAAAAATTCACGGAAAATAAAAAAATAAAAAAAATTCCAAAAAACAGTTGACATTATTGGAACCATCATATATAATAACTCTTGCGTTGCGGAACACAAGAGAGTTCGAGAGAACTACTGGTGGTTCTGATATATAACGGGGTGTGGCTCAGCTTGGCTAGAGCGCCTGGTTTGGGACCAGGAGGTCGCAGG
>OKRY01000652.1_pt1 | contig 28008 bp, 28 predicted proteins | sample 1601121 | NCBI WGS metagenome assembly OKRY01 (sample SAMEA3541546, study PRJEB24748) | human gut metagenome | biome: human gut; feature: human-associated habitat; material: faeces | place: China | collected 2012
CCGGGGCTATTTGATTAATTGTTTAACTCGTCCCATTTTAACGGGACACTAATGTTTTAAGAATATGAATAAATGGTTTTTTATTTTACTCGTTTTATTACCTTTCCAGTTATTTGCACAAAAGAATGTTTTAACAGATTTTCCCAAAGGATATACGCCTGAGGAAGTGGGAGAACGTTTGTCTTATAGATTTGTTGATAGCAAGCATGCACTTTATGTAGGTAAATGGATTGGGTATTATGAAACATTTACTTGGAGCGGTGCGTTGGAATATGCTGCGATGACAAAGAATCATAAATTGCTTAAGCTTATTCGTAAAAAGTTTGACTATTTGCTGACTGAAGAGAAGCAGTATTTGCCTCCTAAAACTCATGTTGATTTAAATACATTTGGAAGTTTGGCACTGAAGTTATATAGGATAACAAAAGATAAACACTATAGGGAATTGGGAATGTCATATGCGGATAGTCAATGGGAACTTCCAAAGGAGGCAACTTCCCAAGAAAAAGAATGGGCAGAAAAAGGATATACTTGGCAGACTCGATTGTGGATTGATGATATGTATATGATTACTATTTTACAAATTGAAGCTTATAAGGTTACAAAAGAGATTAAATATATCAATCGTGCAGCTGAAGAAATGGTTTTGTATTTGGATAAATTACAAAGGCCTAATGGCTTGTTCTATCATGCCTTAGATGTGCCTTTTTATTGGGGACGTGGAAATGGATGGATTGCAGCTGGAATGTCGGAGTTACTTCAATACTTGCCTGAAGATCATAAAGATCATTTGCGTATTATGCAGGGTTATAAGAAAATGATGGAAAGTTTGAAGATATATCAAAATTCGAGAAATATTTGGAATCAATTAATTGATCAGGATGATTGTTGGTCTGAAACCTCTGGGTCTGCAATGTTTGCTTTTGCTTTTATTAAGGGAGTAAAAAATGGTTGGCTAGACGAAAAAGAATATGCGCCACTGGCAAGAAAAGCATGGATGTCTTTAGTTACATATATTAATGAACAAGGCGATGTGACGGAGATTTGTATTGGTACAGATAGAAAAAACGATAAGCAGTATTACTACAATCGTAAACGTTGTGTTGGGGATTATCATGGACAGTTGGCATATCTTTGGTGTGTGAATGCATTATTGGAATAATCAAAATCAAGATGAAATGGGACTAAAAGTTAAACTCATATGCGTTTTTTTATTCGGATTCATTTATTCGTTTTCCCAAACTATTTCCAATTTAGAAAAATATACCAATCCTGTTGTCGATTATAGTCTTCCGGATCCTTCGTTAATATTAGCGGATGATGGTTATTATTATCTTTATGCAACAGAGAATATTCGCAACCTACCAATTCATCGTTCCAGAGATTTGGTAGTATGGGAATTTGTTGGTACTGCTTTTACGGAACAAACGCGTCCAAATTTTGAGCCTCAAGGTAATATTTGGGCTCCGGATATAAACCGAATCGGGAATAAATATGTATTGTATTACTCAATGTCTGAATGGGGAGGAGAATGGACTTGTGGTATTGGATGTGCTGTGTCAGATCGTCCGGATGGTCCATTTAAAGATAATGGAATGATGTTTCGCAGTAATGGTATTAAAGTACAGAATTCTATAGATCCTTTTTATATAGAAGACGATGGGCATAAATACTTGTTTTGGGGGAGTTTTAGAGGAGTTTATGCTATTGAATTAAGCGAAGATGGATTGACTGTGAAGAAAGGAGCTAATCCAATACAGATTGCAGGAACTGCTTACGAAGGTACTTATATCCACAAACATGAGGGATATTATTATATGTTTGCTTCAATTGGCAGTTGTTGTGAAGGCTTGAAAAGTACTTATACGACAGTTGTTGGACGTTCAAAACAATTACTAGGTCCTTATATGGATAAGAATGGAAAGGGTATGCTTGATAACCATCATGAAATTCTTATACATAAGAATGAATATTTTGTGGGTCCAGGACACAATTCGGAGATTATAATGGATAAGGCAGGAAATGATTGGATTTTTTATCATGCAGTTAATGTGAAAAATCCTGAAGGTCGTGTGTTGATGTTGGATAAAATAATCTGGAAGAATGATTGGCCGGAAGTGAAAGGTCAATCTCCTTCATTAGAATCAGAAAGGCCTGAAGTATGATAAATGGAGATACAATGAAAAAGTTATGTTTAATGCTAGGTTTATCGAGCTGTTTGCTTTTGAGTTGCGTACGGTCTCGGCATAATGAAACAAACTTGAGTAGATTAGGAGAAGAACTTTGTTTAGCAGATCCAACCATTATTCGGGAAAATGGAATGTATTATATGACCGGAACTGGAAGAGATGCATCTCAAGGGTTTGTCTTGTTTGAATCAAAGAACTTAAAAGATTGGCATGAGATGAAAAATGACTCTTCCTTGTATATTTTGAAAAAGGGAAATCATGTTTTTGGAGATAGTTGTTTTTGGGCACCTCAGTGGTTTAAAGATAAAAAATGTTTTTATTTAGCTTATACGGCAAATGAGCAGGTTGCATTGGCTATGGCTGATTCATGGATGGGACTTTTTCAACAAATGAAAGCCAACCCTGTTGATATAAGTGAAAAAAATATTGATCCTTTTTTATTTCGAGATGATGATGGGAAATATTATTTGTACCATGTGCGTTTTAACCGTGGAAATTATATTTGGGTAGGTGAATTTGATTTGCAAAAAGGAGAAATTAAGTCTGGGACTTTAAAGCAATGTTTGGATTGTACAGAGCCATGGGAGAATACGGCAAATTATATTTCTAATCCTATTATGGAAGGACCTTCTGTCATAAAATTAAAGGATACATATTATTTATTTTATTCAGCTAATCATTTTATGAATATAGATTATGCAGTAGGATATGCAATCGCTTCTTCCCCTTTAGGACCATGGAAAAAATTTCATGGAAATCCAATTATTCATCGTAATATACTTGGAGAGAATGGTTCAGGACACGGGGATGTGTTTATTGGTGATAAAGACTGTTTATATTATGTATATCATATACATAATTCAGATTCTACTATTTTCCCTCGTAAAACTCGTATTGTACCTTTATGTTTAAAAGAAAACAAAAAGGGTTCGTATGATATTTCAATTGATAAAACAAAGGTGATAAAGCCTTTAAAAACTGAATAATTATGATTCTGAGAAAACTTTTAAGTGGAATTCTTGGGCTTGCGGGGATATTGGGCGTAAATGCATTTGAATATGCTCCGTCTAATGTTTCTGCTTCTATAGCTTTGAAAGTACCAGGCAATATGGCGGTACATTATCCTTTAATACTGAATAAGTTGTCAAATGGAAATTTTGATTATCAGTTGGTGAGTAATCATAAATTGCCGGTATTGTTGTATCAGAATATAACGGGAGAAGGGCAAACCAAACAAATCAGTTTGTGGATGGTTGCTTTAGAGGATGTGTATTTCAATTTTGGTGAGCAGGTAAAATCGGATGCGTGCCATGATGACTGTTTGTTTTATATGCCTGGTTTCTGGTATCGCCGCAATCTTCGTTCTCCAAAGGAAGCACCTTCATTTCATACCTCAGACAGCTGGCTGGTGCGTGAGGATCGTCTGAGTACGCCTATGACTACAATTTTTGATGAAAAAAATAAGAAGTCGATTTCTGTCACTCGTATTGCAGAGTTTGAAGATGAGGCATTGACTACTCATAAAGAGGGAGAAGTGATTCTTTCTGGTAAAACGTCTATTGGCTATACTGGATTTGAGAATGTGAGCGGAACAGCTACATTGTCCTTTGGCTATCCTTATAAAGAAGCTCCGAAGAGTTATATCCGTAAGTTAACTTTGGCTCCTTCTGTAGAAGCATATCAGTTCTTGAAGAAAGGAGAAACCCTGACACTGACATGGGAAATTCATGAAACTACAGCAGATGATTTTTCTGATTGTGTGAAGCAGGCTTGGGAATATAGCTATGATTTGTACAAACCGACTCCGGTAGAAACACCTTATACAGATGAGATTATAAAAGAAGTATTGAGTAATTTCTTTGTGGAAAGTTATGTGGATGATACACCTACTAAATATTATTCTGGTGTAGAACTGCGTACAGCTACTTGTGAAAATTTGGATGTAGCTGAAGTTGGTTTCGTAGGCCGTACTTTGTTGAATGCGTTTAATGCCTTGGAATATGGAGAAGGAAAGCAGCGTGCTGATTTGGTGAAAAATGCAAATAGTATCTTCGACTCTTATTTGCAGCATGGTTTTTCTGAAGCCGGATTCTTTAATGAGGTTGTACACTATAAACGCAACTTTGTAGAAAAAAATCATAGTATCCGTCGTCAGTCAGAAGGGGTTTATGCTGTGTTGTATTATTTGAATTATGAAAAACAACACGGACGTAAGCATCCGGAATGGGAAAAACGATTAAAGACAATGCTTGATGCTTTCTTGAAATTACAGAATCCGGATGGAAGTTTCCCTCGTAAATTCAAGGATGATTTTTCTCTTGTAGATAAGTCGGGAGGAAGTACACCTTCTGCAACTCTTCCTTTAGTGATGGGATACAAATATTTCAAGGATAAACGTTATCTGGAAGCAGCTAAACGTTCTGTGGGTTATTTGGAAAAAGAACTGATTTCGAAGGCAGATTATTTCTCTTCTACTTTGGATGCGAATTGTGAGGACAAAGAAGCGTCTTTATATGCTTCTACAGCTGCATATTATTTGGCTTTGGCAACGAAGGGACAAGAACGTGTACATTATGCGGAGCTTGCTAAGAAAGCGGCTTATTTTGCATTGTCATGGTATTATACCTGGGATGTTCCGTTTGCAAAAGGACAGATGCTGGGTGATATTGGCTTGAAGACTCGTGGCTGGGGAAATGTTTCTGTAGAAAACAACCACATAGATGTGTTTATTTTTGATTTTGCAGATGTGCTTCATTGGCTGTCTAAAGAGTTTAATGAACCTCGTTTTACAGCATTTTCTGAAGTGATAAGTTCTTCCATGCGTCAGCTGCTACCTCATGAAGGTCATTTGTGTGGAATTACTAAGAAAGGATTTTATCCTGAAGTAGTACAGCATACGAATTGGGACTATGGTAAAAATGGAAAAGGATATTATAACGATATTTTTGCTCCAGGCTGGGTGGTCGCTTCGTTGTGGGAACTTCTTTCACCTGGACGAGCTGAAAACTTCTTGAAATAATATTCATCTAAACGGAAATAAAAATCCCCTTATCCCAGTTTTGAGTCAAGGGATAAGGGGATTTTCATATATAAACCAAAGATTATTATCTTACTAGGATTACCAGGTAGCGCGATACGCTCCAGAATTCGTTCGGATTATTGATTTTCAGAGTCAGCTGACCTTTGTCATCTTTAACAAGTTCGTATGAACTCTGTGGGTGGGTAGTCAGTAATTCTGCTCGTTTGGAGTACAGCTTGATTTCTTTTTCTTTACGAATATCAATCTGGGTAAAGTAATCTTTGTTGAAATCATTGTCTTTCAGTACGTCACCTTTCTTCAAAATCTTCTGGTCTTTCAACTCAGATTTAGTGCCGAATACATACCAGGCTGTGTTGAGGGCTTTATCCTGAGCTTCTACAGTCTTGGTTTTTGCTTCATTTTCTGCGCTCAGCTCGTCTACGTTCTTATTCAAGTCCATAACAGCTTCATCCAACTCTGCAATACGGATATTCTTTGCAGCCAATTCAGCTTGCAGGGTTTCAATCTGCTGCTGTTTGGCAGCCAGTTCAGCAGTGAGGTTCTTTACAGCTTTTTTCAACTGGGCAGATTGGTATTTGCTATTTTTCAGTTGCTCTTCTAATTTTGCAATCTGTTCGCGGTTTGATTTCAGTTTTTCGCTAATGAAACGAATATCATCTTTTATCTTATCGGCAGCCGACTGGCTTTCTAATGTACCTTCTTTCAAGTCTACACGGTTTTCAGCTTCGTTGATTTCGCGGAATCCTTCTTGAATTTCATTAAAGGCTCCCATGATTTCGTCCAGTTCTGTGTCGCGGTTAGAGAGTTCAAGCATCAGTGAATCGTTCTGAGCTTGTAAAGTGCTTTTGTTCTGGCCTGAGTTATTACATGCTGTCAGCAGGGCAGCAGCACATAAAGCAGATAAAACAACCTTTCTCATAGTTTTTGAATTTAGAATTATAATTTAGTTATCTTTTCCTCCTAATATAATGACGATTTCTCCTCTTGGTTCAGTCTCTGTGAAGTGTGTAATTACTTCCTGAAGGGTTCCTCTGACGCTTTCTTCATGTATTTTGGAAATTTCCCGACATACGGAAACCGGGCGTTCGGCTCCAAAAACTTCCGCAAACTGGGTCAGCGTTTTTAGCAGACGGTAAGGAGATTCGTAGAAAATCATGGTACGGGTTTCTTCTTTCAGGGCATTCAGCCGTGTCATGCGACCTTTTTTCTGAGGGAGGAAACCTTCAAAACAGAAACGCTCATCCGGAAGTCCTGATGAGACCAGTGCCGGTACAAAGGCCGTAGCTCCAGGCAGGCATTGTACTTCGATGCCGTTTCTTACACATTCTCTTACCACAAGGAAACCGGGGTCGGAAATTCCGGGAGTGCCGGCATCTGAGATTAAGGCTACCGTCTGACCTCCTTTTATGCGGTTGACAATGCTTTCCACCGTTTGATGTTCATTGAATTTATGGTGTGACTGCATTGCATTTTTAATTTCATAATGTTTTAAAAGGATACCCGATGTACGTGTATCTTCAGCTAAAATCAGGTCCGCTTCTTTCAATACGCGGATAGCTCGAAATGTCATGTCTTCCATGTTACCTACCGGAGTAGGTACGACATATAGTTTTCCCATACTTTGTACTTCATGTTATGATAGCAAAGGTAAAAAGTTTTCGTATTTACGTGTTCGATTTGTCAAACATTTAACAGAAGTTTTCTCTTTACATGCTGTTTTCGTCCCTATTAATAAAAATACGTCGATTTTTCGTGGATTTCGATTCGTCGTTGTAATTTTGCAATTGTTTTTATGTCATGAAAGAAAATATGGTAGTATATTCAGAAGATCATCGGGAGGAGACCTGCCGCAGAGGAAGGATTGAAGTGATATGTGGTTCTATGTTTTCCGGTAAAACGGAAGAGTTGATACGGCGTTTGCGTAGGGCTACTTTTGCCCATCAGCGGGTAGAGATATTCAAGCCGTCTATTGATACCCGTTATTCAGAGGAAGAAGTGGTGTCACATGATAATAACAGTATCAAATCAACCCCGATTGATTCTTCCGCCAGTATCCTTTTGTTTACTTCGGAGATAGACGTGGTAGGCATTGATGAAGCGCAGTTTTTTGATGATGGATTACCCGAAGTGTGTAATGAACTGGCTAATCGGGGCGTGCGGGTTATTATCGCAGGGCTTGATATGGATTTTAAGGGAGTTCCGTTTGGACCGATTCCTGCGTTGTGTGCCATTGCCGATGAGGTGACTAAAGTGCATGCCATTTGTGTGAAATGTGGTAACTTGGCTTATGTTTCGCATCGTACCGTGCTCAATGACAAAAGAGTGTTGTTGGGGGAAAAAGAAGAATATGAACCCTTATGCCGCTGCTGTTATCAGAAAGCTTTAAAAGAAGGCGTGTCTAAGTAGTTGATAATTAGTGGATGTTTAAATTTATTGAAAAAATATTCCAATAATGTTTGGTAGTTATCATAAAAATATCTACCTTTGCACTCGCAATCGGGAAATAACCGATGCGACAAAGGACTGATTCGCTAGCTCAGCAGGTAGAGCACAACACTTTTAATGTTGGGGTCCTGGGTTCGAGCCCCAGGCGGATCACTCAAACAAAAAGCAAAACAATGAAAACCGCTGATAATCAATCATTATCAGCGGTTTTTCTTTTTATCCATACCGCAAATTGAAGCAGAATACTGCATCTTACTGGAGGTGAAATAGGTGGACTTAATTTCCACATAAAAACAAGTCCACCTGATTTGATTATATTTCACTGATTCTCTGCGTTTTGCATAAAACAAACTCTTTTCAAAACATGTATTTTTACACCATCAAAAAAAAGAAGAGTATGGCAATGCAAAGAAACTATTTTACGGTATTGTTTTTCCTGAAGAAATCAAAGCTGCTTAAAAATGGAGAAGCACCAATCTGTATGCGTATCACAATAAACGGAAAACGTGCAGAGGTACAAATCAAGCGAAGTATAGATGTTACAAAATGGAATACGCAAAAAGAATGCGCGATTGGCAGGGAAAAGAAGTATCAAGAAATAAACCACTATCTTGATACGATAAGAACTAAAATCCTTCAAATTCACCGTGAACTTGAGCAGGACGGTAAACCTATTACAGCAGATATTATAAAAAATATCTATTATGGAGAACACTCTACTCCCAAAATGCTGCTTGAAGTATTCCAGGAACACAATTCGGAATATCGGGAATTAATGAACAAGGAATATGCCGAAGGTACTGTACTTCGATACGAACGTACAGCAAGATATTTGAAGGAATTTATCAGTGAACAGTATAAACTGGCTGATATTCCATTAAAATCAATCAACTATGAATTTATAACCAAATTCGAACATTTCATTAAAATACAGAAAAACTGTGCGCAAAATGCAACAGTGAAATATCTGAAGAATTTAAAGAAAATCATCAAAACTGCATTGATAAAGAAGTGGATAACTGATGATCCGTTTGCAGAAATACACTTCAAACAGACCAAGTGTAACCGTGAATTCTTAAACGAAATGGAACTTCGCAAAATCATCAATAAAGATTTTGATATTCAACGATTACAAACCGTAAGGGACATATTCATCTTCTGTTGCTTCACCGGTTTGGCTTTCACAGACGTAAAGAATCTGAAAAAGGAACACCTTGTACAGGCTGATAATGGTGAATGGTGGATAAGAAAAGCAAGGGAAAAGACCGATAATATGTGCGACATTCCATTGTTGGATATACCAAGACTTATTTTAGAGAAATATCAGTCAAATCCAATCTGCAATGAAAAAGGATTATTACTTCCTGTTCCCAGCAACCAACGAATGAACAGTTATTTGAAAGAAATAGCTGATGTATGTGGTATTCAGAAGAATCTTTCCACACATATTGCAAGACATACATTTGCATCACTGGCTATTGCAAATAAGGTTTCCTTGGAATCCATTGCCAAAATGTTAGGACACACGGACATTCGTACAACTCGTATTTATGCCAAAATAATGAATTCTACCATTGCCAATGAAATGAAAGTACTGCAAAACAAGTTCGCAATATAATTTTCAACCATTATTTCATTTCTTACAGCAAATATCGCCCTTTGCCACTGACTGTGCAAGGCGGCCCTGTCGGGCTGGTTGGCTGGAAAAAAATCATCCTCGCTTCGCTCCGGTATTTTTTTCCGCCAAGCCTTGCACCGGTCATTGGCAAAGAACAGCCGGGCCAGTAAGAAATTGAAATACTGGCTCCACGGAGCCGGTCATGTCTAATTTAAATAAAAGAATATGACTGAAGAAGTTGGAAAGAAGGTATGTGAAGGTACAGTAGCAGACCTCATGAAGGACAAGACCGGAAAACAGACGGTTATCACGTTGACAAGAAAGAATGCTTACCGAGTGAAGAAAATCAGAGAACAAGGGACGGATGACGAAGCCGTCCTTTTTCATTTCCGTAAACGCTGTACGGGAATGGGCTCCTATGTACACACAATCGAAGCGGCAGACGGGGAAACAGAACTGCATCCAAATGAATTTGAAAAATGGGAAGCTGTGGAAGTCCTGTATCCCGGCTATCTGGAAGACCTGCTTGATGCTGCATACAACGCGTACAGATGGAGTTCCTTTGAACCTGAAGCAAGGGCGGAAACAGACATCATGCAATATGAAAAACAACTTGTAGAGGATCTGAAACAGATTCCGGAAGAAAAGCAGAACGAGTATGTCAGTGCATACCATAGCAAGTTCTCCGCCTTGCTGGGCAGTCTCTCACGATGTGCCAGTCCAATGGTGACAGGGCCTGCCAAATTCAACTGCCAGCGCAACAACAAGGCCTTGGATGCATACCAGAACAGATTTGATGAATTTCATGACTGGCGTAACCGCTTCAAGGCTGCCATGGAAAGGATGAAAGAGGCTGCCAAACCGGAAGAACAGAAGCAGGAAGAGGCATGGAATCGCCTGAAGCGTGACATTGCAAGCAGCGCACAGACCATTCATGATATTGATACCGGTAAAGCAAGAGGATACAGCCGTGCCTTGTTTGTCAGCAGTATCCTTAATAAGGTAAGCACCTATGCAGGAAAAGGAGAAGTGGAAATCGTACAGAAAGCGGTGGACTTCATTACAGACTTCAATGCACAATGCAAAAAACCTGTTATCACTCCACGAAACCGTTTCTTCCAACTGCCGGAAATGGCACGCCAGGCCAGACTGAAACTTCAGGAAATCAGAGAACGGGAAAACCGTGAACTGAAATTTGAAGGCGGAACGCTGGTATGGAACTATGAGGCAGACCGCCTGCAAATCCTGTTTGACAGTATTCCGGATGACCAGAAGCGCAAGGAACTGAAATCATACGGTTTCAAATGGTCGCCGAGATACCAGGCATGGCAACGGCAACTTACACAGAATGCCGTATATGCAGTCAAAAGAGTGTTGAACCTTCAAAACCTATAAGACATGAAAGACCGATTGAAATATGTAATCGATTCCCGCTACTTCGACGGAACATGCCTGACAAGTATGAGTGACGGATTCCATAATGACTATGGTGGGGAAACAATCGAAGAACTGCGCATACGGGAAAACAATCCCTATCTGAAAGCCGTAACACCTTCTGATATGGACAAGAAGCTGCGGCTATACAATCAGTCCCTGTCCGAACCGTTCAAAGAAATCACCGAAGAAGACTACTATGAGCTGCTGGATGTACTGCCACCCTTGCGCATGAGACAAAACTCGTTCTTTGTGGGAGAACCGTATTACGGAAATATGTACTCTTTCTGCTTTACCCGTCAAGGAAGATATTTCAAGGGCCTGCGCTCCGTACTTACTCCGCAATCCGAACTGGACAATCAGATAGACCGTCACATGGAAATCATCAACCGGAAAGCCGTGATTTCAAAAGAGGAAACAAGCAAAACAATCAGCGGAACCAGACTCATTCCCTATTATTTTTCACTGGACGGAAAACAGTCCGTATTCATCTGCAACCTTGTCATCCAATCAGATTCCAGACAAGCAAGGACGGACATGGCGAATACCCTGAAAAGTCTTCGCCGGAACCATTATCAGTTCTATAAAGGAAAAGGACATTACGAAACTCCGGACGAACTGATAGACCATGTATCAGGAAAGAAGCTCACCCTTGTTTCCGACGGACATTTCTTTCAATATCCTCCCGGCAGGGAATCCGCAACTTTCATCGGACACATCAAGGAAACATCAGAGGAATTTCTTTTCCGGATCTATGACCGTGAATATTTCCTGTATCTCCTTAAAAGACTGAGGACCGTGAAAAAGGAATCGGCACAGGAACAAATAAATATCAAATCATAACATTCGGGGGAATGCGGTAGAATGACTGCCGTATTCCCTCATAAAAACAATACAAGTATGAACAAATCGAACACTCTATACTGGAAAACAGCCACAGATCCGGCTGAGCGCATTGAGGTCAGACTCGTCCTTAACAGTTATATCGACAATGACAATCTGTATGTAGGACTTGAATCCCGGTCTAAGGAGAATCCGGAATGCTGGGAATCCTACACGGACATCACCGTCAACCTCAATTCCCTTCCACCGTTCCATGCCTATGTGGACAACCGGGACTGCAACAGACACGTACATGATTTCCTGACCAGTAACAGAATAGCGGAGCCTGCCGGATTTGAATATCAGGGATTCAGAATGTTTCGCTTCAATCCTGACAGGTTGAAGGAACTCGCACCCGAACAGTTCAAGACAATCAGCGCCAAACTGCCACCACAGGATGACATGATAAAGGACATCATCTATCAGGAAAGACGTTTCCCTTTGAGAACTGTTCAAGACATTCACGGAATATATCTTGTTTCAAGCAAGGAACTGGAAGAATCTCTGATCGAAGGAGTACGGAACCTGGATGCTGCGGCATATGAACTGCTGGATGGCATCTGCCTGTTCTGCTCCACACAGGAACTGCGCTATCTTACGGATGCAGAACTGATAGAAACAATCTACGCACAATAAAAAGGAGGAACAAATATGAAAACCGGAGACATTGTATTTCTGAGACGTCCCTATAAGGGATACCGTGCCGTCGAACTGATGGAAAGACTGGAATGCCGCTGGCTGGTCAGGATTGTCGAGAGCGGTCTTGAACTGGAGGTATATGAAGATGAACTTATATCAGAATTTTAATACGAATAAAGTGTTATGGAAAAATATCAGTTTGCATTCCATTCGGAAATAATCGGCTATACCTCACCCCATATCGGCGAGGTCAGAAAAGCCATACACAGAAAAGTGGAAAAGGAAAAGTCTGCCGCCATGAAGAATGATATTGAGCTGCACATGTACAAGGTGCATGACGGCATACCGGTTCTACTTAACACCTGCTACCTGTATGATGAAAAAGGATGTATGGTACACGGAAGTATCAAGGGAACCAAGGATTATCTGCTTGAGACATGGAGATACCATACAAACAGACATTCCAAAGGTTTCAGTTCCACAAGAATCAGGCCCTGCACGACAAGCAGGGCTTTTTCGTTTGTATAACTCTTAAAATCAGGAATCATGAACCAGACATTGCAACTTACAGACTATATTCCACAGTATGTAAGCCTCTACTACGTGGACTACCGGGATGACCTTGATGAGCATGAAGACATCCAGGAGGAATGCATCCGTTCCAACAATATGGAAAAACTCTATGAAAAGGCATACGAATGGTATGAGGAACAGGAAAGCTCAAACATGCACGACTATCTGGAGGAGACAAGAAAGAACATGGAAGCGGACAATTTAGCCGGAGAGTTTGAAGAGCATGAAGATGAAATCAGGGAACTTATCTACGACCGGAACGATTCCGATCCGGTAAAGGACCTGATACGCAACTCGTCCGTCACTAATTTCTTTTATTCGCTCGGAGTGGAAATCAGCGGATATCTGACCGGTTGTTCACTGCGGGGAGAATCAGTCGCCATGGCCTGCCATAAGGTACGCCGCGCACTGCATCTGAAAAAGGGGGAGTTTGACGAGAAGATTGAAGAATTGGTAGAGAATGCCACATACGGCGGAGAACTGCGCATCTACTTCAACGCCATGTTTGACAGGCTCATCAGCAAAGACCCTGAGAACGATTTCAAGAGCATCCGTTTCCACGGGAATGTAGTGGTGGCCATTGCCGACAGCCGGAACGGTTCCGGACATCATGTACGGATTCCGCTGGACATCACATTTCCTTTCCGAAGGGAGAACCTGTTTGTCGATTCACAGGTACACTATTCCTATGCCAATGAAGTCTGCGGCATGACCAATGACTGGTGCGATTCCACAAAATGGGAAACGGGCATGATACCTTTTACCGGATCTGTCCGAAAAAGCCGGATGGCTGAATACAAGAAACAGGAAGCCGCTTACGAGCAGACATTCCGAAGCGGGAAATGCACCTTCGGTGACATGAACTACAAACGCCATCGTGACGTGCGATATTCGAATGAATATCCTGCCGGATGCAGATGCCCTCATTGCGGTACTTTCTGGATTGACTGAAAAAACATTTACCAACCAATAAATTCAAACGATATGAAAATCTGCTGTTCACAAGAGCATTACGACAAGGTCGTACAGTATGCAAAATCCATCAATGACAAGACACTGGAAAACTGTCTTGAACGTCTAAAACAATGGGAGAAGAACGAGAACCATCCATGCGAAATCGAACTCTATTACGATCATGCGCCGTATTCGTTCGGATTCTGCGAACGTTATCCGGACGGAAATACAGGCATTGTCGGAGGACTGCTGTATCATGGAAATCCGGACGAGTCCTTTGCCGTCACCATGGAACGTTTCCACGGATGGAGCATACATACCTGACATATATGCGACAGTCTGTATTGGGGAGCCTCATGCAATATGGGGTTCCCTTTTTTTATGCCGCAGACATGATGACAGCATCCTCATTTCTTGCTGCAAAAATAGCTGTTTGCCGCGCAACTCCCGCAAGGCTGCCCTGCCGGGCTGGTTGGCGGGAAAAAATCATCCTCGCTTCGCTCCGGTATTTTTTTCCGCCAAGCCTTGCAAGGATGCGGGCAAACAGACAACAGGGACAACAAGAAATAAGAATGCCTGTACCTTACAGGCAGACGATATATGACAATAAATATCAGAAGTCATGATTACAGACCAGAAGACACAGAACAGGCTTCACGCGGATACCGGAACGGCACTGTTCTCCATCAGAAAAAGGAAGGAAGCCGTCACAAGGATGCTGGACATTCTGAAAGAGACTCCGGAATATCTGCAGGTTATGAACCATATACCGGCTTATGACATGGATGACGATACGTCAGAATGGTGGAATTCCGAAGAATCGGAAAATTTCATGAATTCACTCATGGAAGTGATGGAAAGCTATACTCCGGACGGATACAGGTTCGGACCGAAATCCAGTACGGCCGACCTTTACGGATACTGGGAAAGCAAGACCGGACGGACAACCCTCTTCCATCTGCTTTTCAGTCTGGAAACCGGATATGAATGGGAAAAAGATCTTTCCCATGAGAAAACGGACGCATTCTACAAGGAAATAAAAGAGAAATTTCATGAAGAAGAATTCGATACGGTCAGAACCGGCTGTACGTCACTGGCCATGTATCTTGTAAAAGGAAAGACACGCCTGTACGTGCATCCTATGGAAATAAGCGGCTACTGTGAGACATTGCATAGTCCAAAGGTTACAGCCATACTGAAAAAAGGAAGCAGCACATTCCGTCTTGTAAAGAATACGATAGCGGAAGAAGTGTATTCCTTCACCGATGAAGAAGAAATGGAATATTACCGTGCCAGATACGGAACGTGCATCCACCGGAATATACTGGATGCCTTCAGCAACCGCCGGGCAGGGAAAGAGGACATACTTTCCATGATGGCATCACGGATAAATGTGGCGACGACATCACATCTGCACGGTATCGGATATGATTCACCGGCATACAAGTTCGTACATGAGGCATACGACAGACTGGTAAACAATGGAAAGCTGAAAGAGAATGCCTGGAAGACAGGTTGCTGCAACATCATAATGACCACTTCAAACGCCAACGCAATATGAGACTGAATTACAATGACATGCTGCTTCTGGCAATATGGGAATACAACAGGAGACAGGACGAGGATCTGACCCTGGAACTGTTTCAGGAAACATTCGGACAGGTTCCAGGCGCACATTTCCATGACAAATGGGTGTATTATTACAACAAGAACCTGCTGATGATGGCCGCCTATTTCAGGGGTGAGGAAGAAAACGGCCAGAAATTCTGTGATATGGTCACCCGACAGGTTGAACGCTATACACAAAACAGGAGGAGAACAGGATGAATACAAAGATACGATATGACCTTGACAGTCTTGAACTGGCAAACGGTGACTTCGGGTATCCCATTACAGAAAAGGAAGTACGGAAAGTGAACCGTATGCTGGAACTGATGGAGAATGTCCGAAGCAGGCAGATGTGCCCGACAGAAGGAGACTGCGTGGAATTTGTCTCACGTTCGGGTGACTATTTCGGAAAAGCTCATATAGAACGGATAACAGGAAAATATGCGGATATATGCCTGATACCGGAAACGGTATTCTGTTTCGATGACATGGGAAAAGCCGCCTATGATACCACCGGAAGTCCCTGGACGCAGGTCAATATCCGGAACATGAAACCCGCAGGTACTGAAATCCGCATATTCAGGACATGGGGATTCGGGAAGCGCAGCAATACGGGCAGTCTAAGGTTCGATGCTCCGGTCAGGAAATGGGAATACAGAGAACCGAATCCGTTGTATGACGGTTACACCACCCGTAACTGGTTCCGCTATCATATCATGAAACACCGGGACAGGGAAAGGACGGGCGAATACACCTTCCGCAGCGATTCATTCACGCTGTACAGCCGGAGCGAGCTGGACGAGCTGACCGCAATCCTGAAAGGCAGACTCTACAAGGGAATCCTGCCTGACTCTCTTGTACTTTGGGGGTACCGCATGGATATTAAGGAAATATCACGTGAGCAGTGGAACGGTATGGGACAGCACGGACAAATCCGCATGAAATTCATGGGATACGGTCCGGTCAGAATCCACACGGACAATGAAAACCATACCGTAACAGTATACAGAATCAACGACAGTCTATAACCAATTATAAAATAAAGGAATATGGCACGATATGAAATCTCCAACGAAGTCAGGCCGCTCGACAGGCTCATCACAGGCTTTGCCTCCTCATGCGGCTATGAAATACAGACCGTATTCAACGACCTGCTGCGTTTCATCATCCACGGCTTCTCTCCGGGAGCACCGCCAATAAGCAACTGGAAATACAAGCGTCAGCAAAACGCCTCGTTCATGGAAATGACAGCCGAATGGACACGTATCATGCAGAAACAAATCGGCAGGTCGGGCTGGTTCGACGCTTTCGGTGAACTCCACATGGCTTACTGCTCAAAACCGGGACAGCAGGCAAACGGACAGTTCTTCACGCCGTCACATATCTGTGAACTCATGGTCATGTGCGCGGCAGGTAAAAAAGAGACCGGACAGAGGATGGGAGACCCCACATGCGGCAGCGGAAGACTCCTGCTGGCATACCATGCGCACAATCCGGGAAACTATCTGGTCGGAGAAGACATCAGCCGGACCTGTTGCATGATGACCGTATGCAACATGCTCGTCCACGGATGTGTCGGGGAAGTGATCTGTCATGACAGTCTCCAGCCGAAGGAATTCACCGACGGATGGAAAGTCAACCAGGCTCTGCCCTTGACGGGAATACCTTCTATAAGACGCATGAAGGAAGAGGAATACAGGAATCCTCTTCCGGAAAATATCGGACGCTTCAAAGAGGCAGTCCGTATCATCAACCTATTGGACAAATAATTACCAACCATTTAAAAATATAATTATGGAAGCTTTAGCAACATTGAACAATCAGAGACAGTTTGATTTCCAGAACAACGGAATCGAAGTAATGGACCTTGAAACACTACAGCGTACCTACAAGGAGAACGACATCTACGGCAATCCGGTAAGGGGAATCTACCACTACCAGGTCATCCAGCGCATGACGGACATCTGCCGCCGTCACAACCTGAACTACGAGGTGGAGGAAATCTTCGCCGCCCAGAACAAGAACCGGACACAGCCCGGAGTGGTCATCTTGCCGCAAGTGGAACAGACCTATGGAGAGAAGGCGGTAGAAGCACATGTACTGCGCAGAATATTCACCACCATCCGTATTCTGAACGGAGATACCGACGAACTGACAACCACACTCGTGGTAGCCTACCATCAGGACGGTATCCAGGCGGCAATAGGTCCCTGCGTACGTATCTGCCACAATCAGTGTATCCTTTCACCCGAACGAAGCGTTGCCAACTACGGTAAGGACAAGGTGACTACCGAGGAACTGTTCGGGAAGGTAGATGACTGGATGCGCAATTTTGAGCGTGACATGGATGCGGACAGAAGCCGAATCCAAAGGCTCAAGGAAAAGGTGTTGACACCCGGTGAATTGTACATGATCATCGGTATGCTGACGGCTCTGCGTGTATCCCATGACAGTGCAGACAAAAGACTGGCATCACAGGTGGACACCTATCCACTTAACCAGGGACAGATTTCTGTATTTACGGAAGAACTGCTCAAACTCTCACTTGAACAGCCACGCATTACAGCGTGGGATGTCTACAATGTAGCGACAGAAATCTACAAGCCTGGAAAGACTGATTTTCCTGCCATGATTCCACAAAATGGAGCAATGGCCGATTTCCTGCTTTCATATAACCAGAATTAGAATCTGAGACCGAAGACAACAGGCCCGGTTCCGTCACCAGCGGAATCGGGCTTTGTATTTTATTAACTGTAATAATCAGATAAGATATGGCAGCAAGTAACAGAAAAAAGGCTGAAATGTATATCCTTTTCAGCTGCAACGCATGGCACGAATACAGTTCATTCGAGCCAAAGGCGGTTTTCTCTTCCCTAGAAAAGGCAGCAGACTTCCTGCAAAAGAACAGAAGAAAACTGAAACTGGAGGAAGATGACGTCGAATGTTTCAGACAGCACAGTCAGACTCAGGGCAGGAATACCAATTACCTGGTACAGTCCTGTCCCTACAATCCAGTCCGCGCAAGAGACTTGGAATGACAAAGAATCCATTCATAAACAATCATATAAAAATATACGACTATGACAAATGATGAAAACACTTACATCGGAATGTCCCTGCCGGAAGGAATACGGTACATCACCGTTTTTGAAAAAGGGGATTTTGAAAACTGCGGAAGAATACTCAGGACATTCTATCGTACGGAAGACAGGGTGAGAAAATTGCTCGCTTTGGGAAACCTGCTCCATTTGGGAGGCAGTCTCTCATCAAATGAAAACAAAACAAGCTGTTGGCCTTTGAATAATGGGAATCCCATTCACGAAGCAAAGGAAATATCAGGCAAGGAAAAGTTCTTCCTGCTCGGTGACTGGACTTACCTGTATGAAAATGGCAGATGGTTTCTGGGCTATGAAGGAAAAATCTATGAAATCAGCAATCCTGAATTTTCTGTCTTTGTTCCCGACAAGGATCATACACCTTCCCCTCTGGACAAAGGACTTTCCTTTGCCGTAATCGGCGAAACGGGAAAACTGGAATTCACTCCGGAAATTGTCAACGGATGGGATACCTGGAAAAGCCTTCCCAAAAGAGTCAGTGAAAAAGGAAAAACGGTATATGTATTCCGCAAAACACAACTTATAAAAGTCATCAAACCTAAAAAACTGGAATCATGAAAGAAATCAGTATGACAAAGGCTATATCATGTATGCCGGACAAATTCATCACAATGGAAATGGTTGAACTGGCCGCAGCCGAACACCGTCCGGAACTGGTCAACTATCTGCCGGAGAAATATATTACTTCTGAAATACTTGACAGTATATTCAAAACAGATGATTACGGATGGCGTTCCTGGCAGCTTTCGAAGATACCTGAAGAAAAACGTAATCGCCAGATTTGTCTAAGGGCAATAAAGGCCGAAAAGAGTAATTTTCCTGACATACCGGAAAAATACAGGAACAGTGACATACTTGAATCGCTGTTCGCACATAGGAATTTCATGCACTACCTGCATCTGATACCTTCATCCTCATGGAACAACGGAACAGTCCGTGATGCAATATACTCCCTTTACCGTGACGTACAGCAAAACGGAGGTTACCGGTACTGTTCTGAGAGGTATGAACAGCAGTTCTTATATGAAACAAGCGTCATGCTTTCTTTCGTTCCGCGACAAGCCAAGGATTTCAGACTTTGGAAAGAACTGATCCATGACGGACGTATCGCAACCATGACTATCGACAAAATGATGCCTAAATGTTTCAAACAGGCAGCATACTACAAGGAATGGGCCATACGCTGTATCAAGGAAGTGGATACACGCTGGCTTGACTATGACACCGTATGGAAGGCCATCTGTCACAAGACAGGCAACCTGCATGGCATTTTCGATTCATACGGACATTACGAGTGGTTCTCCAAACATGCGGATGATGCCATGGCTGACAAAGCAATGGAGCTGGAACCTAACCTGTTTAACAAACTTCCCAGACGGTTCCGGACACCGGAAAGACTTATTCATACACTTGAAGTAAAAAGAGAAATCAACAGTTACAACTTCATTCTTGAACCGAACCTGATGACGAAAGAGGTTTGTATGGCACTGGCCAGAAGGGATTCGTTCTACCCTGATATTCCATCGGAACGCTGGAACAGGGAACTTGTGGAATATTTCACCGAACACGGAAACAGCATGTATTGGTTTCCTCAACTGCCGAAAAAACTACAGACCAGAAAACTTGCCGAGAAGGTTCTCAAGGAGAAGCCGCAATACTTCCATTATCTGCGGATGGAATTCATCACACCTGAAATGTCCAGGCTGTTATGTCAAAAAGACCAGGATAATATCCGGTATTTCAAGGAACGGGTCATGGAATTCCAAAAATATACAGGACTTCCAGCCGAATTCTATGGATGTGAAACAGATTTCGAGCATATCAGGGACCGTAATGACAGCCGCCGATACTGCCGGATAGGACTGACTTACATCGCCTTGCAGAAATGCAAACACGGATGGCATGAAAGCGAATATTATCTTATCATGACACGCCATCCCAACCGATATATGCCTGCCAAGACAGTGTTCAGAAAACAGATTACCACATTCCACCGGACATGGCTGGAAAAGACAATATGTGACAACGACCCGCAATTCCGGATTCCGAAGATTCAAAAGGATTTGAAGGATGTACAGGCCATGCGGTATTATGAGGTGGAACATATCCGTACCATACTGGGTTGCGAAATATTCCGCAACTCTTTCATGGGGCAGACAGTGGAATACTGTATCCGCAAGGACGGGCTGACCTACCATGACAGGAACATGGAAAGGCTCGCCTCCGGCCTACAATACAAGATCCGTCAATTGAAGGAGCAGGCTGTACTCCCCAAAGGAACAGATGACTCTATGGAAATCAATGCAGAAACGGTACACCGCAATATGGGGTATTGTCTAATTGGAATAGAAGCCTTTGCGGAAGACTACGGACTGGACATAGCCCGGACCTATACCCTGAAAGAGCTGAAGGACGTTATCCATGAACAGGGATACAAGCCTTCACTGGAGAAATACAAAAAAGAAGTCCAACATCTAAATCTTATCTGAATATGAATATTCTCCAAAAAAGAATTGAAAACCTGTGCGATGAAATCGTCGGCAGGATACTTGCACTGATGCAGGCAAACTCGGTTTCCGAAGTAATGTTGACAGACAATGACAATCCGGTTTTCGTAATCCTGTTTGACAAGACAGGTGATCCGTGCGAATGTTCCGTACACAAGGTAACTGCCGTCGGAGAAGGAATCATACTTGAAGTCCATGATAAGATAACCGGAGAAAACTACAAGGTCACAAGCCGCCATGAGGCGGCTCTGGCCAATCCGGTATGGCTTAACGACATTCTGGAAGCCATGACAAATATCTTCCATATAAAAGAAGATAATGTCATATGCTGCAAATGCGGAAGTACAGACGTAACCTGTGAAGCGATGATAAATCCCAATACAAAGGACTTTGACCACTATACAGATGACTCTTTTCAGTATGGGTGGTGCGACAACTGTAAAACCGGAGTAGTCATAAGCGACACATCTGAAGTAAAGAAGGGAATATCTCAGAAATATAAAGAGTTTACAGAGACTTACAATACCGAACCGCAACTGGCCTTATGCCGTATCATCTGGAAAGATAATATGAAAGAAACGGAAGTTTCCATAGCACTCGAAAACATTCCGGAAGAGCATGATGATACCATCTTCTTCTATTGCGACAGCCTGTCCGATTTCATGGCGTTGGCAGAATACGGAGGAGAAGACTTCATCGTTACGGAATGTTTTAACTTTACCAACTTGGAAAATGAGGAATAATTTATTTTTATCTTTTCAAAGTTGCCTGATATGTAAACTTTATATATATTTGCAGCATGAAACAGGAAAGGACCATATCAGCCTACAAGAATTATTTCATGGACTTTATCTCATCTCTCAGAAAAGAGGAAGCCCGTAAGATATACTACATTCTTGATATGCTGAAAGTACAGGAAAGGGTAAGCAGTAAGTTCGTAAAGTATCTGCGCGAAGAGCTCTATGAAATCCGTGCTGAATATGGAGGCAACATCTTCCGGGTATTCTTCATATTTGATGACGGGAACATCGTAATCCTGTTCAACGGATTTCAGAAAAAGACACAGAAGACACCGCCTTCTGAAATAGAAAAGGCATTAAAGATAAAGGAGGAGTATTATGAAAGCAAGAAATGAAAACCTGACCAGCATCGATGCTATCATGGATGCGGAATTCGGCAAGCCGGGAACGCCTGAACGTGAGGAGTTCCGTAAGGAGGCATACGCCTACTGCATGGGACAGATTATATGTGATGCCAGAAAGAAGGAAAAGATGACCCAGTCCGAACTGGCTGAAAAAATCGGGACCAACAAGTCCTATATCTCCAGAATTGAAAAAGGTATTGTAGATCCGGGTATCAGTACATTCTGCCGTATCATTGATGCGCTCGGATTGAAGATTGAAATTGTCAAACCGGTATTATAATGGAAAATTATCAGGAAAAAGCCAGAGAAAACTTTTACCGCAACCGTCCATACGGCATTCACATTGATTATGCCCGAAAAGGATTTGTACTGTTCAATCACTATACAAATAGTCTCGGCAAACAGGAAACCGGTTCTATTGAAGGCCTTCCCCTTGAAAAGTTCGAGGATGTGGACGCGATACCATTGAACGGGAAAATTATAAAAAATGGTAACCAGACAACAGACATCTATTTCTATACAGACGATTCAAATCCTTACAAAAACATGAAGCTGGATATGGATGCGTTGAAACAGTATAACAGATATATTTACCCGTTAACTCTTTTTTTAGATCGGATATTATAAATATATTTATATCTGTTGTAATCCATTCAATGAGAGTATTAAGTGTCTATCTTGATTTAGACGAAATGATTTATACTTTTGACAGTGACACTTATTGAGTTTTGTTTGAAGTTTATTGTCCATGAGCTAAATTTTACCATAAGATAGGAGCAATCAATATGCATACTTTTTTGAAACAAGAGTTAAAGATAATATGCTTTACAAGGTTATTAATGGTAGAAAGGCAAACCAATCTGTCGGACTTTTCTCTAATTAATTACTATTGAAAATGATATGTTGAAGTATACTTTCTCCATTAGAATAAGGAAAAGGCATAAAGCAGATGACTAATAGTAATATCAAAAATATGGCTACAATTATTGCTGTACCCCATCTTATAAGGGATGGAGGTATTTCTCCTAAAAGATTACGAACTTTTTCAGAACGTAACTCTATTTCTTCAGATGATTTTTTTTTGTTTGAGTTTATCATATCTATTGTACGCATTATTGAGTCCAAAATTCTATTTCATACCATTCTTCAACAATTATGTTCCTAATTCAAGTTGATTCTTGACCAAATTAAAGTATGCGCCTCTCTTTTTGATGAGAGATACATGATTGCCGGTTTCAACTATTTTTCCTCCATCAACAACGATAATCTGGTCTGCGCTTTTGACTGTAGATAACCTATGAGCAACAACAACAACAGTACGGCCTTTGTAAAATTCATCAAGGTTCTCCACAATTGCTCTCTCGTTTTTGGCATCAAGTGAATTGGTGGCTTCATCCAGAAAGATGAAGTCTGGACTCTTATAGACTGCACGGGCTATGAGGATACGCTGCTTTTGCCCTTGGCTTAAACCTATGCCGTCTCTGCCAATTATGGTATTATATTTTAGAGGAAGTCCCATCACATAGTCATGTATATTTGCAATTCGGGCAGCTTTTTCAAGCCGCATTACATCAACATCACCGTCATCGACAGCGATGTTTCTTGCAATAGATTCAGAAAATATTACTCCATCTTGCATAACCACTCCACAATGACGTCTCCACCATTTGAGGTTATATTCATTAATGTTTCGCCCAGCTATAGTGATAGAACCAGACATAACTGGATAATAACCAAGTATAAGTTTGATTAATGTGGTTTTTCCACTACCTGACGCTCCTACTATAGCAGTCACTTTACCTTCCGGAATGTTGAATGATACACCATCAAGCGTTTTCTTCAATGCATGGGGGTCATATTTGAAATCAATGCTTTCTATATTGATTGACTTTTCTCTGGTAAATGTTTTAGCTTGATTCTCCATAGATTCTTCATTTTTACCTTCGTGAATCTCGTTGATTCGTTCAAGGGATATCTTCACATCTTGTAAAGAGTAAATGAATGACATAAACTGCTCTATTGGAGAATTGAGCTGTCCTACGATATACTGAATAGCAAGCATGGTACCAAGAGTTATCTGACCGTTAATCACTGCAGTCGCCGCAAGAACTGTAATTAGTATGTTCTTTACCTCGTTAATGAATATAGAACCGGCTTCCTGTGTCTGTTGCAATTTAAGCGATTTCATTTGGACACCGAATAAATCAGCTTGAGTATCTTCCCATTCCCACCGCCTGCGTTGCTCACAGTCCTGTAACTTTATCTCCTGCATTGACGTAATGAATTGGTATGTCTTATTTTGGTTCATCGCTTGCTGTTCAAATATCTCATAGTCAAGAACTTTACGACGTTGTAGGAATGAGGAAATCCATAATCCGTAAATAATACTTCCCATAATAAAAACACCGAATATTATCTTATTGTAAATAAACAGGACAACACCGAATATAATGAAACTTAGAAATGTGAAAACTACATTCAGAATCTGTCCCGTAAGGAAATTCTGCACGCGCGAATGATCTTCAATACGTTGTAATAAGTCGCCCATGAGTTTTGTCTCAAAAAATGCCATCGGTAACTTTAGCAATTTGATAAAGAAGTCACTTACCAACGAAATATTTATTCGCATGGAAATATGCAATAGCAGCCACCGGCGTATAAAATCTGTTGCAGTACGTCCAGTTACAATCATAAGTTCTCCCAATAGGACAAGCCAAATAAATCCGATGTTCCTATTGTTTATACCAATATCAACAATAGATTGTGTAAGAAAAGGCATTATCAGTTGCAATATACAACCGACTAATAACCCCAATAAGACCTGAATGAGATATTTTCTGTATTGATTCAGATAACCATATAAAAAACGAAAGGAATGCGTTTGATTATTAAGAGATTTTATTTCCATAAAATTCCCTGTTGGCTTAAAATACATTACTATACCTTTTTCCATTCTTTGCAATTGAATATTCAGCCATCCTTTCTTAAATTCTTCTTCTGTATATATAATCCTTCCTTTGCCAGGATCTGCTATATAATAGAAATTTCCTTTCTTTTTTCTATTTATTTTATAGAGTACTACAAAATGATTCTGATTCCAGAAGATAATTGATGGTAAATCTATTTCTTCCAATTGCCCAGTTGTTGCACGCCCGCAAATAGTATGTAACCCTAATTTTTCGGCAGCTTGGCTTATGCCTAATAGAGATATACCTTCATTGGTAGCAAAGCATATATCAGAAAGTTGGGAAAGAGTATATTCTTTACCATAATACTTACATATCATTTGCAAGCAAGCTATGCCACATTGCATAGCATCGTGTTGGAAATATAGTGGGAATTGAGGCATATTTCTAATCTTTTTTATAAAGTTCTCTCAAATTTATAAACACATTATTTTTGCCCAAATCTTGAAGTATCCACTTCTTTGAACTTCTTCTCTTTATAACCTCCGAATTTATATCTGAAAGAAACTGTTAATGTACGGCTATCAGGCATCAGAAGCATATCCATATACTGGCTTTTATATCTAGTTTTCACATCAGGCATAGCACTATTAAACAGATCTGTACCCTTTACAAGAATTTCTGCCTTGTCTTTTGCGAATTTCCATTTCAGACCTGCATCCAGACTCCATACTCTACCTAAATCATAAACACCTTGGATAGAAGGAGTCATATACATGGCTGCCAATTCTAATTTAATATTTGGATTGGAGGAAATATTGATAGTGTTATCCAAACGTGAATATAGCGTCCACTTGTCTCGTTTAAAAGATAAATCATAAAAATCATTGCATTTTGACAGATTGTTATAACCATTCAGAACTATTCTTGAATCAAGAATATTGTTTATACTAAAAGGAACCACTATGTTTAATCCAAACATTTGCTTATAATTCCAATTAAGTGTTTTATATATCAGGGCTAACCTCTCTGATGATAGGTAGCCTAATTGTTCGAAATGATCAGGTTCATAATCATAATATAAAAGAAATTGGTATTTATTTTTTAATATATATATAAACTGGGCTGAATAGTCTTTTGATGGTTTCAAATATGGGTTGCCATGAATCTCTGTATATCCATTCAAATATCCGACTGATTCCTGCATATCCCAATAATCTGGATAGGATTTATCAGTAGAGAATGAAAGCTGTAATATATGTGAAGAAGAAGGCACATACGTAAGATCAAGTGTAGGATAAACAGCCCAATTGTCATATTTGGCCAACTTATAATACTCTCCAATAACAGAAAATGACATAGAAAAAGTCTCTGTGAAACTTTTATCAAACCCGGCATAAGCATTATATGTATATTCTTTAATGTTACTGTCTGTGTTCAATTCCGTCATATCAGTTTCAGTTCTTGAATTATATTTCTGCATATTATAATCTGTTGCATACATGAATTCCGCTCCATAATTAAATGACCAATCATTGGCAAACTCATGGCTTTTATCCGCATATACTTTTATCCGGTCAATCTTTTGTTTTGAATCTGAAATGAAATCGTTTATCATTCCGTCTATTCTATTATCTTGAAAGTCCTGATTAAAAAGTGAATTATAATGCGTATAATCCACTCCAACATTGTAATTATTGTGTGAAGAGTAATTTATACTTATATTGTGCATGAAATTTTCGAAAACCTTGCTATTGATAGAATTGGAAAAGCTACCAACAGAATTCTCTGTATTTTTTCCATCAGGACTTAAAACTGTCGTGTAAGCCAAACTTAGTTTATCCTCGTTATTAAAATTATATTCTCCTCCCAAACGTATATTATGTGTAAAATCCTTTTTTGTCCCTCTATTGTACTGTTCTATTTCATAAATCTTATTATCCAACTTATGCAAAGTCGTTAAGTCAAGTTGTGACTTACCTTTAATTGCTGACAGTGAATACAGAAAATCTATGGATAATTTGGGAGTAGAATATGACAGATTGACTCCCCCCTGACCATTTGTAAAATACCTCTGAATATACGAACTATTAATTTCTCCCTGTAGAAATGGATTCTCCGTTTTCTTCTTTTGAGTCACAATATTAATTGCGGCACCTCTGACATGAAATTTTGCAGGAGCACTATACATAACCTGTATTTTTTCAATGCTTGAAACCGGAGTGCTTTTCAGTAACTCATAAAGTTGTGCATTACTCATGGTTGTAGGTTTACCGTCAAGTATTATAGAAACTCCATTGGTACCAGCCAAAGTTATTGAACCATTTTGTTCCACTACTCCTGGAAGTTGCAGAATGGATTCATAAGCATTGCTAATTACCTTTGTTTCTGCTATTTTATTAATATCATAGCTTAAAGCTCCATCTTCAATCTTAACTTGTGGACGTTCCCCCTTTATGACGACCTCATTTAAAGCATATTCTTGTTCTTTCATTATGAGAGTTCCAATATTAGGTGTATGACCATTAACTTGTTGTGTAACAAATAACAAGTGTTGCAAAATGAGCCGGTATTTTTCAGGTGCACTTTTAATAAAAAAATGACCTGTAGAATCTGTAATGGTGGCATCAACAAAAACTGAATCTATCGTCTGTACAACAATAGTGACGGCCTCTATCGGCTCATTTCTTGAATCGACGATTTTGCCAGTGATGATTTGTGCATTTGCAATCACACATAAAGACAAAAGAAACGCCAATACCCTCAAATCCGCAACTAAGCTCTTCAGCGTCCTTCTTGCGTCTAAACGTCCTCTCATCACTGAATTAGCAGATAAATTGAGGCTGAAATACCCACTTCTGCCCACAATATCCCCTTGCCCCACTATGCGACTTGAGGCAATACGCAGTATCATACCCATAAGTTGTAGGCGTTATCCAAAATCAGTCTGAAA
>OKRY01000653.1_pt1 | contig 28006 bp, 18 predicted proteins | sample 1601121 | NCBI WGS metagenome assembly OKRY01 (sample SAMEA3541546, study PRJEB24748) | human gut metagenome | biome: human gut; feature: human-associated habitat; material: faeces | place: China | collected 2012
AGCTCCTTACAGAATCGATGAGATACCTCATTTGCCACATCCAGACGGATTCCGTCAATACCATAATGCTCCACCCAGTTTGCACAGATGTCTACAAAATATTTTCTGACTTCCGGGTTATTGGTATTGATTTTCGGCATTCCATCATAAAAGGCAAATGTATAAATCTGTTTTTTCTTTGCAGCCTTTCCATTCCGGTCAAAAGGCCATTCATTTATCATAAACCAGTCATAATATTCTGATTCCGGTCCTTTTTCAAGAACATCCTGCCACGGTGCAAAATAATAGCCACAGTGGTTGAACACTCCGTCAAGCATTATTCTCATATCACGCTTATGGGCTTCCAGTACGAGCCTCTTAAAGGTATCTTCATCTCCAAAGCGCGGGTCAATCTTTGCATAATCCGTTGTATCATACTTATGATTGCTCGGTGACTCGTTTATCGGTGTCAGGTAGATTCCGTTTATTCCAAGCTCCTTTAAGTAATCAAGCTTTTGAATGATTCCTGCGAGGTCTCCGCCGAAGCACTCCTCATTTTTGACCTTTCCCCTGTTTCTCCACGGAACAACATAATCAGGATCTATCGAGTGGTCTCCATTGCAGAATCTATCCGGAAATATCTGATACCATATAGTGTCATTTACCCACTTCGGTGTGACCGGAATATCACACGGATTCATCCACGGGAACACAAAGCACTGGCGGCTTCTGCCCTCAAGTGCCATCTGCTCTGCACTCACGAAGCCATCCTCAAAGTAAAACCATCTCTCATCCTCTGTGATGAGCTCAAAATAATATTTAAGTCTCTTGAATGGTGTGTTTGTTGGTATTTACGGTATCAAGTGTGGTATTTGCCCAACAAATGACGGATGAACAAGTCATTCTGTACGTGCAAGAGGCTCAGAGTCAGGGGAAGACACAACAGGAGATGTTGGTTGAATTGATGAAGAAAGGAGTCACAAAAGAACAAATCCAGAGAATACAGTCTAAATATTCAGGCAAATCGGACGGAAGCTCTGAGGAAAATGCCAATTTCATGGGAGAAGCGAACTCCCGTTTACGTACGCAGAAAACTTACGAGAACAAAAACAAGAATATCTCTCAGGATGAATCCGGCTTGGATAATCTCGGTTCCCAAAAGCAAAGTATTAAAGGGCTGCGGGCGAAATCGGCTCAGCAACGCAACGGATATGGAACGGGGGTGAATAACAATGGACAGCCGGGTTATGGTTATAATGGTCCTAAAAGCGCGGAAGACGCTTTTACACAACAGATTTTCGGACATAATATTTTCGATAACGAATATCTGACTTTTGAACCCAATATAAATGTGGCAACACCCGACAATTATCGTTTGGGGGCGGGCGATGAAGTTATTATTGATGTTTGGGGAGCTTCCCAGACTACGATTCGCGAAAAAATCTCGCCTGAGGGTACTGTGCAAATCGCAAAGTTAGGACCGGTTTATCTGAGTGGAAAGACCGTAGAGGAAGCCAATGATTATTTGAAACGCGAATTTGCCAAGATATATGCCGGTGTTACGGGAGAAACTCCCAATACGCAAATAAATTTGACGTTAGGCGAAATCCGTTCCATTCAGGTGAATGTTATGGGTGAAGTTGTCGTACCGGGTACTTACACCCTCTCTTCATTCGCATCAGTTTTCCATGCCTTGTATTGGGCCGGCGGAGTAAATAAAATCGGTAGTCTTCGAAGCATAAAAGTTATACGCGACGGAAAGACGGTTGCAGATTTGGACATCTACGATTTTATCATGGAAGGTCGGCTGAAGGATGATATCCGTCTTCAGGACGGTGATGTGATTCTTGTCAATCCTTATCAGACTCTGGTGCAGATATTGGGTAAGGTAAAGCGCCCTATGTATTATGAAATGAAGCCTACGGAAACAATCGGTACGTTGCTGAGATATGCCGGCGGCTTTACGGGCGATGCGTATAAAAAAGCCATCCGTCTTGTACGCAAGAGCGGACGCGAGCATCAGATTTTCAATGTGGACGAAATGGATTATTCGGTATTCCGCCTGGAAGACGATGATATGCTTACGGTGGATTCCGTTCTCAACCGTTTCGAAAATCGTGTAGAGATTCGCGGTGCTGTTTACCGTGAGGGCTTGTATCAGCTGAGCGGAGAGGTGAATACCGTGAAACAGTTGATAAAGAAAGCGGAAGGTGTACGTGGAGATGCTTTCCTAAATCGTGCCGTAATCAATCGTGAACATGAGGATTTGACGCGCGAGGTTATTTCCATAGATTTGAAAGGCTTGTTGAAAGGTGTGGTTGCGGACATTCCTTTGCAAAAGAATGATATACTTTATATTCCCAGCATTCAGGATCTGAAAGAAGAGCCTACGGTGACTATCCATGGTGAGGTTGCAGATCCGGGTACTTATCTTTATGCCGACAAGATGACCATCGAGGATTTGGTCTTGGAATCGGGTGGCTTGCTTGAAGCGGCTTCTACAACGAAAATAGATGTATCGCGCCGTATTAAATCTCCCAAAAGCACGGACGACAGTAATATTGTAGGCCAGACATTTACCTTTGACCTGAAAGACGGCTTGCTGATAGGAGCGGGGAGCGAGAATTTCTATTTGGAGCCTTTTGATGAAGTGTATGTCCGTAAAAGCCCTGCTTATCGCAAACAGAAAAATGTGGGGATAATAGGAGAGGCATTATTTACCGGCACTTACGCGTTGTCCAAGAAGAATGAACGTTTGAGCGACCTGGTCGCTAAAGCCGGTGGTGTTACATCCGATGCTTATGTAAGAGGAGCCCGTCTTATCCGTAAAATGTCGGAGGAAGAGCTTCGCAGAAAGGAAGATGCCACCCGCATGGCTATAAAGGTCGGTGCAGATTCAACTACTTTATATGTATATACGGTAGGTATTCATCTGGATGAGGCTTTGAAAAATCCGGGTTCTGATTATGATATGGTGTTGCGCGAGGGGGATGTATTGTTTATTCCTGAATATGTAAGCACAGTGAAAATTAACGGTGCCGTGATGTATCCTAATACCGTGCTGTACAAAGAGGGAGAGAACAGCCGTTACTACATCAATCAGGCGGGCGGATATGCTTCGAATGCCAAGAAGCGCAGTGCTTTTGTGGTTTATATGAATGGTACTGTATCCCGCATACGCTCCGGTAGTAAGACGGCAATCGAGCCCGGGTGTGAGATTATCATCCCGACTAAGGATCCGAGTAAGCGTATGAGCGTGGCCGAAATGGTAGGTATGGGTACTTCTATTGCCACTTTAGGCACAATGATTGCTACTTTGGTTAATCTCTTTAAGTGATAAGGACAATGGACGAAAGTAAAATACAAAAGGTTCCGCAAAAACTGGAGGAACAGGAAATAGATTTGATTGAGTTGGCTCAGAAAGTGTGGGCCGATCGTAAAATGCTTTATAAGGTATGCGGTATTGCGGCAGTGATTGGCTTGATTGTAGGATTCAGCATTCCTAAAGAGTATTCTACGGAAGTGACATTGGCTCCCGAAAGTGCAAGTAAAGTGAATGCCGGGAGTATGGGGGCATTGGCTGCTATGGCTGGCATCAACTTAGGCGGTTCTGTCGGAGAAGATGCCTTGTCGCCCGAACTGTATCCCGATATCGTTAAGTCAACTCCTTTTCTGCTGGAGTTGTTTGATGTAAGGGTCAAAGACCAGAAAGGTAAAATAGATACGACCTTATATGCTTATCTGGATAAATACCAGCGTTCGTCATGGATGGGTGCTGTAATGTCTGCGCCATTCAAGGCTTTGGGTTGGACCTTGTCTTTATTCAAGGATAAACCGGAGAAGAAAGAAGGAAAAATCGATCCGTTCCACCTGACATTGGATGAGGCGAAGGTAGCGGATGCTTTGAGTAAGCGTATCTTGGTTACGATTGATAAAAAAACAGGGGTTACAACTTTGGAGGTTACTATGCAGGACCCTTTGATTTCGGCTTCGTTAACTGATACCGTGATGCATTGTTTGCAGAATTATATCACAAATTACCGTACCAATAAAGCCCGTCATGATTTAGCTTTTACAGAAAAGTTATATAAAGAAGCAAAGGCGGATTATGAGAAAGCTCAGAAAAAATATGCTACTTTTGCAGATGCCAATCAGAATGTGGTTCTGTTAAGCTATCGTGCCGAGCAGGAACGTTTAAAAAACGAAGTTGAGCTGGCTTATACTGTTTATACCCAGGTTTCCGGACAATTGCAGATGGCAAGAGCCAAAGTGCAGGAGATTACTCCGGTATATACGGTTGTGCAACCGGCTACGGTTCCTTTGCGTGCCGCCAAGCCTAATAAGATTATGATTCTTATAGGTTTTGTATTCTTGGCAGGAGTGGGATGTGTTGGCTGGATATTATTTGTGAAGGATTTATTTAAAGATTGGAGAAAAGCAAACAAAGCAATATGATGGCTAATAATGATATGAGTCGTTGGTGTGTTCTGTATACGGCACCAAAGTCGGAACGTAAATTAGTGCAGCGCCTGCATGCAGCAGGATATATGGCATTTTGTCCTATGCAAATCGTATTCAAGAAGTGGAAAGGACAGACCAAAGAAGTGTTTGCACCTCTGTTCCCCGGCTGTGTTTTTGTAGAAGAAGCGGCGGGTGTGGAGTCGTTTGTTGTTTCGCAGGGTGGTGTATCTTTCTTACTGGACGCTGAGGGTCAGAAGCTGTTTGTTTGCGCCGATAAAGCAGAGTTGCCGGCAAAGTTTGTGCATCTGTTGAAATAGAGGTCACTTTCTTCCCGGCATAAAAAAAGCTACATTTCAAATGTAGCTTTTTTTATGCCGGGAAGAATTGTTTTTTAATCAAACAAACTCTTGAACTTCTTGAAAATCTTCTCCTTGATAGAAGTATTCGGCTTGAAGTTATCCGACCTTTCCATTTCTTCCAGCGCTTTTTTCTCTTCCTTGTTCAGTGTTTCGGGCACATATACGCTGACATTCACCAACAGGTCTCCGGTTCCGTATCCGTTTACGTTAGGCAGTCCTTTGCCGCGCAGGCGGAGAACCTTACCCGGCTGTGTACCCGATTCGATTTTTACCTTAACCTTGCCGTCAATGGTGGGTATTTCTACTGCACCGCCCAATGCGGCTGTCGGGAAACTGAGCAACAGGTTGTAAATCAAATCATTCTCATCGCGAATCAGTTCCTTGTCCTGCTCTTCCTCTATGAGAATCAGCAGGTCGCCCGGTACGCCGTTGTGTTTGCCCGCATTGCCTTTACCGCTCATGGAGAGCTGCATGCCTTCGGCTACACCGGCAGGAATTTTCACGGTAACGACTTCTTCGCCGTAAACGATACCTTCGCCTGCACATTCCTTACATTTATTCTTGATGACCTTGCCTTCGCCACCACAGGTAGGACAAGTGGTACGCGTCTGCATTGTGCCGAGGATGGTCTGTTGGTTGCGGATTACCGTACCGCTGCCCTTACAGGTAGGGCAGGTTTCCGCACCGCCGTCTCCTTCTGCACCGGTTCCATGGCAATGGCTGCACGGTACATATTTTTTCAGTTTGAATTTCTTTTCGACTCCGGTAGAAATTTCCTTGAGGTTCAGCTTTACCTTTACGCGCAAGTCCGAACCGCGATAACGGCGTTGTTGTGCACCACCGCCGCCAAATCCGCCGAACCCGCTGAAACCGCCGCCGAACCCACCGCTGTGTCCGCCGAATATATCACCGAACATGGAGAAGATATCATCCATGGACATACCGCCGCTGAAACCGCCGAACGGTCCGCCGTTACCGGCGGCACCACCCATTCCGGCATGGCCGAATTGGTCGTAACGGGCACGCTTGTCCGGATTGCTTAATACATCGTATGCTTCCGCCGCTTCCTTAAACTTCTCCTCGGCTACCTTGTCGCCAGGGTTTTTGTCGGGGTGATATTGGATGGCTTTCTTGCGATAGGCTTTCTTTATCTCTTCTACCGATGCTGTTTTTTCGACTTCCAGTACTTCGTAATAATCTCTTTTTTCCATATAACTGTGTATGTTATTCTCCAACCACTACTTTGGCATGGCGGATTACTTTGTCGTTTAGCGTGTAACCGGTTTGTACGCAGTCCAGAATTTTACCTTTCAAAGCTTCGTCAGGAGCCGGGATTACGGCAATGGCTTCGTGGTAGTCTGTGTCAAGCGGCTGTTCTTTGGTTTCGATTACTTTGACACCGTTCTGACCCAATACTGTCATAAACTTGTTGTAGATAAGCTCCACACCTTCTTTTACGGCAGCTACATCGGTGGCGGTCTCCATGTTTTTCAGGGCGCGTTCAAAGTCATCTACGATAGGAAGGATGCTGCTGATGCTTTTTTCTCCGCCGTTCAGGATGAGTTCGGCCTTTTCTTTCATCGTACGTTTACGGTAGTTGTCGAACTCGGCAGAGAGACGCAGGTACTTGTCTTTCTGGTCTTCAATCTCAGCGTTGGCCTTTTCCAGTTCCTGAGCGAGTTTTTCTTCCTCTGTCAGGGCAACTTCTTCTTCTTTCTCTGTTGTTTCTTCACAAGTTTCGTCTTGAGCGTCTTGTGCTTTTAACTCTTCTTCGTTGATGTTTTCTTTTTCTTTAGAGTCCATATTGTTATGCTTGTTATTCTTGTAAAATGATTTTGCTTTCATTGTTGTTAAGGGTTTAAGTTAATATGATACGGTTTTAATAGCAAAAACTTTGCCAAATTGACGGCTTTTGCCAAAAACGCTGCAAAGGTAATATTTTTATGTCAGATTGACAGCGTAATGTGCTATAAATAGAGCGCTAACCTTGTGCGGACAGTAAGTTAACTCGATAGGTTGCAGTCAGTTACCTTTGTTGTATGTATCGGGTTAACTTCATATCATGCAATAAGTTAACTCGTTGTAAGCTGTTTTACCGTATTATTTCGTATCTTTGTACCCGCAATTTGCAGAGTTATAGGTATTAAATTGTAAGTAGTACATAATAAAACAGTAAATATAAAGATGATTACAGTCTCGAACGTATCGGTTCAATTTGGTAAAAGAGTGTTGTTTAATGATGTAAACCTGAAGTTTACAAGTGGTAATTGTTATGGTATAATCGGTGCCAACGGTGCCGGAAAGTCTACTTTCCTGCGTACTATTTCGGGCGATTTGGACCCGACAACGGGCTCTATCATGCTGGGACCGGGCGAGCGCCTGTCCGTATTGAGCCAGGACCACTTCAAGTGGGATGCTTATACGGTGATGGATACCGTGATGATGGGGCACACCGTGTTGTGGGACATTATGAAACAGCGCGAAGAACTCTATGCCAAAGAGGACTTCACGGACGAAGACGGTCTGAAGGTATCCGAACTGGAAGAGAAATTCGCCGAACTCGACGGTTGGAATGCGGAAAGCGATGCTGCCGCTTTATTGAGCGGACTGGGCATCAAGGAAGACAAGCATTATGTGCTGATGGGCGAGCTGAACAACAAGGAAAAAGTACGTGTCATGCTGGCGCAGGCTTTGTATGGCAATCCGGATAACCTGCTGCTGGACGAGCCTACCAATGACTTGGACATGGAAACCGTAACCTGGCTGGAGGACTATCTTGCCAATTTTGAACATACCGTTCTGGTAGTGAGCCACGACCGTCACTTCCTCGACTCCGTTTGTACGCATACTGTGGACATCGACTACGGAAAGATTAACCTCTTTGCCGGAAACTACAGCTTCTGGTACGAGTCCAGCCAGCTTGCTCTCCGTCAGCAGCAGAACCAGAAGGCTAAAGCCGAGGAGAAGAAGAAAGAACTGGAAGAGTTTATCCGCCGTTTCAGCGCCAATGTGGCGAAGAGCAAGCAGACTACCAGCCGTAAGAAGATGCTGGAGAAGCTGAATGTGGAAGAAATCAAACCGTCGTCACGTAAATATCCGGGCATCATCTTCACTCCCGAACGCGAACCGGGCAATCAGATTCTTGAAGTAGCCGGACTGACGAAAACGCTGGAAGACGGTACGGTGCTGTTCCGTGATGTGAACTTCAATGTGGAGAAAGGGGATAAAATCGTGTTCCTTTCACACGATCCGCGTGCCATGACCGCTTTGTTCGAGATTATCAACGGAAATATGAAGCCGGATGCGGGAACTTTCAACTGGGGTGTTACGATTACCACCGCTTATCTGCCGTTGGACAACACCGCTTTCTTTAATACGGATTTGAATCTGGTTGACTGGTTGAGCCAGTTTGGCGAGGGCAATGAGGTATATATGAAGAGTTTCCTCGGCCGTATGCTTTTCTCCGGCGAAGAGGTGCTGAAGAAAGCAAGTGTACTGTCGGGTGGCGAGAAGATGCGTTGCATGATTGCGCGCATGCAGTTGCGTAATGCCAACTGTCTCATTCTGGATACGCCGACCAACCACCTTGACTTGGAATCCATTCAGGCATTCAACAATAACCTGAAGACCTATAAGGGAAACATCCTGTTCTCGTCTCACGACCACGAGTTCATCCAGACAGTGGCAAACCGTATCATCGAGCTGACCCCGAACGGCATCATCGACAAGATGATGGAGTATGATGAATACATCACTTCCGACCACATCAAGGAACTGAGAACAAAAATGTACAATAAATAGGGGTTAGTGGTTAGCGATTAGTGATTAATGGTGTGTCAAAACAAAAAGGTGATTATGGTAATATTATCTTATTTGTTGGTTTTTTAGGCACGGATTGACGGATTTACTTTATTTTGGGGTAATATTATCAAAACAGTTGGTATATTACCCCTTATTCTTTTTCCGTGAAATCCGTAAAATCCATGAAATGCGTATAGTCCGTGTAATCCATGCCTAAAAGAAATTATCAAACCACATCCCACTCTCATCACCAACCCTTAACCCCTAATCGTTAATCGCTAATCGTTAACCCCTAATCGCTAATCACTAATCGTTAATCGCTAATTTTAAAATCACTCCTGTTCCCACTATCATCAGCACCGTACAAAGTACAGAGCCTTCAAAGCCGAAGGCGCCACCGTTTATCAGATTGGCTTCGGGCAGCCGAAGGGCCAGCAAGCCGTTACAGAATTTATTTCCACTGACCTCATAGCCTAATACCGGGCCTTGTATCCAATTCCAGAACCAGTGTAGAGCTATCGGGAAGCAGAGGTTGCGTGTGTATATATAGGATGAACCTAAAAGGATGCCTGCCAGAAGTATGTTGATAAAAGACAGAAAGTCGAAGTTCGGATTGCCTATATGAATCAAGGAGAACAGGGCGGCGGAGAGGAACAAGGCACAAAACTTATTCACCCCGCTTTGCAGCAGGCGTTCCAATACAAATCCCCGCAATGCCAGTTCCTCTGTCACGGCTACCAGCAGAAAGAATACAAGGCTGATCAGTAAGGAAGAAGGATTGAATGCCACTCCTGCAATCTCTACCGCACCTGCCCACAAGGATATGCCGAACCCTACCGCATAAAGAACGGTTGCCAGTAGCATTCCCGACAGCCAGTCCTTCCAACGCATCGTTAAAGAGCGTCCGAGCCCTTCCAGTGAAAAGCCGCGTAAATGCCATACTATCCATGCGGAAAGGAATACGCCTGCCAGCATCAGCGTCTCGCTCAATATGAAATAGGACATCGTATCGGCTTCTTCCTTTCCTAACTTCAGCAATACGGTTGCGAAAGGGACGCTTATTATTGTAATGATGATGACGGCAAGCGCGGCGAATGAGACAATGTCGATTGCCGCTTTTCCAAAACGTTTGGCTTTGGATTCATTTCCGATGGTTTCCATGAGAAAAATAAGTTCGGTTAATTAATATCCGACAAAAATAGCAATAAAAAGAGAAATCATTATTCACGGTTGGCGCTTTCTTCTTATATTTGAAAATTAAATCAATCTGACACAAAACATGAACCTGAAAAAGATACTTTTAGCAGCCGGACTGGGCATTATGATATCGAACGTCTCCGCCCAGACTTCCAGGAGATATACCGTTGCCAAACCCGGTACTTTGGTGGAAATGCTCACCGAAGAAGAAGCGAACGAGATTACCCACCTTGTCCTGCAAGGCAAGCTGAACGCAGTGGATTTCCGCCACCTGCGCGATGAATTCAAGAAACTGCAAATACTGGACATCTCCAATGCATCCATCAGTATGTATGCCGGAAAGAACGGTACGCATCCCGACCGCTTTTACATCTATCCCGCCAATTGCATCCCGTCCTATGCTTTCTGCAAGCAGCTTGGCGACAGCACTTTTGCCGGAAAAACATCCTTGACGGAGGTAATCCTTTCCGACAAGACCAAGAACATCGAAGACGGCGCATTCAAGGGGTGCACCAATCTGAAGATTTGCCGCATACGTAAGAAAACTCCCCCCAACCTGTTGCCCGAAGCTCTGGCGGACAGTGTAACGGCGATATTCGTCCCTCTGGGCAGCAGCGATTCCTATCGTCGCGGCAAGCGGTGGGAGACATTCGCTTTCATAGAGGGCGAACCGGTAGGAGCTTTGGTGCAGATAGCCACCATGGGTAGCCTTGCCAGCGAACTGCTTCGTGCGGGTATACAGCCCAAAGATGTGAACTTCCTTACGGTAGAGGGCAAGATGGACGAGGCGGACTTTACGTTGATACGTAACTACATGCCCAATCTGGTGAGCGTGGATTTGTCCAAGTGCAATGCCACAACTATCCCCGAATACACGTTTACCCAAAAGAAATACCTGCTCAATATCAAACTGCCCCATGGCTTGAAGAGCATCGGCCAGCGTGCGTTCAGCGGATGCGGACGGTTGTGCGGCACCTTGGAACTTCCTTCCGGCGTAACTGCCATAGAGTACGGTGCATTCATGGGATGCGACAATCTTCGTCATGTCCTTGCCACCGGCGATAAGATTACAACTTTGGGCGATAACCTTTTCGGCAATGACAAGGACAAGCTGATATATAGGGATTAGGGGTTAGTGATTAGGGATTAGTGATTAGGGATTAGTGCCTTGCGGTGTGAGTGCGCAGCCTGCTAATCACTAATCGCTAATCACTAATCACTAACCCCTAATCGCTAACCGCTAACCCCAATCATCGTCAGTTGTATACGTTTCCGTTCGGTATCTACACTGAGCACCTTTACGCGTACCTGCTGATGGATGGATACAATCTCATTAGGGTTTGATACATACTTCTGCGCAAGCTGGGAGAGGTGTATCAAGCCGTTTTCCTTGATACCTATATCGACGAAAGCGCCGAAGTTGGTGATATTCCCCACGATGCCCGGCAGTTCCATGCCTATGCGCAAATCATCGATTGTGCGCACGTTCTTATCGAACTCGAACACCTTGATAGGTCCGCGCGGGTCACGCCCCGGCTTCTCCAGCTCTTGCAGGATATCCTTCAAGGTCGGCATTCCGACGGTGGGAGAGAGGTAGCGTTCCGGCTGTATCTTACGGCGCAGTTCCTTGTCGGCAATCAGTTCGGCCACGCTGCATCCCAGGTCCTTTGCCATCTGCTCCACGATGTGGTAACTTTCGGGATGCACCGCCGTGTTGTCCAGCGGATTCCCGGCATCCGGTATGCGCAGGAAGCCGGCACACTGCTCAAAAGCCTTTGTACCCATGCGCGGAACTTTCATCAGCTCCTTGCGCGATGCAAATGCTCCGTTCTCGGCGCGGTAGTTCACGATGTTCTGCGCCAGTTGAGGGCCAAGTCCCGATATATACGTCAGCAGATGGCTGCTTGCCGTATTCAGGTTTACGCCGACCAGGTTTACACAGTTCTCCACAGTCTGGTCGAGGGATTTCTTCAGCTTGCTTTGGTCTACGTCGTGCTGGTATTGCCCCACGCCGATGGACTTCGGGTCTATCTTGACAAGCTCCGCCAGCGGGTCCATAAGCCGGCGGGCGATGGATACGGCGCCGCGCACCGTTACATCATATTCCGGAAACTCATCCCTGGCTATCTTGGAAGCGGAGTAAATGGATGCACCCTGCTCGCTGACAATGAAAATCTGCACTTCCCGGTTGAACGTCTGCCGTTTCAGGAAATCTTCCGTCTCGCGGCTGGCAGTGCCGTTGCCCACGGCGATGGCTTCGACCTTATAGGCCTCTATCATCTTCTGCAGTTTGGAAAACGCCTCTTTGCTTTGGTTCACCGGCGGATGCGGGTAGATATTCTCGTTGTGCAGCAGGTTGCCCTGCGCATCCAGGCACACCACCTTGCAGCCGGTGCGGAATCCGGGGTCTATTCCCATCACCCTTTTCTGCCCCAGGGGCGATGCCAGCAGCAACTGCCGCAGGTTTTCCGCAAAGACGCGGATGGCTTCATCGTCGGCACGCTCCTTGCTTTGCGCGGCAAACTCGGTCTCGATAGACGGTTTCAACAGACGCTTGTAGGCATCCTGCACGGCTTCCGCCACCTGCTTCCCGCAGGCGTTGTTGCTCTGTACAAACTGTCGTTCCAGCCGTTCCACACACTCCTCGTCGTTGGGGCTGATACTCACTTTGAGCAGACCCTCCGCTTCGGCGCGGCGGATGGCAAGCAGGCGGTGCGAACTGCATCGCTTCAGGGGCTCCGAACAGTCGAAGTAATCCCGGTATTTGGCGCCTTCCTCCTCTTTGCCTTTTATCACTTTGGCGGTCAGCAGGGCTTGGCGTGCAAAGGTATTCCGCAGCATGTTGCGGGCGCGTTCGTTCTCGCTCACCTGTTCGGCTATGATGTCGCGCGCACCTTTCAGGGCATCGTCCGCATCCTTTACATCGCCTTTCACGAAGGCGGCGGCACGCTGTTCGGGATGAGGCTCTCGCTGGAGCATCAGCAGGGTGGCAAGCGGTTCGAGTCCTTTCTGGCGGGCGGCTTCCGCACGGGTTTTCCGTTTGGGCTTGTAGGGCAGGTAGATGTCTTCGAGGGCGGTGCTGTCCCACGTGTCGTCAATGCGCTTTTGCAGTTCCGGGGTCATTTTCCCCTGTTCGCGGATGGTGGCGACGATGGTCTCCTTCCGTTTCGCCGTTTCCTTCAGTTTTTCGTAATGGGTACGGATGGATTCTATCTGCACTTCGTCCAGTCCGCCCGTCATTTCCTTGCGGTAGCGGCTGATGAACGGGATGGTTGCTCCGTCGTCGAGCAGGGAGAGTGTCTGCCCGATTTGCTTTTCCGATATGCCGAGAATGGCAGCTATCATGCTGTGAAAGATTTGTGTCATGTCAGCTTCTTTTTTTGATAATGAGCGCCAAAAGTACGAAAAACAATCTTTCCCTACCGCCTTTTTGTGAGTTTTATTATATCTTTGCGCTGTTTACACATGGTATTTATACATTAACAGAACAACGAAATGAAAAGACTGACCTGCTGTCTTGCGTGGATGTTCCTGCTGATTGGAGCAGTTGCTGCGCAGGATAAAGAAGTAAAACTGAAAATAGTACAGACCAGTGATATCCACGGTAATTTCTATCCCCACGATTTCATCCTTCAGCGGGAGGCCGCCGGAAGCCTGGCACGCGTGCACGCATTTGTGCAGAAAGCGCGCGAAACCTATAAGGACAACCTGATTCTGCTGGACAACGGCGACATCCTGCAAGGCCAGCCCACCGCCTATTACTATAACTACATCGACACGGTATCGCTCCACGTAACCGCCGATATGCTGAACTTCATGGGCTATGATGCCGCCAATATGGGCAACCACGATGTAGAGACGGGACGTGCCGTTTTCGACCGTTGGGCGGGCGACTGCCGTGCTCCGGTGCTGGGCGCCAACATCATCGATACCGCTACGGGCGAACCCCACTTCCGGCCCTACAAGGTGCTGGAGCGCGACGGAGTGAAGATTGCCGTTCTCGGCATGATAACGCCCGCCATTCCGGTGTGGCTCTCCGAGAATCTGTGGCGGGGACTTCGTTTTGACGACATGGAAGAGACCGCCCGCAAGTGGATGAAGATAATCCGCGAAAAGGAGCGTCCCGATATTGTAATCGGTATGTTCCATGCCGGACAGGACGCCTTGCTGATGGGCGGCAAATACCGGGAGAATGCCTCGCTGGACGTAGCCCGCAATGTTCCGGGCTTCGACATCGTGCTTATGGGCCACGACCACGCCCGTGAATGCAAGAAGGTGCAGAACGTGGCAGGCGATTCCGTACTGGTGATGGACCCCGCCAGCAACGGCATCGTGGTGAGCGACATCGACATTACCGTGACCCTGCGCAACGGCAAGGTTACGGACAAGCAGATTGACGGCGTGCTCACCGAAACCGCCCCCTACGGCATCAGCGGTGAATTCATGAAACGTTTCTCGCTGCAGTACGCCACCATTCAGGATTTCGTATCGAAAAGAATCGGACGCTTCACGAAGACGGTCTCCACCCGTCCCGCCTATTTCGGTTCTTCCGCCTTCATCGACCTCATCCATACCTTGCAGCTGGACATCAGCGGCGCCGAGATTTCATTGGCGGCTCCCTTGTCCTACGACACGCAGATTAAGGAAGGGGATATTTACGTGTACGACATGTTCAACCTCTACAAGTACGAGAACATGCTCTACACCATGAAACTTTCGGGCAAGGAAGTGCGCGATGCCCTGGAGATGTCCTACGACCTATGGACCAACCGCATGACTTCGCCCGACGACCACATCCTGCTGCTTCGCGACCAACCCCGCGAGGGCGCTGCGGACAGGGCTGCCTTCAAGAACTTCAGTTTCAATTTCGATTCCGCCGCGGGCATCATCTACACGGTAGACGTCACGAAGCCGTGCGGCAGTAAGGTAACCATCCTCAGCATGGCAGACGGCACCCCGTTCCACATGGACAAGATGTACACGGTAGCCCTGAACTCCTATCGCGGCAACGGCGGCGGGGAACTGCTGACGAAAGGCGCGGGCATCTCCCAGGACGAGTTGAAGGAGCGCATCATCAGCTCTACCGACAAGGATTTGCGCTATTACCTGATGCAGTACATCGAGCAGAAGAAGGTAATCGAGCCGCGTGCGCTCGGCCAGTGGAAATTCATTCCGGAGGAGTGGGCTGTTCCCGCTTCCAAGCGCGATTATGAATTTCTGTTTGGTACAAACCGAAATTAGTATTACCTTTGCCGTCCCTAACTCAAGAAACAAACCGTAAGACGTGAGAGGAATAAAAAGAACCATATGCGCATTATGCTTGCTGGCGCTCTTCGTGGCGTACCAGGCAAGCATAACGGCGTTTACCCACGTCCACTACGTCAACGGGGTGCTGATAACCCACTCGCACCCTTTCCATAACCAGCATTCGCACTCCACCGACTCGCTGATTGTCATCGGCCTGCTGTCGCACTTCAGTTCGGACACGCCGGACTGCTGCGAGCTGCAACACCCGATGCGCTCTCTGTTGCAGGTGATGGAAAGCGAAACCGATACGCCCGTCATAAAGGGAAAAGCGTGTCGGATGCCCTCTCTCCGCGCTCCCCCTTATTCCGTTACCCTTTGATAGTGTTGTACCAACGCCTGGTATGCTCCATACCAACGTTGGGTATTCGTTGTACCGATGCTTGGTATTCGATGTACCAATCTTTGGTACTCGCCGTACCAATGTTTGGTATCCGTCGTACCCGCCTTTGGTACTTGCCGTACCAAGTACCGGTATAGAATTGGTATCATTAAGTAACTGAAATAAAAGCGATTATTCAAATGAAACAAATTATATTGGCGTTGATGCTTGCTGTGGCAGGTATCGGCGCAGCCGTTGCCGCAAACCCTATCAGGGAAGGCAACATGATTTCCGGCCATGTTCTTGTAAAAGGTTCGGAAGAGAATATACCGTATGCCACCGTTTTGATTGTAGGCAGCGGACAGGGAACAGTGTCCAATGAAGAAGGTCAGTTCGAGTTCAAGAACCTGCCGGCGGGCAAATATACGTTGCGCGTATCCGCCGTAGGCTATAAGACACAGGAAAAGGCGATTGAAGTAAACAAGGACTTTACGGCGGTGGTGCATTTCCAGATGGAAGAGGAAAGCTTCATGACCGATGAGGTCGTGGTGTCCGCCAACCGCAACGAGGTGAGCCGCAAGGCCGCCCCCGTGGTGGTGAACGTAATGAGCGCCAAGCTCTTTGAGATGGTGAACTCCACCGACCTTGCCAAGACGCTCAACTACCAGTCGGGCCTGCGGGTGGAGAACAACTGCCAGAACTGCGGTTTCCCCCAGGTGCGTATCAACGGTCTGGAAGGTCCGTACTCGCAAATCCTGATAAACAGCCGTCCCGTCATCAGTGCGCTGAGCGGGGTATATGGGCTGGAGCAGATACCAGTGAACATGATCGAGAGGGTAGAGGTGGTACGCGGTGGCGGTTCGGCGCTGTTCGGCGCCAATGCTGTGGGCGGAACTATCAATATCATCACCAAAGACCCCATTAACAACTCCTTTCAGGTGTCGAGCATGTTCTCCAACATGGACGGCAAGTCCTGGGAGCAGTACATGGGCGGGAACGTATCCCTGGTGTCAAAAGACAACTCCTACGGCATCGCCCTCTACGAAAGCTACCGCAACCGCAATCCGTACGACCGTGACGGCGACGGTTTCTCCGAACTGGGCAAGCTGAACATGAACACCTTCGGCTTCCGCGCCTACTACCGTCCCACGCATTTCAGCCGCATCAACCTGGAGTATCACACCACCAACGAGTTCCGCCGCGGCGGCAACAAGTTCGACCTTCAGCCCCACGAGGCGGACATCACCGAGCAGACCAAGCACATCATTAACAGCGGCGGACTGAGTTACGACCTCTTCTGGCGCGAGTATAAACATAAAATCTCCTTGTACGGCTCCATCCAGCACACCGACCGCAACAGCTACTACGGCGCACAGAAGGACATGAACGCCTACGGCAAGACGGACGACCTGACGTGGGTAGCAGGCGGCATGTACGTGGGCAACATGAACAACTGCCTTTTCGCCCCCGCCACCTTCACGGGCGGGCTGGAGTATCAGAACAACTCCCTGCACGATGTCATGACGGGCTATCACCGCGATATGCAGCAGGATGTGCGCATTGCCAGCGCCTTCGTGCAGAACGAGTGGAAGATGAACGTACTGACCATGCTCGTCGGCGCCCGCCTGGACAAGCACAACCTGATAGACAAACTGATATTCAGTCCCCGCGTCAACCTGCTTTATAAGCCTACCGAGGACTTCCAGGCGCGCCTGACGTACTCCACCGGTTTCCGCGCCCCGCAGGCCTACGATGAAGACCTGCACGTCACCGCAGTAGTGGTTGCAGTACTGCCAGGAATGTTGGTTCTTGATCTGATCCTCCGGGTTGGCAGAGTAGGCATAGTTAGGAGTGATGGCCACCATGCAGCCGATCTTATTTTCCGGGTCGATGCTGTGGCCCAGCTGCACTGCCTTTGCGCTGGCCACAAACTGGTGATGCAGGGCCTGATAGCGCTGCTGCGGGATATCCACCTGATCGTTCATGTTGGTGGTGCCCTCGTTCAGGATGCCCAGCCCGGAGTAGATGCCAAAGGGATACATTCCGGCATTGATCTCGTTGAAGGTGAGCCAGTAATGCACCTTGCCCTTGTAGCGATTGAAAATCGTCTCGCAGTAATGCAGGTAATAATCGATCAGGCGGCGATCCACCCAGCCATTGAAGTGCTCGGTCAGATAAAACGGATTTTCATAGTGGCTGATGGTGACAAGCGGTTCGATCCCGGCAGCGTGCAGTTCATCAAACACCGCATCATAAAAAGCCAGACCCTCTTCATTGGGCTGCTGCTCAGTGCCGGTGGGGAAGATGCGGCTCCAGCTGATGGACATCCGGTAGACCTTATAGCCCATCTCTTTCATCAGGGCGATATCTTCCTTATAGTGGTGATAGAAATCACTGGCCTTGTGGTTGGGGTAATACAGGTCATCTTTCAGTTCGCGGGTGATCTGGCGGGGCGTGGTGTTGGTGCCGTTGGTCATGTGGTCAGCCACACTGGCACCGCGGCCGCCCTCGTTCCAGCCGCCTTCAAACTGGTTGGCTGCGGTAGCGCCGCCCCACAGAAAATTTGCAGGAAAACTCATATTCTTCCAATTCCCTTCTTATCCGGTAAAAATCAGGCCTCGTCCTTGAATGTGACGAAGGTGATGGCAAACGTAACGACCATGGCGATGACCACAGCGATGACGTAGTTGACAAAGTTCATGATATCGCTGCTCAAGAAGCCAGCCAGCGCAAAGACGCCCAAGCCGCTCATGGCAACCAGCTTGCAGCCCATCAGACCGGCATAGCAGCCGCCCACGAAACCGCCGATCACAGATGCGATCAGGGGCTTGCGGTAACGGAAGTTGACGCCGAACAGAGCAGGCTCGGTGACGCCGGCCAGAAAAGCGGTCAGTGCAGAAGAACCGGCAATGCCCTTGACATCAGCGTTCTTGGACTTGAGGGTGACCGCAGCAGCGGCAGCAGCCTGACCGAAGTTTGCGATGTAGCAGGCGGGAATGATCAGCGGATCATACTGGAACTTGGTGAAGTAGGAGATGCAGACAGGAGCCAGAGTGGAATGCATACCGGTGAGGATCAGCAGGGGATACAGGCCGGACAGCACACCGACACCCAGGAAGCCGATGTTGTTGTAAATGGTCTCCACCAGCCAGGTAATGCCATTGCCCAAGAAGACGCCAGCCGGTGCCACCAGACACAGGGACAGGGGCAGCATGACAAGGAAGGTACCCAGCGGCACCAGCATCACGCGCAGGATCTCCGGCACATACTTTTTGAAGAAGCGCTCCACATAGTTCATGACGAACACGACCATGATAGAGGGGAACATCATATTGGTATAGGTAGCATTATACACCGGCAGGCCGAAGATCGTCACCGGGGTCTCGCCGCCCAGAGCAGTCATCAGATTGGGGTACACCAGCAGCGCACACAGGCCCATGGCCAGGCTGGGGTCTGCACCGAACTTTTTGGCGGCAGTATAGCCGATGAGGATGGGCATGAAGTACAGCGCAGCATCGGCGGCATAACCCAGCACCGTGTAGGTGGAGGAATCTGCGGGCAGGATACCGATGAGGTTTGCCATCACCAGCACCACCTTGATCAGGCCGGATGCCATGAACAGCGGGATCAGCGGGACGATGCAACCGCTGATGGCCTCACATACTGTGGTCAGACTGAATTTTTTCTTCTTATCGCTGTCCAGATCTTCGGCCACAGCTGCTTCCTTCTGCAGACCACCTGCTGCACAGATCGCATCATAGGCCTTATCCACTGCCTGACCGATGATGACCTGCAGCTGATCACCGGCCCACTGTGTGCCCATGCAGCCGGGCAGTTTGCCGATCTTGTCGGCATCCACGTAAGGAAGACTCTTCAGATATTCTACGCCCTTCATCTGGTCCTTCATCTCTACCTGACCCAGCTGGCGGAAGGTAGCCTGCTCGAATGCCTTGCCACGGTTCTCGCTACCACGGTTGTCGAGGATGAAGAGCAGATAGCCCTTTTCTGCCATGTAGGTTTCCCAGCCACGGCTAGAGTAGTTCCAGCGGGCATCCACGTTGTGGGCGTGAGGTCCGCCATATACATATATAATGGTAGGATACTTCTTGTTAGGGTCGAAGTTCACAGGCTTCACCATTCTCCAGTAGAGGTCGGTTTCGCCGTCGTCTGCCTTGATCGAACCGCAGCTGTACTCCGGCACGTTGTAGCCCTTCCATGGGTTCTCGGCTGTGAAGTAAGCCGTGCGCTTGCCGTTTTCTACATTTACGATGGCAATCTTGCGAGGCACGGTTGGAGTAGAGTAGTTATCATAGATAAACTGTCCGTTCTCGCTCAGGGTAGCGTTGTGCCATCCCTTGCCGCAATCGTCCATCATGGCACGTTTGCCGCTCTTGGTATCCACCACGAAGATGTTACGCTGGATAGGAGAGCACTCGTTGGATGCGATGATGATGCTCTTGCGCTTGCTGTTGAAGCCGAGCACTTCCATCACCTCCCATTTGCCGGAAGTCAACTGCTTGATTTCGAGCGATTCCGTGTTGCTCGCCATACGGCTGCCGTGCTTGCCCAGGGTGCAGAGATAGAGGTGGTTGTAACCATCCTTGCGGCTCTGCATGATAAAGCTGTTGCTGTCCCAAGGCAGGAACTGGATAGGATGGCAAGGCTCCACGTATTTCTCGTCGGTCTCACGATACAGTTCACCAGTCTTCTCGCCAGTCTCTGCGCTGTAGGCAGTAAGGCGACAGTCGTTCTGGTCGCGGTTCAGCTCAAACATATAGATGGTCTTGCTGTCTGGGCTCCATGCGATGTTGGTGAAGTAGCGGTCTGTAGGGTCGCCCGCCTTCAGATAGATGGTCTTGCCTGTCATGCAGTCGAACACGCCCACGGTTACCTTGTGCGATGTTTCGCCCGTCATCGGATACTTGTCTGGTGCAGGTTTGGCGCAGCAGGTCTGGGTTTCAGGATGATTGAAGTAATCAATCTCCGGGATATCCACCTGCGGATAATCCGTCACCATGCTCTGGTCCATGCGATAGAAGGCGAGCAGTTCGCCGTTAGGGCTCCAGAAGGTTCCCTTGCTGATGCCGAACTCATCGCGGTGAACACTCTGTCCATATACGATAGAGCGGCTGCCGTCTGTAGAGATCTGGAAATCGTGAGACTTCTTCTCTCGGGTTATGGCATTGTTGGTTACATCGAAGGTGCGCACATAGAAGTTGCTGCCCTTCAGATAGGCGAATGCATTCTGCTGTGCGTTAGCTTCGAGGAGGTTTTCGCCATCTTCAAACTCCATCTCGCTCAGCAGCTTATGCTTCTTGAAGTCGATGGTGTAGGTCTTGCTGCCATTGCTTACCATCACGATGCTCTTTCCTGCAAAAGGGAACTGAGCGTTGTAGAGGGCTCTTACCTTGATGTCCTTGGTAGGAGCAATCCACTGGTTGATATCGTTGATGCCGAAGAGCTTGGTTTCCTTTCCGGTAGTCTTGTTTACGAGATAGCATGCCTCGGTGTCCTGATGGATGAGTTCGTTTCCCCACCAGGTACACCAGCGGTTCTTTGCCACCATATTGCGGTAGTTGTTGCCACCGAAGTTCAGATCTTCCAGTGTGAAGGCTTTCTCGCCCTTCTGCGCAGGAACCACGCCCTGAGCCTGTATCTCGGTTGCATTCATAGCCATCATGGAAATCATAGCAGCGAAAGATAATTTATAAATTGAATTCTTTAGATTCATGATTGTTATTTTATTCAAGTTTCGCAAGTGAGGGAATTGATTGAAGTTAAAGAAGTTATCACTCTTCCCTAACTTCACTTAACTTCCCCACATGCGAAAGTTCAGTTATTTCAAAGAATTTTAATCCTCGTCATCGAAGTCAGTGTCGAAGCTAGGCTTGCTGCCGCGTTTTCCACCGAAGTCCTTACCACCACGGCGGTCGCCCTTGAAGCCACCACGCTTGTCGCCCTTCTCGAAACGCTTGCCGTCGCGCTTTCCTCCAAAGTCCTTGCCACCACGGCGGTCGCCCTTGAATCCGCCACGCTTGTTGTCACGGTCTTCACGGTCGCCGCTGCGCTTGCCTCCGAAGCTGCGTCCGCCCTTGCGGTCATCACCTTCATCGTTGCGTCTTCCGGCACCTACACGTGGACGTCCGCCACGGCGAATCTCATTACGGCGCTTCTCGAAGTCCTCCAGGCGATGGCTATGGAACTGGAAGCTGCGGATATCAGCATCCTCGTTCTCAGTCTCCTCGCTCACACGCTTCTTGAACTCGCGCTCCTTCTTGAAACGGTGCTTCTGCGCCATCTCGCTCTTCTCGCGCTCAGTCTTCACGATACCGCCCTCAGAGCGGAACTCCTTCATCTTGCCGTCGAACATCACGTACTTGCGGAACTCGCACTCCAGACTTCCGTTAAACACCGGAATCTTGATAGATGGCTTCAGTCCAATCTGCTCGAAGCACTCCTCACGGTAGCTCAATACCCAAGCCTCGTTGCCTGTGAAGGCACGCTTGAAGCGCTCGCCTATCATCTTGTAGGTGTTCAGCAGATTAGGGGTAGAGATGCGCTCGCCGTATGGAGGGTTCATCACGATGATGCTCTTCTCGGCAGGCTGTGTGAAGTCCTTGAAGTCCTGCTGTGCGATGGTGATATCCTTGGTCAGACCAGCAGCACGCACGTTGAGGTTGGCAGTGTTCACCGCCTTCATATCTACGTCGTAGCCATAGATGTGGTGCTCGAACTCGCGCTCCTGAGAGTCGTCGTTATAAATCATGTCGAAGAGATCTTGGTCGAAATCGTTCCACTTCTCGAAGGCAAACTCCTTGCGGAATACACCTGGAGAGATGTTGCGTGCGATGAGGGCAGCCTCGATGGCGATGGTTCCCGAACCGCACATAGGGTCGATGAAGTCGCATTCGCCCTTCCAGCCGGTCATCAGGATCATACCTGCAGCGAGAACCTCGTTCAGAGGTGCCTCTACCTGCTCCTGACGGTAGCCGCGGCGGTGCAGACTCTCGCCGCTTGAGTCGAGACTCAGGGTAGCGTTATCCTCTGCGATATGGATGTTGAGGCGGATGTCTGGGTTAGACACGCTGATGTTAGGACGTGTGCCCTGCTTCTCGCGGAACCAGTCCACGATGGCATCCTTTACCTTGTAAGTCACGAAGCGTGAGTTGCGGAACTCCTCAGAATAGACCACGGAATCTACCGAGAAAGTCTTCTTCACGTCTAAGATGTCATCCCACTTGATCTTCTGAATCTCGTCGTACACCTCCTCGGCAGAACGAGCCTTGAAGTGCTTGATAGGTTTCAAGATGCGGATGGCTGTGTGTAACTGGAAGTTAGCACGATACATCATTTCCTTGTCGCCAGTGAAAGATACCATTCGGCGACCTATTTGTACATTGTTAGCACCCAGCTGGGTGAGCTCCTCAGCCAAGACTGGCTCCAGACCCATAAAGGTCTTGGCAATGAGTTCAAATTCCTGTTCCATTATTGAATTCTATATCTAATAAACTTTGTTTTTCTTTTCTATATTTCTTTGTTTTCGGCTTCATGTCCTTGGTCACCCACACGTTGGCGCCCACGATGCAGCCTTCTCCGATGGTGATTCTGCCCAGGATGGTGGCGTTGGCATATACGATGACATCGTCTTCCAGGATAGGGTGGCGAGGGATTCCCTTGATAGGATTGCCGTCCTTATCCAGTGGGAAACTCTTAGCTCCGAGGGTAACACCCTGATAGAGCTTCACATTGTTGCCGATGATGCAGGTGGCTCCGATAACCACACCCGTGCCATGGTCGATGGTGAAGTGGTGCCCGATGGTAGCCTCCGGATTGATATCGATACCTGTCTCCGAGTGTGCCAGCTCCGTCATCATTCTGGGGATGAGGGGCACGCCGAGCTTGTGCAGAACATGAGCGATACGGTAGTTGGTTATCGCCTTGATCACGGGATAGCAGGAGATGATTTCTCCGTGGCTCATCGCAGCCGGGTCGCCGTTGTAGGCTGCCTCTACGTCGGTGGCGAGAATCTTGCGTAGCTTGGGAAATTCCATGATGGCTTTGGCAGCGATGACGCCTGCCTTGACACGCTGGTGCTGCAATTCTGCCTGGGTTTCCGATTCGCAGTCGTTGGCGAAGCAGAGTCCGGCGAGAATCTGTTCTGCGAGCATCTCGTAGAGTTTCTCAACTCTTACTCCGATATGGTATTTGATGGTAGAGATATTCACAGATGAGTTTCCGAAATATCCCGGAAAGAGGATGGAGCGAGACAGATTGATGATGTCTTCGAGCGCTTTGCCCGAAGGAAGTGGATTTCCGTCTCTGTGCTGATGGAAGAGACCCTTCAGTGATTCGGCGCTAGAAAGCTCGTCGATAGTCTCTGTCAGCTGATGAGTTAGTGTATCTTTACTCATGTTCTTTCTGTATCAATAAAATTCTTTCTTTTGCAGAGTCTCGTGAGCAAATCAGTCGAACTCCAAATGTTCCTGCGAAGGAATGCGGAATGAGAACCATGTCTCTCCGTCTTTGTTGGTGATAGCAAAGTCGCCTTTGTTGATGAGGTCCATTCCTATGATGAGGTGACAATCTTCTAAGTCACTGGCAAGTACCTCTATATTCTCAAATCTAACTTTTTTTCCAAAGTACAAATTTACTCTATAAACATTGGAATTTACAAGCCCTCCTATGCCGGAAATGGCTGATTTTTTGATAGGAGTCAGGTGTAGTTCCTCCGCAATCTCAGTTGATATAATTGTATTGGTGGCTCCTGTGTCCCATAAAGCCTGATCTGTCTCACAGTATCTCAGTTCTTTCAGTTCTGAAGGATTCTTATGTCCAGCCATTATGATACAATGGGAAGTAATACCATCTTGAAGATTCTTGTACTTCTGTGTTATCTTTTCCATCAGTTTACCGTTAAAATGTCTTTTTGACGAGCGCTGATGGCTCTTGCGATGTGAGCGTCAGCAATGGGTGATGTAGTATATACCACAGAGTGATGAGAGGAAAACTTCTGATATTCCTCACTAGTCAATGTGCCAACCTTTACAGGACTCTTGCATTTTGTTTTCGGTAATACATTCTGTATCTTCGAATGAATAGACATGCCTCTTTTTATGCCATTGTCCAACGGCATATTAGTCATGTCTGAAAAGCTTGCCCCTGAAACAAGTCTTTCGTATTCTTCCTTTGTTATGGTCTTTGCTTCCAACATAGTTGTCTTTTCTTTTAAAAGTTGGTGCAAAGATACGAATAATTTCTTGAACTACAAAGAAATAAATCGGATTTTGGAGGGGATTACACGTTTTTTTATGTAAATAACTCAAATGTTGGATGAAGACGGGCTTCTATAAATGGAAATAGCAACCATCTATAAAGGAAATGACAGTCCTGTTCTTACCTGTTCATATCCCTGAATGCACTCCAGGCTATCGGTACCGCCACGAGAAAGGAGCAGATATCTGCCCACGCCTGACACATCTCCACACCCAGTAATCCGAAGAAATGAGGGAGGATGAAAATGAGCGGGATGAAGAACAGGCCGCTACGTGCTGCTGCCACAATATTCGCACGTACAGGCTTGCGGATGGTCTGCATCAGCATATTCGTCAGCACGATGGTGGCAACCAGAGGAAAGCTGATTACCTGCCACTTCAGGGCAACGGAACCTACTGCTACCACGCTGGCATCATCGCGGAAGAGATGGATGATAGGTTCGGAGAATAGAAAGCCGAGTACGGCACAAACCGCCAGGAATACCGTGCCGCATTTGATGCAGAAAAAGAAAGCCTCCTTCACGCGGTCGTACAACTTGGCTCCATAGCAGAAACCGCAGAGCGGCTGGAAGCCCTGCCCCAGTCCAATCACCACGGCATAGGTGAAGAACGAGATTCTCGTCACGATACTCATACCCGCAATGGCTGCATCTCCATAGGCTCCGGCAGCCACATTCAGCACCAGCGTGGCAATGCTTCCCAAGCCCTGTCTTGATAAGGAAGGCGTGCCGCCAAAGATAATCTCCTTGAAGTAAGCCCAGGATGGCGTGAAGTTGCGAAGATGGATTCGGATGTTTTCTCCCTTGTGCGTCATCCAGAAGAGCATAGCGCAGCCGAAGCACTGGCTGGTGAGGGTGGCGATGGCGGCACCCGTGATGCCCATGGCAAAATAAAGGATGAGCAGCGGGGCAAGGATGAGGTTGAGAAGCACGCCAGACATGATTCCCTTCATTGCATATATCGCATTGCCCTGAAAACGCATCAGGTTGTTGAGTGTCAGAGAGGTAGTCATGAAGGGAGCACCCAGCAGGATGATGCTGAGATAGCGCTCGGTGTAGGGCTGGATGGTGGGGGTGGAACCTAGGAGAATGCACAGCGGTGTAAGGAAAACTTGTCCGAGAATGGCGATGAGAAGTCCCGTCAGAAAACTCAGCACGAAGCCCGTGGATGCCATCTTCTTTGCCTTCTCCATCTCCTTGGCTCCCAGCATTCGGGAGATATAGTTACCAGAGCCATGACCATAGAAGAAACCAACAGCCTGGATTACTGACATCATGGCGAAGGAAACGCCTACCGCCGCCACGCTCTGGGTGTTGATGCTGCCTACGAAGTAGGTGTCGGCGAGGTTGTACATACTCGTCGATAACATGCTGATAATGGTAGGAATCGCCATCGTAAAAATCACCCGATGCACCGGTGCATGGGTCAGGAATGTATAATTATCTCTTGATTTCTTCATATTTTTTGAATCCTTTCAGCCTGCAAAGTTACTGCTTTATTTCCGAAAGGGGGAAATATTCGGGGTTTTTAACGCTCGGCAGGAAAAAAAACACGGATTTCGTTTGCCATCTCGGAAAAAACTCGTACTTTTGCATCGTTTTTCTGATGATACATTATTATAAAAAGAAAAATCAGAGCAAAAAGTTTTAGAAAAAATCAGATCAATGAGTGATATTAGAATCATACCCGTTACTACCAAGAAAGGATTGAGAGCTTTCATTCAGTTCTATTACGACCTTTATGAAGGTAGCAAATATGCCGTTCCTTACCTGCGTTTCGACGAGTGGAATACATTGAGCAAAGACAAGAATCCAGCCTTCGATTTCTGCGAAGCGCAATATTTTCTGGCTATCGATTACAGCATACCGAAGGTGGTAGGCCGCATTGCTGCCATCATCAACCATTGTGCCAACGACCAGTGGAACAAGAAGCAGGTGCGCTTCGGATGGTTCGACTTCATCGATGACCTGAAGGTTTCCGATATGCTGCTGGATGCCGCAGCCCGGTGGGGCAGAGAGCATGGCATGGAAGAATTGGTAGGACCACTTGGCTTTACCGATATGGACCGTGAAGGAATGCTCATCGAAGGATTCCACGAGAAATCCACCATGTACGTTAACTACAATTATCCTTATTATCCCAAGCACATGGATGCACTGGGTTACTTCCAGAAGGACAATGACTGGCTGGAGTACCGCATCAAGGTGCCTGAGGTAACCCCTCCGAAATTTGCCAAGACAGCCCAGCTCATCGAGAGCCGCTACAATCTGCACGTGCATAAGTTTACCAAGCACGAACTGGTTCAGGGCGGTATGGGCAAGGAAGTCTTCCGCATCGTCAACGAGACCTACAAGAATCTCTACGATTTCCAGCAGCTCACCGACCGGCAGATCGACGGGTATGTGAATTCGTATATCAAGATGGCGGATATGAACCTCATTACCGGAGTGGTAGATGGCAACGACAACAACCGCCTGATCGGTTTCGGCGTATCCTTCCCATCCATGACCGAGGCGCTGCAGAAGAACCGCAACGGCAAGCTCTTGCCTTGGGGATGGCTTCGGCTCCTGCGGGTGATGAAGTGGTATGCCACCGATACCGTGGATCTGGTGCTCATCGGCGTGCTGCCGGAATACCGCAGCAAGGGTGCCAATGCCCTTATCTTTGCCGACCTCATCGAGCAGTACCGCCGCTATGGATTCAAATGGGCGGAGGCAATGCCGCAGATGGAGAGCAACAAGGGGGTGCAGAGCCAGTGGCAGTATCTGGAAAGCGTGCAGCACCGCCGTCGCCGCTGCTACAGAAGGAAAATGTAGAAATAGCGGCTACTTGCGATACTGAAATAAGATTATAGGAATTAGAAGAAAAATTAAAATATTAGTAATAGAATGAGATTTGCAGTTATAGCCGCAGGCGAGGGAAGCCGATTGGCACAGGAAGGCGTAGAACAGCCTAAACCCCTGGTGCCGGTATGTGGCGAACCGATGATAGAGCGCCTTCTGCGCATCTTCGTAGATTGCGGTGCTACCGAAATCGTAGTGATTGTCAACGAATGGAGTACGGCGGTGCGTGAACATCTGGAGCAAATGAAGCTGCCGGTGCCTTTGCGCCTGGTGGTGAAGACCACTCCTAGTTCCATGCACAGTCTGCATGCCCTCTCGCCTTATCTCCGGGGCGAGCGTTTCTGCCTCACCACCGTGGACACCATCTTCCGTGAGGAGGAATTCAAAAAGTATATCCGCCACTTCCAGAAGGCTAAGGATATTGACGGCTGCATGGCTGTCACCCCATATGTGGATGATGAAAAACCG
>OKRY01000654.1_pt1 | contig 27999 bp, 18 predicted proteins | sample 1601121 | NCBI WGS metagenome assembly OKRY01 (sample SAMEA3541546, study PRJEB24748) | human gut metagenome | biome: human gut; feature: human-associated habitat; material: faeces | place: China | collected 2012
GGAAAAACTCCCCAATCGGAAGCTGATAGGAAGCAAGCGGGTTGGGGAGAAAATCGAGGAACGGGAAAAACTCCCCAATCGGAAGCTGATAGGAAGCAAGCGGGTTGGGGAGAAAATCGAGGAACGGGAAAAACTCCCCAATCGGAAGCTGATAGGAAGCAAGCGGGTTGGGGAGAAAATCGAGGAACGGGAAAAACTCCCCAATCGGAAGCTGATAGGAAGCAAGCGGGTTGGGGAGAAAATCAGGGAAACAGGAAAATTCCCCAACTGGAAGACAGAGAGAAGAAAGTTGATTGGGGAGAAAATCTGAAAACAGAAAGATTCCCCCAATTTGGAGAATGGAGAGAGAAAAGATAGTTGAAACAAGGAAAAAGCATATGTATAATAGGGATGCTTAGCAAGAAACAGAGACAGATAACAACAACATAGAATATCTGATTTCTGTCAGAATATAGAACAAGAATAACAGGAGAAGAATCATGAGAATCGTAATACAGCGTGTTAATCACGCGTCCGTAAAAGTAGATGGAGAGACAATCGGAAGCATCGGCAAGGGCTATCTGCTTCTGCTCGGTGTGGCAGAGGGAGATACGAAGGAGATGGTGGACCGCTATGTGAAGAAGCTTTCCACCCTGCGGATCTTTGCAGATGAAGAGGGCAAGACGAACCTGTCAATTACCGATGTAGGCGGAGAGGTGCTGGTCGTATCCCAGTTCACATTATATGCGGACTGCAAGAAAGGAAACCGCCCAAGCTTTGTCAAGGCGGGGGCACCGGACTTTGCAGAGGAGATGTATGAGTATTTCAAGGCAAAATGCGTAGAGACGTTCGGGAAAGTAGAATGCGGAAGCTTCGGTGCTGATATGAAGGTCGAACTGGAGAACGATGGCCCATTCACAATCTTGTGGGACAGCGATATCTGGTGAGGCGACATCCATATGGGCGAAGCCTATAAATAATACCTGTGGAGGACAGGCAACATGAAACAAGACAGCCAGCTGTTTGGCACAGAGAAAATCAGTAAAATACTATGGAAGATGGCGCCGCCTGTGATGCTGGCGCAGTTGATACAGGCACTTTATAACATTGTGGACAGCTTCTTTGTCGGGCGGTATTCCGAGAGCGGACTGACCGCGCTGTCTATCATCTATCCGATCCAGCTTCTGATGATCGCATTTGCGGTGGGAACCGGCGTTGGTATCAATACATGTATGGCGCATTACTTAGGCTTGTCCGAGGATGAAAAGGCGGACGAGATTGGTGGGATTGGAACGCCACTTACTTTGCTTATGTGGGCAGTATTCGCCGTAATCTGTTATTTCTTCATGCCTGCATACGCGAAGATGTCGACGGATTCCGCAGAAATAATCAAAGAGGTTGTGATGTATGGACGGATTGTATGCGTCTTTTCTTTCGGACTTTTTCTGGAGAGTATCTGGACGAAAATCCTGCAGGCAAATGGCGATATGAAGACGCCGATGATCGCACAGATTGCAGGTGCGGTTACAAACATCGTACTCGATCCACTTCTGATCTTTGGTATGTTCGGATTGCCGAAGATGGGAATTGCAGGAGCTGCGGCAGCAACCGTCGTTGGTCAGATCGTAGCGGCGCTGATCGTCATGCGCAGAGGATTCCGGAAGTCTCCTGCACTATCTGTATATCTGCCGGATATCCGCAAGATTTATAAGATGGGAATCCCGAATATCCTGATGCAGTCTGCGTACACGTTCTATATATTTGGTCTCAATATGGTACTTGCAACCTTCTCTGATCAGGCGGTGACAGTACTTGGACTTTATTACAAATGGCAGGCGTTTTTCTTCATCCCGCTTGGTGCGATGCAGACCTGTATCGTACCGATCTTAAGCTATAATTATGCAACGATGAAGATTGACCGCTGCAAGAAGACGTTGTCATTGGCACTTATATATGGAGTATCCCTGATGATGATTGGTGTGCTTTGCTTTGAACTGATGCCGGGGCAGATGCTGCATGTATTCTCGCATGACGCAGAAGTGATCCGTATCGGCAAGGTGGCACTCCGTATCATTGCAGCGAGCTTTATTCCGCTTGTGACATCATTGACATTTCCGGTGTTCTTTCAGGCAGTTGGAAAAGCGTTTACAAGCAGTTTGCTTACAGTGGTAAGAACGGTATTTTTATTTGTGCCGCTCGGGTATGCATTCTCAAGAATCGGGCTAAACTTCTTCTGGCTGACGTTTCCGGTTACGGATAGTATTACGTCGATTGCCGGATTTTTGCTGTACCGCCGCTTCCTAAGATTCACCAAAAGTTCATAGAATTTGCGTTGTTTCAGCAAATCTCCTGTGCTATCATATGTAATAATTTGGAAGATATAGAATTAAGGCATAAGAAGAGTTGAAAATACGAAAAAGTATATTGTAATCTGGTTCTGTATGTGTAATTCCTGCAACTATGTTTGGGATATGCATATGTTTGAGGCTTAGAAGTTCTTAATGTTCTGGATAATAACAGCAATGTTTGAACACGATGTTCAAACAAGCCGCCACTGAGCCATGGATGGTGAGCGGAGGGCGCATATGAATCGTAGATTCATATTTAGGATGCGCCCGACAATCTGCCGACGAGCGAAGCGAGGGGGCAATACCCGGGCGGCGGTTGCGTACGATGATAATATTGTATAACAGAACATTTAGAACTTCTTGGGCTCAATACATCGCATATGCAAACATAGTTGCAGGAATATACTATACAGAATCAGATTGCAGGATGCAGCAAGGGTATTTTCAAAAAGGAGAAAACTATGGGACTTACGCAGCAACAAGTACAGGAGCGGATCGATCAGGGCCTGACGAACGAGACCGACCTGTCTACCGATAAAACAACGAAGGAGATTATCATCTCCAACACATTCACATATTTTAACCTGATCTTTTTGATCATTACGGTCTTACTCTGTCTGGTCGGTTCCTTCCGGAACCTGACCTTCCTGCCGATCGTCATCGGCAATACATTGATTGGAATTATACAGGAGATCCGCGCGAAGCGGACACTGGATAAGATGAACCTGCTGAATGCACCGCACGCGATCGTCGTGCGGGACGGCGTGAAGCAGAAGATTGAAACCGAACAGCTTGTACAGGATGATGAGATCATCTTAGAGGCGGGCAACCAGATCTGCGCAGATGCAGTCGTTGTGGAAGGAAGCGTGCAGGTCAATGAATCACTGCTTACCGGAGAAGCGGACGAGGTAGAGAAAAATCCCGGCGACGAACTCTTCTCCGGAAGCTTTGTCGTATCCGGACAATGCCACGCCGAACTCACTCACGTCGGAAATGAATCCTACATCGCGAAGCTCTCACAGGAAGCAAAGACGATGGGAAGCGGCGAGCAGTCTGAGATGATCCGTTCAATCAACCAGATCGTCAAATGGGTTGGTATCGTTATCATCCCAATCGGACTTCTGTTGTTTTATCAGAGCCATTTTATCAACCATGAGACAATTCGCCGGAGTGTGACAGCGACGGTTGCGGCGATCATCGGTATGATTCCGGAGGGATTATATTTACTTACGACAATCGCACTGGCTCTCAGCACCATGAAGCTTGCCAGCCGGAAGGTGCTGCTGCATGATATGAAGAGTATCGAAGCACTTGCACGTGTCGATGTGCTGTGTGTGGATAAGACCGGTACGATCACCGAGCCGACGATGAATGTCAAGCAGATCATATGCAGTAAGAACGGGAAGAATCTGCTGCACACGCCGGAGGAATTGCAGGAATTACTTGTGGATTATACTCTTGCATCGAACGACAACAATGCGACGATGCAGGCACTCCGCACATTTGCAGAAAATGATGGTGCGACACCGCATCGGATGGTTGTGGAGCGCTATCCATTTTCCTCAACAACGAAATACGGTGCAATCGTATTTACAGAAGGAACTTATATATTAGGGGCGCCGGAATTTGTCCTGCGAGATGCATATGCGACGGTGGAAGAAGAGATTACAACCTTCACGAAGGATGGTGACCGCGTCCTGCTTTTTGCAAAATACGCAGGAACAGATTTAAAGCACGGACTTACAGAAGAGGTGATTCCGCTTGGATTTGTCATACTTGCGAACCCGATTCGTGAAAATGCAGAGCAGACATTCGAATATTTTAACAATCAGGGCGTGGCAATCAAGGTTATCTCCGGTGATAATCCGGGAACAGTTTCTGAGGTTGCGCTGCAGGCGGGAATCCCGGGTGCAGAGAATTATGTGGATGCGACCACACTTGATACAGCGGCGAAGCTTAGGGATGCAGTGGAACAGTACACGGTCTTTGGACGTGTGACACCGAAGCAGAAACAGAAGCTTGTGAAGGCATTGCAGATCAAAGGACATACAGTTGCGATGACCGGCGATGGTGTCAATGATATCTTAGCGATGAAGGATGCAGACTGTAGTGTGGCGATGGCTTCCGGTAGTGAGGCAGCGGCACAGGCAGCCCAGGTGGTATTGTTGGATTCGGATTTTGCACATATGCCGGATGTCGTGTATGAAGGACGGCGCGTGGTTAATAACGTACAGCGGTCGGCGAGCCTGTTTCTTGTAAAAAATATATTCTCCCTGCTGATGGCAGTATTCTCTATGGTTTTGATGATCACATATCCGCTCGAACCGGCGCAGGTATCCTTGATCAGTATGTTCACAATCGGCGCACCGGGATTCCTGCTTGCATTAGAGCCGAACAAGAACCGGATCGAAGGCAGGTTTATCACGAATGTGCTGCTTAAGGCACTGCCGGGCGGTCTGACCGATGTGATTGCAGTCGGAGCCCTTGTCATGCTTGGATCGGTATTCGGACTTCCAGATGCGAGTGTGGCAACAGCTGCAACACTGGTTTTGTCGGTTGTTGGATTTATGATCTTATTTAAGATCAGCGAGCCGCTCAATAAGATGAAGTACGGCGTGATCTTCCTGAATATATTCGGACTTGTATTCTCCGGAATCTTCCTGAAGAAGCTGTTTGCACTAAGTGATATGTCAAACCGGTGTATATTGCTGATGGTTGTGTTCGGATTTGCGGCGGAATCCTTATTCCGGTATCTCACGCTGATTGCGGAGAAGTTACGGGCACGTTACGAGAAAAAACAGAAGTATACCGGCTATAAACGGAAGAGAAAACTACGTCGATAGTGAAAATTACAGGAAATTTACAAGAAAATGACAAAAAAGGGATGCGTAATCATTGCTATCTGCCGAAAATGATATTATAATCGGAATGGTGTTTTTTGGATTATAGTAGAAAACGAAGGAGAGAGTAACATGATACGCTTCAAAAAGAGTAAGAAGATTCTTGCAGCCATTTTGACAGCTGGGATGCTGCTTGCGGGAAATGGAGTCCCGATTCGCGCAGCAGAACCAGTCTCGATGGCACAGGCAGAAGAGCAGTTGAATTATCTGGTCGTCGGAAGTCCGGTCGTATGTACACCGGGAAGCCAGTTTGTTCTGGCGGATGTCGGAGATGGTACGGAGAAGCTTTCGGATGCGGTTTTGACTTACGTCAATGTGGAGACTGGTACTTCCTATGAAGTGACTGCGGATACCGTAGATGAGGGAAGCCTGCTGTTTAACATGGAGTTTGATGATACCCAGCCGAGCGGAGAATATGAAGTAACCACGATTGAGGTAGTTGCAGACGGAGAGAAACGAATCGTTCGTATGGTGGATACCGGAATTGAAGCCAAATTTGGTATCAATACGGATGTTGATTCTGAGGCGGATGCCTATGTCGTGGATGAACAGGCAGAGCAGGATGCAGAGGAAGCCTGCGGCGAAGACGGAATTACCGTGCTGGATGCCGAAGGACAGGAGATGACTTTTGATTCTCTGACCGAAGCTTTACAGGAAGCCGATGACAGTGTTGCAGACAGCGGAATCGCAACACAGTCGACAGCCAACCCGAATCTGGTTGTTGTGCTTGATCCGGGACATGGTGGTTCTGATCCGGGTGCATGTAAATATGGCTTGAGAGAAGCGGATTTGACGTTGAAAATTGCGCAGTATTGCAAGTCAAAGCTGGAAGAGTATAGCCATGTTGAAGTATACATGACAAGAACTGCAGATACGGACAATAATCTTGCTAATCGCGTAGCGTATGCAAAGAAATTTAATCCAGATGTGTTTGTCAGCATTCATATCAATGCTGTTGGTGGACAACATGGCGGTGCCGAGGTGTATTATCCAAACGGCAATTACATACCGGGTATCGGAACAGAAGGAAAAGAACTGGCAGAAGTAATCCAGCAGAAGCTGGTAGCACTTGGCCTATATAACAGAGGAATCAAGATCCGGAATACAGAGGACGGCAGCCAGTACCCAGATGGTTCACCATCGGATTACTTAGGCGTTATCAAGCGTTCTAAGGAAGCTGGTTTTCCGGCAGTTTTGATCGAGCATGCATTTATCGATAATTATGGCGATGTATATAACTTTTTGTCAAGAGAAGATAAAGTAAAGGAAATGGGGTATGCAGATGCAACCGCCATTGCAGAATATTATGGATTGTCCAAGAATGGGAATTACGGTTCTAAGGCGACAATCGCGGATACGATCCGTACAGCATATGACGGTGGTACGTCCGAAGCATTGACACCAATCATGACGACTCCGACGACATCAGTTGATCGTATGGTATCGTATTATAAGTCCAATGCAACGTTCCCGACTTACTATCAGGAGCATGATACAGAGATCAAAGCATCGTCCAATCCATTGCAGACATTTTGCCAGATCTTTTACGACGAGGCAGTTGCAGAGGGCGTAGATCCGGGTGTTGTATTTGCACAGGCAATGAAAGAAACTGGATTCCTGCGATTCGGCGGCGATGTAAAGATTGAGCAGTATAATTTCTGTGGACTGGGCGCAACCGGAGGCGGCGCTGCTGGACAGGCATTTGGTTCGGTACGTCTGGGAGTACGTGCACAGGTACAGCATCTGAAGGCATACGCTTCACAGGAAGATCTGAAAAATGCAGTGGTTGATCCGAGATTCCAGTATGTGACAAGAGGCTGTGCAACTTTTGTAGAGTACTTGGGTATTCAGGAAAACCCTTGGGGAAAGGGCTGGGCAACTGCATCAAATTATGGATATAGTATTGTAAATGATTATATGTACAAATTCTGTACGGTAAAAAAGACATCCAGTACAGCAAATTCGTTCCTGAATGTAGCGTATAGCACACATGTCCAGAGTTATGGCTGGCAGGCAGATAAATTTAACGGTATGACAAGCGGAACGACCGGACTTGGCAAGCGCCTGGAGGCAATCAAGATTAAGGTCAGTGGCGCGTATGATTTGGGCGTCACATATCAGACACACGTACAGACCTTTGGTTGGGGCGACTGGGTTGCCGATGGAGATTTAAGCGGAACAACAGGACAGTCCAAACGTCTGGAGGCAATCCGAATCAAGCTGACAGGCAATGATGCAGACAAGTTTGACGTATATTATCGTGTACATGCACAGACCTTTGGCTGGCTTGGCTGGGCAAAGAACGGAGAGACGGCAGGTACTTCCGGATTCGCAAAGCGTCTGGAGGCAATCCAGATCTACGTTGTACCGAAGGGCATGACACCATCAACAGGAACCAGTGCAGTTTCCTATGTACAGTACGGTAGGTCCGCATCGAAGAGTGATCAGCCGGGCTTGATCAATTATGCAACGCATGTGCAGACCTATGGCAACCAGCAGTTTGTATCAGATGGTTCCTTCTCTGGAACATATGGAGAAGCAAAGCGTCTGGAGGCAATCCGGATTCGGGTCAACAATGAAGCGCTTGGTGTAGATGGTGGTGTGACCTATCATACACATGTGCAGACGCTGGGATGGCAGCCTTGGGTCAGCGATGGTGTAGTCAGTGGAACGACTGGACAGGCGAAGCGTCTGGAGGCAATCGAGATCAAGCTGACTGGTGAGCTTGCTGAGAAATATGATGTATACTACCGTGTACACGCACAGACCTTCGGCTGGTTGAACTGGGCGAAGAATGGTCAGACAGCCGGAACCGTTGGATATGCAAAGCGTCTGGAAGGAATTCAGATCGTACTCGTACCAAAGGGAGGCAAAGCACCGAGTGCAACGCCTTTGAATGATGGCAGAGCATGTATTATTAAATAAAATAACAAATCAAAAAAGAGTCTTGCAGATTGCAAGGCTCTTTTTATGTGTAAACATATTCGTGTATTGTGCGGATGAAACAGATTACATGGCAGCCACTCTGGCGTCGATATAGCGAATCAGTTCTTCTGCTGAAGCCTTCAGACCAAGCCGGCTTGTGTTGATGCAGATATCGTAGTAGCGGGAATCGCCCCATTTGCCAGAAGAGAAGGAATTGTGATACTGCTTCCGGCTTTTATCGTGGCGTTTCATTTTTGTGAGCGCCTCGTCTGCGGATACATGCTTGACTTCCATGATTCGCTTCTGCTTCACATCAGTGTCGCCGACAAGGAAGATGGAGATCAGTCCATCATTATCCTGTAAGATGTCCTCGGCACAACGACCGAGTACTACATAGGATTCTCCGCTTTCTGCCTTTTCCTTCAGGAAATTAAACTGCATTTCTGCAATAATCTTTTCTACGGAGTTTGACTGTCCGAGTACCGTTCTGGTGATAAAAGGATTTGCTGGCTTTTCATCGTACTTCTTATAGACATCGTAAGAATTTCCGGTTTCCTTGGAAAGCTCGTCGAGAATATTTCTGTCATAAAGTGGAATATTGTAATGCTTGGCGATCATTTCTGCGATTACATGTCCGCCGCTTCCATACTCTCGTCCGATTGAAATAATGACCTGTTTGTTCATAAATATACGCTCCCTTCTGTCGTGAAATGTGTCTGCCATTCGCGCTTTTTTTATTTACAATTATACATAAGATGGACGGAAAAAGTCAATGTATGTATGCAGGAAAAATGGGAAAAACTGTATCTGTGAAGAAGTATAAAAACAGGGAGAAACAGACAATGAAAAAAACAACTGAATTTACACCGACAGCTTTTATTTTAGGAATTTTACTTGCCGTTGTATTTGGTGGTGCCAATGCCTATCTGGGGCTGCGTGTCGGTATGACGGTATCCGCATCCATTCCGGCAGCCGTGATCTCGATGGGGATTGTGCGGCTGTTGTTAAAGCGGGATTCGATTCTGGAAAATAACATGGTACAGACAATCGGCTCCGCCGGGGAATCGCTGGCGGCAGGTGCAATCTTTACGCTTCCAGCGTTGTTTATGTGGGCGAAGGAGCATGGAACGGCGATGCCGTCTTTTTTTACGATCGCGATGCTTGCCATAAGCGGCGGTCTGCTTGGGGTGCTTTTCATGGTGCCGCTTCGCCACGCGCTGATCGTGGAAGAACATGACCGCCTGCCATACCCGGAGGGAACGGCATGTTCGAAGGTGCTGCTTGCTGGAGAAGAGGGTGGCGCGAAAGCAAAGAAGGTATTAAAAGGATTGCTCGCGGCAGCTGTCTATAAATTTTTAGCAGACGGATTGAAGCTGTTTCCAAGTGAAGTCGATTTTGAAAGCCGGAAGCTGCGTGGGGCAGGCTTTGGTATCGACGTGCTACCGGCATTGGTGGGTGTTGGATATATCTGCGGCGCGCGTGTGTCTTCGTATCTTTTGAGCGGGGCGGTACTTGGCTGGCTCGTGCTGATGCCGGCGTTCGTGCTGGTTGGTGGGGATAATATCTTGTTTCCAGCGACGAGAGCAATCGGCACTTTAACCACATGGGAATTGTGGGGAAACTATATCCGCTATATTGGAGCCGGAGCAGTTGCGGCAGGCGGAATTATCAGCCTTGTAAAGACGTTGCCATTGATCGTGACGACCTTCCGTAAGGCAGTGCGTGGCTATGGGAATACGGGAAGGGAACGGACAGAACGTGATATTCCGATGCGGTATGTGATCATTGGAATTGTGGCAATCCTGTTGTTCCTGTGTGTGATGCCACAGATCCGGCTGTCTGTGCCGATGGCACTTTTTATTGCCGTGTTTGGATTTTTCTTTGCAACCGTCAGTGCACGGATGGTTGGTCTTGTCGGTTCTTCGAACAATCCGGTATCTGGTATGGCAATCGCGACATTGCTGCTTGCATCCTTTGTGCTGAAATTAACCGGGCAGACCGGATTAAAAGGAATGACAGTTGCAATCTCAATGGGAACGGTCATCTGTATTGTCGCGGCAATGGCAGGGGATACGTCGCAGGATTTGAAAACTGGTTTTATCGTCGGGGCAACACCGTGGAAGCAGCAGGTTGGAGAGCTGATCGGGGCGGTTGTTTCCGGACTTGCAATCGGTGGTGTGCTGTATCTGTTGCAGGCAGCATGGAGCTTCGGCGATCCGGAGCTTCCGGCACCGCAGGCAACATTGATGAAGCTGGTTGTGGAAGGTGTGATGGGAGATTATCTGCCGTGGGGACTGATTCTGATCGGCGTATTTATCGCAGTTGCGGTTGAGATCGTTGGGATTCCGGTGCTTCCTTTTTCTATCGGATTGTATCTGCCGATTCATCTGTCAACAGCGATCATGGTTGGCGGTCTGCTGCGCGCGTTTTATGAAAGGAAAAAGAACGAGGCGTATGTGCAGGATGGAATTTTATTTTCTTCCGGACTGATCGCCGGAGAGGGATTGATCGGAATTCTGTTAGCGGTGACAGCTGTACTTGGCGTGAGTGCAAAATTTGATTTATCCGGGCGTGGAATCAGCCTGGGAGCGGCTGGAAGTCTGGCAGCATTTTTGATCCTGCTTGTCATAATGATCTGCGTGATAAAAAAACAGGAAAAAATGGAAATTGACAGTTGACATCTGAAAAAGGAATGCTATAATAAACACAAACATATGAATAATTGTTCATATGATATCAAGAAAAAGGAGATACGAAGATGAAGAAAACTTACAAAATTGATGTTGATTGTGCAAACTGTGCAAATAAGATGGAGGACGCTGCCAAGAATACAGATGGTGTCAAGGACGCAACTGTAAACTTTATGGCACTCAAGATGATCGTAGAGTTTGAAGAAGGTGCAGATGCAAAGGCAGTTATGAAGGACGTTCTGAAGAACTGCAAGAAGGTAGAGGATGACTGCGAGATCTTCTTATAAGAGATCCGCACAGATGCAGCAGGTGTGCATAAGTAAGTAGAAGAAGCAGACAGAGATAGGAAGTGACGGCTATGACGAAGAAGCAGAAGAAGGTATTGATTCGGATCATTATTGCAGCGGTATTGGTGATCGCTTTGCAGTTTATCCCGGTGAAAGGATACGTGCGGTTCGGACTGTATATGATTCCGTATTTGGTAATCGGATATGATATCTTGAAGAAGGCAGGAAAGGGAATTTTGAACCGACAGATTTTCGATGAGAATTTCCTGATGGCAGTTGCCACCATCGGTGCGATCGCACTCGGTGATTACAAGGAAGGCACTGCGGTTATGCTCTTCTATCAGATTGGAGAGCTGTTTCAGAGCTACGCCGTTGGTAAGAGCCGCCGGAACATCAGTGATCTGATGGATATCCGCCCGGACTATGCAAATGTAGAGAAGGACGGAGAGCTTGAGCAGGTTGATCCGGATGAGATTGAGATCGGTACGGTTATCGTTGTACAGCCGGGTGAGAAGGTGCCAATCGATGGAGTCGTTGTTGAGGGAACATCGTCCTTAAATACAAGTGCACTGACCGGTGAGAGCGTACCGCGGGAAGTAAGCGTGGATGATGAGATCATCAGTGGATGCATCAACATGACCGGACTTTTGAAGATCCGTACGACGAAGGAATTCGGCGAGTCGACGGTATCGAAGATTTTGGAACTGGTAGAGAATGCAAGCTCCAGAAAATCCCGCTCCGAGAACTTTATCTCAAAGTTTGCGAAGATCTATACACCGGCAGTCTGCTATGGAGCTCTGGCACTTGCCATCTTACCGCCGATCGTGCGGATGGCATTTATGGGGCTTGCACCGGAATGGGGCGACTGGGTATACCGTGCCCTGACATTCCTTGTAATCAGTTGTCCATGTGCACTGGTAATCAGTATTCCGCTTAGCTTCTTTGCAGGCATCGGCGGCGCGAGCCGGGAAGGTGTCCTTGTCAAAGGCTCAAGCTTTTTAGAGACATTGTCACAGACGAAGATCGTCGTATTCGATAAGACTGGTACGATGACGAAGGGCGTATTTGAAGTAAATGGTATTCACCACAGCCCATATAAGGATGAGGAGCTGCTCGAATATGCAGCTCTTGCAGAGAGCTATTCGACCCATCCGATCAGTAAGAGCCTGCAGCGTGCGTATGGCAAGCCGATTGATAAGAACCGTGTCAGTGACGTGGAGGAGATCGGCGGTCATGGTCTGACAGCAAAGGTGGACGGAAAGGTTGTTGCAGCCGGAAATGCAAAGCTTATGAAGAAGCTCGGTATCGAGTATCATGACTGTAGCCATGTTGGAACGATCGTCCATGTAGCGATTGATGGCAAATACGCCGGTCATATCCTGATCTCTGATGTGATCAAGGAGCATGCGGCAGAGGCAATCGCCGCACTGAAGAAATCCGGTATTGAGAAGACCGTTATGTTGACCGGTGATGCTAAGAATGTGGCAGATCATGTAGCCGCACAGCTAGGAATCGATGAGGTATGCAGTGAGCTGCTTCCGGGCGATAAGGTAGAAAAGGTTGAAGAACTCTTGACGAAAAAGTCGGAAAAGGATAAACTTGCATTTGTGGGTGATGGAATCAACGACGCACCAGTTCTCTCACGTGCCGATATCGGTATTGCGATGGGCGCGCTTGGTTCCGACGCAGCGATTGAAGCTGCCGACATCGTATTGATGGACGACGATCCACTGAAGATCTCGAAGGCGATCCGGATCTCAAGAAAATGTATCCGTATCGTATATGAGAATATTTATTTCGCGATTGGTATTAAAGTAATCTGTCTGGTACTCGGCGCACTTGGTATTGCAAATATGTGGTTTGCCATTTTTGCAGATGTCGGAGTTATGATACTGGCAGTGTTAAATGCGATCCGTACATTGTTTGTAAAGAAACTTTAGTGTGAAATGAGGATACTATGGCACAGACACAGAAAATGATTGAATGTTGTGAGAGTCACGAGGTACACAAGGATCTGCTGAAGATTGTGAATGAGAAGCTGCCAAGTGAGACAGAATTGTATGATCTGGCAGAGCTCTTCAAGGTGTTCGGCGATTCAACGAGAATACGGATTTTGTTCGTATTATTCGAGGCAGAGGTGTGCGTGTGTGATCTGGCGGAAGCACTCGGCATGACACAGTCCGCAATCTCACATCAGCTTCGTATCTTGAAGCAGAATAAACTGGTGAAGAACCGGAGAGAAGGAAAATCAATTTTCTATTCTCTGGCGGATGAACATGTCCGCACAATTATCGCACAGGGTTGCGAGCATATTGAAGAAGATTAAAGTTGTTTCATTTCGTTCTGACGCACAAGGGTTCGTCCCGCGTGGAAAGGCGAGTAATAAAAGAGGGTACTATGGATAAGCGAATTTCCGTAATCAGTATTATCGTATATGAGAGAAATCAGGCGGCGAAGGTGAATGCGGTTCTGCATGAATATGCAGACTATATCATCGGCCGTATGGGACTTCCGTATGAGAAGAAGGGTGTTTCTATCATATCCGTCGTTATGGATGCGCCGATGTCGTGTACCAGTGCGCTTTCCGGCAAATTAGGGATGATCGATGGTGTGACTGCGAAATGCAACACAGCTAAGATCTAATACATATTTAACTAATTAAAGGAGAGCAAATCTATGAACGAGATGAGACGAAATGTAAAGAAGAGACCGGCAGTGAAGAAAGTATTTGCTTTGTTGCTGGCTCTTTCTATGTTCTGCGCACTTTTGGCAGGGTGTGGCAAGAAAGAGGAAACGGACAATGTGACAGTTCGTGTCGGTGCGATGTCCGGCCCGACCGCAATGGGTATGGTCAAGCTGATGAAGGATGCTGAAGATGGGACTGCAAAGGGCACATATGAGTTTGCAGATCTGTCGACGGATCCATCTACATTTGTGGCACCGCTTACAAAGGGTGACATTGACATTGCAGCGGTTCCATCGAATCTGGCTTCTGTGATCTATAACAATACGAACGGTGGCGTGCAGATCCTTGCAGTTAACACACTGGGAGTCCTGAACATCGTGGAGCGTGGAGACAGCGTACAGAGCATTAAGGATCTGGCAGGCAAGAAACTGTATGCAACCGGACAGGGTGCAACACCAGAATACACACTGCGCCATATTTTGAAGCAAAATGGCATTGATCCGGATAGTGGTCTTACGATCCAGTGGTGTGCAGATACAACGGAAGCACTGTCTTATATTGCAAATGATTCTGAAGCGATCGCTATGTTACCACAGCCATTTGCGACAGCCGCAATGGGACAGGTTGACGGCTTGCGCGTTGCAATCGACTTAAATGATGCATGGACAGAGATCGAGGATTGTGATATCGTGACTGGTGTAGTTGTTGCCCGGACAGATTTCGTGAAGGAGCATCCACAGGCAGTTGAGACGTTCCTTTCAGAGTATGAGGCTTCCGTTGCTTATACAAATGACAATGCAGCCGATGCGGCAGAGCTGATCGCCGGATATGGTATCGTGGCGAAGGCGCCGCTCGCAGAAAAGGCGATTCCGAAATGCCATATCACGTTCCTGAAGGGACAGGAAATGAAGGACAGTGTCAGCGGATATCTGCAGATTCTCTTTGACGAGAACCCACAGGCAGTTGGCGGTACACTCCCAGCCGATGATTTTTATTATGGATTGTAAATATGAACTATAAAGAAGTATTAAAGAAAGTGGGTGCAGCGTTGCTTGCACTCACTTTTTGGGAAATTGCAGCACTTCTCATCCACCAGCGGATCCTGCTTGTGACACCGGTTGCAGTTGCAAGACGGCTTTGCACGATCTGGCAGGTGGAGGGCTTTGCGCGTGCGATATGGTTCTCGTTCTACCATATTGCAGGCGGTTTTTTGCTTGGGTTGATTCTGGGCTGCCTGCTTGCTTATCTGGCGGCGAAGCACCCGGTTGTAGAGACCTTGCTGTGGCCGTGGATGGCGACGATCAAGAGTGTGCCGGTGGCATCGTTCGTCGTGATCTGTCTGATCTGGCTGTCCGCCCGGAATCTGTCGGTATTCATATCGTTCCTGATCGTAATTCCGATCATATATCAGAATGTCTTAGAGGGACTACGTGCAGAAAACCGGGAGATGCAGGAGGTCGCAACAGTCTTTCAGCTGCCATGGTGCAAACGCTTCCGCTATATCGAGCTGCCGAAGCTTCGCCCGTTTCTTCTTTCTGCCTGCCGTGTGACAACCGGTATGGCATGGAAGGCAGGTATCGCCGCAGAGATCATCGGCGTGCCGAACGGTTCGATCGGCAAGATGCTTTATACAGCAAAAATATACCTTGATACCGACGACCTGCTTGCGTGGACGGTGATCATTGTGGTAATCAGCGTGGTGGCGGAGAAGGTATTTCTGGCAGGACTGTCGAGGCTGCTTAATCCGTGCTCACGTTTTATGGAGGATACGGATGCAGGATATTAGAATAAAAAATATATCGAAAGCGTATGGTGATAAGCAGGTGTTAAACCATATCTCGAAAGAGTTCCCATCGGGGGAGACGACCGTGATCATGGGAGCGTCGGGCTGTGGCAAGACAACCCTGCTTCGGATTCTGTTAGGATTAGAAAAGGCGGACAGCGGCGAAGTAACTGGCATGCCAGAGCGGGTAGCTGTATTGTTTCAGGAAGACCGGTTGTGCGAGGATGTTTCAGCCTATGAGAATATTGCCCTTGTGCTGGAACGTAAGAAGACGCATGCACAAAGGGACGCGCAGAAGTGCAGGATAGAACAGGAGGCAGCACAGGTTGGTATCACGGCGGATGACTTAAAACAGAACGTCATGAAACTAAGTGGTGGCATGCAGCGGCGGATCGCCCTGCTCCGGGCATTGTTGTACGATGCGGACTGTGTGATCTTAGATGAACCATTTAAAGGATTGGATGCCACGACGAAGCAGATCGTGATGCAGTATGTGAAGGAGAAGACTGCAGGGAAGACGACATTTCTGGTGACACACGATGCTGCGGAGGCAGACTTTTTTGGCGGGAACAGATGGAACCTGCCAACCGAAAATAAAAATGCAAATGATGAGTAAAATTTTACTAAAAAAAGAGACGTAAATGATAGACGTCTCTTTTCTTATGTGGAAAAATACGATATAATTGTAATGTGCGTGATTGCGCGCATCTGGTTGTTTGCAGAGACTGTCAGACAACCTCTAAAACAAGAAAATAATATAAGATTTTTAATAAAAAGGAGTGTTGAAATGAAGATTAATTATGTAGGAAATCAGGGCGACTTTACTATGGAGAATCCAGAGATGCTTAGTTATCTTTATTTTCCAATCGCAAATGAATCAGGGGTTATGAGTTCGGTTGCACCCGATCTCGCAGGTGACTCGAAGATGAGTCAGAATTCATTCCTTATGCCACCAGTGAGCTGTGAGAATCTGCACAATGACAAGTCATCCAGAAATGTATGGTGCAAGATCAATGGCAAGACACTCTGGTCATTGACTGGGCGCTCCGCTGCCCAGCAGGCAGAGCTTTTTACAGAGGACAAGGAACCAACCTATTTGGAGGCAGGCTTCATGCATCACAAGATCACACGTACATCTGAGAAGAACGGTGTGAAGGCAGCGCTATCCAGCGTGTCACCAATCAGCGGTGAGAAGCTGGAGCTTCTGAAGGTAGAGCTTACAAATATTTCGGAGGAAGAAATGACAATGCAGGTCGTGACTGCGATTCCACTTTATGCAAGATCCGCAGATAACATCCGTGACCACCGTCACGTAACGGCTCTGCTTCATCGCATCACAACCAATGAGACAGGCATTCTTGTAAAGCCGACGATGACATTTGACGAGCGTGGACATAAGCGCAACGAGATCAACTATGGTGTGTTCGGTGGAAATGAGAACGAGACACCGATCGGCTATTATCCAATCGTAGAGGATTTCATTGGCGAGGGCGGTAATCTGGAGAACCCACGTGCACTTTATAAGAATCCACTTGCGCCATATGCAAAGGGCGAAGGCATCGACGGCTACGAAGCATTGGGCGGTGTTGTATTTGCAGAGAAGAAGGTGGCTGCCGGTGAGACAATCTCCTATGTGATCGCAATGGGTTATGGCGACAGCGCAGAAGAGCTTACAGCAGCTGCAAATAAGTTCCTGAGTGTCAAGGCGTTTGACAAGGCATGGGATGAGACAATCGCATACTGGCAGGAGAAGGTCAATGTCTCTTACCACACAGGCAACAAGGATTTCGACCAGTGGATGAAGTGGGTAAGCTTCCAGCCAATGCTGCGTCGGATCTATGGATGTTCGTTCCTTCCACATCATGATTATGGTAAGGGCGGCCGTGGATGGCGTGACCTGTGGCAGGATTGTCTGGCACTTCTTATCATGAATCCGGATGGCGTGCGTCAGATGCTGATCGACAACTTCGGTGGTGTGCGTCTCGATGGTACAAATGCAACAATCATTGGAAGCAAGCAGGGCGAATTTATCGCTGACCGTAATGGTATCGCGCGTGTATGGATGGATCACGGCGTATGGCCATATCTGACAACCGAGCTTTATATCAATCAGACAGGAGATTTGGATATCCTGTTAGAAGAAAATACATATTTCAAGGATCTTCTGATCTGTCGTGGCGAGGACCGCGATACAGACTGGGATATCTCACAGGGTGAAAAGCAGAAGGATGCAGCAGGAAATGTATACTCCGGAACATTGTTAGAGCATCTGCTGATTCAGAATCTGTCTTCCTTCTACGATGTCGGAGATCACAATGAGATCCGCCTGCGCGGTGCAGACTGGAACGATGCACTCGATATGGCAGCACAGCGTGGTGAGAGCGTGGCATTTACAACGATGTACGCAGACAATATGGATCATATTGCAGGACTGCTTGCGGCATTTGAGGCATCCGGCAAAAAGACCGTGAAGATCGCAAAGGAGATGCAGCAGCTTCTTGTATCCGGTGCAGATCTGTATGACGACGTAGCGAAGAAGCGTGAAGTACTGATGAATTACTGCGAGACATGCAGACATACACTTTCTGGCGAGAAGGTAGAGATCTCTGTAGCAGAGCTTGCTGCAAACCTCAAGGAGAAGGCAGACTGGATGCGTGAGCACATCCGCAAGACGGAGTGGGTACAGACCGCAGAGGGCGATGGCTTCTTCAACGGTTATTACGATAATTCCGGTAAGGCGGTTGAGGGCGATATCAATGGTGGTGTCCGCATGATGCTTACCTCACAAGTATTTACAATCATGTCGAAGACAGCAACCAACGAACAGGTGGCCCAGATCGTGAAGTCCGCAGACAAGTATCTGTATGATGCTTCTGTTGGCGGCTACCGTCTGAACACCGATTTCCATGAGGTAAAGATGGATCTTGGCCGTATGTTTGGATTTGCTTACGGACATAAGGAAAATGGTGCCGTGTTCTGTCACATGGCAACGATGTTTGGAAATGCTCTTTATACAAGAGGCTTCGCGAAGGAAGCGTATAAGGTATTTAATACATTATTTGAGCACTGTAACGATATTGAAAAGAGCCGTATCTATCCGGGTGTGCCGGAGTATGTGGATGCTAAGGGTCGTGGTGTATACCACTATCTGACCGGTGCTGCAAGTTGGCTGCTTGTAACGGTAATCACACAGATGTTTGGTGTGCGCGGTCAGATGGGAGATCTGGCATTCGTGCCACAGCTTCTTCCAGAGCAGTTTGATGCAAATGGAGAAGCAGGACTTTCTATGATCTTTGCAGACAGACATGTCAGGATCGTTATGAAGAATGCAGAGAAGAAGGCACCGGCTGATTACAAGGTAAGCGCAATCACAATCGATGGCGCAGCTTACGACTTTGCCGGAACACCAGTGATCAAACGTGCAGATATCGAGGCACTTTCCAAGGATGCACAGCACACAATCGAAGTAACACTTGCTTAAGGAGGAACCAATTATGGAAGGAATTGAAATTATAGATTTTCAGCCGGAAGGCTACAAACCACTTGTTGATTACGAAAGCTGGAGAGTCGCAGTCTTAAAGTTCTGTGACGATCTGCTGATCGAGAATGTAAAGACAATGCAGAAGCATTTATATACGGATGAGGTATTCGTATTGGTACAGGGACATTGTACACTGTTCCTTGCAGGTGAGGGCGACAAGCCGGGCAAGATTACAGCCGTACACATGGAGCCGCACAAGATCTACAACATCAAGAAAGGTACATGGCACAACCATATCATGGATACAGACGGCGAAGTTGTGATCGTAGAAAACCGCGACACCTGCGACGACAACTCCCCAATCCTGCCACTCGACAAGGATCAGCTGGTAGAATTGGCAAACGCGGCAAAGTAATAACAAGCGTCTGAATACAAGGATAACAGATATTTATAAATAATACAGGATAATTGTGGGAACATGAATATCGAATAATGAATATTACAGTTTCTTAAGCAGACCATTGGAACACGCCAGCACTTAACGAGCTGTGTCTGAAGAATGAAGACACAGGGAGTTTAGTGTCTGCTGCGTGTGGAAGTGAGCGAGAGGAGACATCCATGGAACGGAGTTCCATTTAGGATGGATGGCGACGATTTGTCACAGAGCGTAGCGATGTGATGCTTCCCGTGCGCGTCTGCGTAGAAATGTAATATTCATTATTCGTTGAGACACAGAACCACAATTATCCGTACGATTTAGAAAGGGAAAAATATGTTTGACAATAAGAACCGCTTTGTAATCGAAAACTACAACAAACAGTCCTGTTTCGCAAGCTTCCTCCCGGGCATCAGCGGCATCCACGGAACCCCGCTCTGGAACTTCTACGTAAACCGTGGACAGGCAATCTGCAGCTTCGGCTCAGAGAACAAAGATCATTCCATCATGGAATTTTATCCGGCACATCAGTCCTACCAGTTTACAAAGACGATGGGCTTCCGCACGTTCCTGAAGGTAGACGGAACATTCTACGAGCCGTTTGTGGACGACGATATGCCACACAAGATGTACATCGGTATGAACGAGCTGGAGATTGAAGAGACAAATGAAGCACTTGGCATCAAAGTAAACGTCTTGTATTACACAATGCCAAACGAGCGTCTCGGCGGTCTGGTCCGTACCGTGACGATCACGAATCTCTCCGGTGCGAAGAAGGATGTGGAAGTGTTAGACGGTATGCCGGCACTGCTTCCATACGGTATTGCATTAAAGGATATGAAGGAGACAGCGCAGACGACAAAGGCGTGGATGCAGGTCGAGGATGTAAACGAGAAGCTCCCATATTACCGTGTGCGTATCGCACTTGCCGATGCGGCAGAGGTTTCCGAGGTAGAGGCAGGAAACTTCATGGTATCTGTGAACAAGGATGGCGAAAAACTTCCGATCATCGCAGATCCGGAGCTGATCTTTGATTACGATACAAGCCTGACAAAACCGGTGAATTTCTATAAGACAGAAGTGCTTGCACTTGCAGCAGAGCATCAGCTTTGCGCCAATCAGGTACCGGCAGGCTTTGCGTGTGCACATGAGGAGATTACAGACAGCTACACGATCTACTCTGTATACGGACAGGCAGGTACGAAGGAACTGTTCCATACATTTGCAAATGCAGGCTTGGATGCAGCATATTTTGCAAGAAAGCATGAAGAAAATGACGTGATCATCAACGAACTTGCAGACACGATCGCAACGACAACGGCAGATCCAGTCTTCGATGCGTACTGCAAGCAGACCTATATTGACAACGTCCTGCGTGGCGGATATCCGGTGAAGCTTCCGGGTGGACATATCTTCTATGTATATTCCAGAAAGCACGGCGATGTGGAGCGTGATTACAATTTCTTCTCCATGCTTCCGGAATATTATTCACAGGGAAATGGAAACTTCCGTGATGTAAACCAGAACCGTCGAAGCGATATCTATTTTGCGAACTTCGTCGGCGATTACAATATCAAAGTATTTTACGATCTGCTGCAGTTGGATGGCTACAATCCATTGCAGGTAAAGCAGATTACATATTCATTAAAGCCGGAGACAGAAGCAGAAGTGCTCTCCTATGTAACTGAGAATGCGGATGTTCTGAAAAACTTGTTTGCAAAACCATTTACACCGGGTAAATTATATGCGCAGATCTACAACAAGAAGGTTGGACTTACCATTGAGGAAGATGCGTTCTTCGCCGTTGTGATGGAACACAGCGTTGAGAATCTGAATGCAGATTTCGGTGAGGGCTACTGGAGCGACCACTGGACATACAATCTCGATCTTGTGGATGCATATCTGTCTGTCTATCCGGAGAAGGAAGAGACGATGCTCTTTGATGAGAAGGATTACACCTACTATGAGTCAAAGGCAACGGTTCTTCCACGTGTGAAGCGTTATGTCAAGACAGACAAGGGTGTCAGACAGTACAACTCGATCGACGAGGAGAAGAAGGCAGAGGTAACATTTGACAAGGCGCGTACAGCGTATGGAAAGGGTGACGTTTATACTTCAAATCTTGCAACGAAGCTTGTGCTGATGAGTACACTCAAGTTCGATGCACTCGATATGAAGGGCATCGGTGTCGAGATGGAAGGTGGAAAGCCGGGCTGGTATGACGCGTTAAATGGTCTGCCGGGATTATTTGGTTCTTCTGTCTGCGAGACATACGAATTACAGCGGATGTTATTGTTCCTGCGTGAGGAGCTTGCGAAGTTTGACCGTGCGGTAGACGTTCCGGCAGAGCTTGCCGGGCTGATTGAAAAGACAGATGCAGCACTTAAGAATTATACAAAGGGCGGTGACCGTCTGGCAGTATGGAATGCAGTGAATATCGCGAAGGAAGTATATCGTGAGAAGACCGCATTTGGCATTGATGGAAAAGAAGAGATGATTCCGGCTGCAACGCTTATTGCAACTCTTGACCTCATGATCGCATATGTAGAGGAAGGAATTGAACTTGGTTGTGCGATGAAAGATGGCATTGCACCGGCTTATATGGCATACAGCATGTCGGATTACACAGAAAAGGACGGCGTGATCACACCGGAGAATCTGCAGGTGGTTGATATCCCATTGTTCTTAGAGGGACCGGTTCGTTACCTGAAGCTGCCACAGACACATGCGGCGAAAGAAGCACTTTATGAGAAGGTAAAGGCTTCAGATATGTATGACAAGAAGCTTGATATGTACAAGGTAAATGCACCACTTACAAAATGCTCTTACGAGATTGGACGTGCGCGTGCATTCTCCCCGGGCTGGCTGGAGAACGAATCCATCTGGCTGCATATGGAGTACAAATATTTACTGGAACTGTTGAAGTCCGGACTGTATGAAGAGTATTTCGCAGACTTAAAGAAGATGGGCGTTCCATTCCTGCCTTATGAGACATACGGCAGAAGTCCGCTCGAGAATTCATCCTTCTTAGTAAGCTCTGCAAACTTCAATGAGAAGATCCACGGAAAGGGCTTTGTCGCAAGACTGAGTGGTTCAACTGCAGAGTTCTTACAGATGTGGGAGCTTATGATGAACGGCGAGAAGTTATTTACAATGCAGGATGGTACACTTACATTTAAGCTTGCACCGGCAATCCCGGCATATCTTGTGAAGGATGACGGCAAGGTAGAGACAACGTTGTTTGGCAAGATCAAGGTTGTATATGACTGTGGCAGCAAGCGGGATCTGATTCCGGGACAGTATGCAGTTAGAAAGTACGAACTTGTGGCGGCTGATGGAAGTATAGAGTCCTGTGAGGCAGCAACTGTATCCGGGGAAGCAGCACAGCGTATCCGTGATGGAAAGGTTGCAGAGATCCGTGTAACAATCCAGTAAAACAGAATGTAATAGAAAGTTCGTGACAAGAACAGGAAAATTATATATAATAAATGTCAATTATGTGATTTACAAAAATCAAGTGAAGGAGAAGCGGGCTTTCAAGGACGCGTACAGGATTATGAAAAAAATAGGAGCATTTTTATTATCGCTTGTGATGCTGCTCAGTGTGATCGTATTGCCAACGAATACCACACAGGCAGCGGAGGCGATGCCGACAGTATCATATAGTGTACATGCACAGGGTTACGGCTGGATGAATCCAGCTCAGAATGGTAAGACGGCAGGTACGACCGGAAAGGGTAAACGTCTCGAAGCGATTGCGATTTCTTTAAAACAGAATGGGACATCTTATGCAGGCGGACTTCGCTATCAGGCACATGTGCAAACTTATGGCTGGATGAACTGGGTGGATGCCGATACGAATGGAGCATCCCCAAGAAGTCTTGCAGACAAAGGAAAGTATACAGGAACGGTTGGAAAGTCAAAGCGTATGGAAGCAATCCGGATGGAACTGACGGGTGAACTTGCAAATCGCTATGAGGTATTATACCGTGTACATATGCAGACATATGGCTGGGGCACATGGACGAAGGGCGGAGAGACAGCCGGAACGGTTGGACAGGGCAAACGTCTTGAAGCAATCGAAATCAAGCTGATCCAGAAACCATCGGTAACGCCGACTGCCACAGTAAATTATCAGGTACATGCACAGTCTTATGGCTGGATGAATACAGTGACAGGTGGAACAATCGCGGGTACTACTGGAAAGGGTAAGCGTCTCGAAGCGATCAAGATTGATTTAAAGACACAGGGTGTAACAGGCGGTATCGTCTATAATACCCATGTGCAGTCCCTTGGCTGGACAAAGGATGTTTCGAACAACGGCGTGAGTGGTACGACAGGTCAGTCGAAGCGGATCGAGGCCATCTGCATGCATCTGACCGGCGATATCACGGCATATTACGATATTTATTATCGTGTCCATTGTCAGTCACTCGGCTGGCTTGACTGGGCGAAAAATGGACAGATGGCAGGTACAACCAATGGTGGAAAACGGATGGAGGCAATCCAGATCCAGCTCGTCAAAAAGGGCGGAAAGGCACCGGGGGCAACGGCGAAGCCGTATGTTTATATTGAACCACCAGCGATTACGAAGGATACATATGAGATTCGTGTAAACAAGCAGGAGAGCTGCATCACGATCTATAAGGATGGCGTGCCAATCAAGGCAATGGCCTGTTCGCCGGGTGACGCCACTCCGGTTGGAACCTTCTATCTGGCTGGTAAATGGCGTTGGAATGCACTGATGGGTGGTGTACAGGGACAGTATTGTTCTCAGATACAGGGTGATTTCTTATTCCATTCGGTGTTATATAATAAGACGAATCCGCGCACACTGATTCCAAGCAGCTATAACAACCTCGGAAAACGTGTATCGCATGGATGCGTCCGGTTACAGGTTATTGACGCAAAGTGGATCTTTGATAATTGTCCAAGAGGCACAAAGATTACGATCTATAATTCCAGTGATCCAGGACCACTCGGTAAGCCGGTATTGCAGAAGATACCGGGCAGCCAGACATGGGACCCGACCGATCCAGCAATTTAAATAAAAAAGCGGGGTGTCGCATCGGAACATAGTTTATGTCTCCGGTGCGACTGTCGTGTTTTTGGAAAGAGACAAATGAGCGCAGCTTATTTGTAAAAGAGGAACTATGTACTTAGAAGAACAACGAAGAAGAGCATTGAGTTTGCTTGCGAATTTGATCATATGGGTATTTGAGGCAGTATCATTTGGCGTGATCTGGTTTGGAGAGTATCACAATCCGTTATTCTTTCGGGGAAATTATGTCGTGATCGGGTTGTATGCCATCTTTCTGTTTCTGATTACCAAAAGCTTCAATGGATATAAATTAAGCTATATGCGCGTACTTGATCTGTGTCTGTCACATGGACTTGCAATCGTGATCGGTGGAGCCGTTGCGTATATTTTCATCTGCATGGTATCGCGTGATTATATGAACGTGCTTCCGGTTATCATAATGGTAATCATACAGATTGTGTTTGAGACGCTCTGGGTGATTTTGATCCAGCATATCTACATGCTGTTTTTCCCACCGCGGAAGCTGATCGTAATCTATGGAATTTATCCGCCGGAGAATTTCCTTCTTAAGATCAATGCCAGACGTGATCGTTATCAGATCTGTGAGGTATTAAATTATCAGCAGGGTATGGAGAAGATCCAGCAGGATGTATTGGATTTCGAAGGCGTCGTGCTGTATGATCTGCCGTCAGAAGACCGAAATAATATATTGAAATATTGCTTTAAGCATTCCATCCGTACCTATGTCATTCCGAAGATCACGGATATTATCATGAAAGGCTCGGATGATATGCATCTGGTAGATACACCGGTTTTTTTGTCAAGAAATATCGGCTTGCAGGCAGATCAGCGTTTCTTCAAACGCGCAACCGATCTGTTAATATCCGGGGTTGGAATTATCGTAGCATCCCCAATCATGCTGATCATTGCGATCACGATTAAGGCATATGACCACGGACCGGTCTTTTACCGGCAGGTGCGGCTGACACGGGGTGGAAAACAGTTTATGATCTATAAGTTCCGAAGTATGCGTATTGATGCGGAGGCGCACGGTGCGCAGCTTGCGAAGAAAGATGATGACCGAATCACACCAGTTGGAAAGGTGCTGCGGAATCTCCATCTGGACGAACTGCCACAGCTGTTCAATGTGTTCGTCGGCGATATGTCGATGGTTGGTCCAAGACCGGAGCGACCGGAGATCTTCGAGAAATACGAGGAGTCGGTACCGGATTTTGATTTCCGTCTGAAGGTAAAGGCGGGATTGACCGGATATGCACAGGTGTACGGGAAATACAACACCACACCGATTGATAAATTGAAACTGGATCTGACATATATTCAGGAATACTCCTATCGGTTGGATCTGAAATTATTGCTTTTGACCTTCCGTATCGTGTTCCGTAAGGAAAGCTCGGAGGGTGTGGATAAGAATCAGCAGACCGCATTAAAGGATAAAAACGAGAAAGGATAAAGGTATCGCACATGAATGTAGCAGTGATTATTGCCGGAGGCTCCGGACAGAGAATGGGACAGGATATCCCGAAGCAGTTTATCAACGTATATGACAAACCGGTTTTGATCTATACGCTGGAGAGTTTTCAGAGAAATGATCTGATCGATGCAATCGAGGTTGTTTGTATCGACGGATGGCATAATGTATTGTGGGCATATGCCAAGCAGTTCAATATTACAAAGGTAAAATGGGTGATATCCGGTGGAAACAGCGCCCAGGAATCTATCCGAAATGGTGTCTATAACCTGAAGGATGTCTGCTCTGCAGATGATAACATCATCATTCATGATGGTATCCGGCCATTGGTCGATGATGAAGTGCTGGAGGATGTCATCGCAAAATGTAACGAATTTGGAAATGGTGTTACTTCCCTTCCATATAACGAGCAGATCTTTGTAATCGACGATGAGGCATCTACAACGAAATACATTCCGCGAGAGACACTGCGCCGTGTATCAACACCGCAGGCATACAAATTTGATAAACTTGTGTGGGCGTATGAGAAGGCTTTTGCAGAGGAAATCGGTATCTATGGTTCCTCTTATACGAATACGATGATGGTAGAGCTTGGCGAACGATTGTATTTTGCAAAGGGCTCAGACAAGAACATCAAGCTTACGACGAAGGATGACTTAGAAATCTTCAAGGGCTATCTGACCGCAGAGAAGGATAAATGGTTAAAGTAGGAGAAATGGCGATGCATTTATATGACAGTGAACTTTATATGCAGGATGTGTGTGCCGTTGCAAGTATGATCCAGGTACAGGAGCTTGCCGGTGCTTCCGTGCTGATCTCCGGTGGAACCGGGATGATTGGAAGCTTCCTGATTGATGCGCTTTTATATGCGAATAAGAATTATGGAGCGCAGACAGAGATTTATATATTAGGCAGAAACGAGGACAAGGCACGTGCCCGGTTCACGGACTATGCGGATTGTCCACAGTTTCATTTTATTAAGCAGGATATCAATGAGAAGGTAGTCGGAAATCCGGCTTTGCCGGCGAAGATTGATTATGTGATCCATGCCGCGAGCAATACCCATCCGGTTGCCTATGCGAGTGATCCGATTGGAACGATTACCGCAAATGTATTCGGAACACAGTATCTGCTTGATTATGCGAAGGAGGCAGGCTGTAAGCGGTTTGTATTTTTATCTTCGGTCGAAATCTACGGTGAAAACCGCGGGGATACCGATAAATTCGCAGAGGATTATCTTGGCTATATCGACTGCAACACGATGCGTGCTGGATATCCGGAGAGTAAGCGTACCGGTGAGGCATTGTGCCAGGCATACCGCAAACAAAAGGCGATGGATGTTGTGATTCCGCGTCTGTCCCGTGTGTATGGCCCGACGATGCTTCTGAGTGACACAAAGGCGTTATCCCAGTTCATCTTGAAGAGTGTGAAGCGCGAAGATATCGTATTAAAGAGTGAGGGAACACAAGAGTTTTCATATGCCTATGTGGCAGATTGTGTCGCCGGAATCCTCGCGGTTATGATGGATGGCAGGGATGGTGAGGCATACAATATCTGTTCGAAGGATTCAGATGTTTTGCTGCGCGATGTAGCAAGGCAGCTTGCGAATCTCGCAGATAAACAGGTCGTGTTTGACTTACCGGATGCAACGGAGCAGGCAGGCTATTCGAAGGCGACCAAGGCAACACTTGACACGACAAAGCTTCGGACAGAACTTGGCTTTGTGCCACAATACGATATGAAGACCGGACTTTCCCACACCGTACAGGTGCTTCGGGAAATCATGTAGACAGGGAATAGGAAAATATGGGAACAAAAATCAAGGAGTTTCGTCAATATAACAATTTATTTACGGAGCTTGTCAGAAAAGGAATCAAATTAAAATACAGACGGTCGTATCTCGGAATCGTCTGGTCGATGATTGAGCCATTGCTTACGATGATCGTATTGACAT
>OKRY01000665.1_pt1 | contig 27818 bp, 8 predicted proteins | sample 1601121 | NCBI WGS metagenome assembly OKRY01 (sample SAMEA3541546, study PRJEB24748) | human gut metagenome | biome: human gut; feature: human-associated habitat; material: faeces | place: China | collected 2012
TGTGCCTTGGCACATTCTCGCGCCGAGCGCGGTCGCTTGCGACATATTTCTTCTTCGCGCGAGTGCACATCCCGCGGAGCGTTTTTGTGTCATAGGACGAAGTTTCCTATGACACTAGAAAAAAGAGGCGTCTCCGCCCCGGTTCCCCGGTTTGAAAACGCCTCTTCTCTTTGTTTGATCGAATCAGAGCCATATGGCTTTATTCTATCTCTTTATGCAGTTTTCTGTCCCAGATATCTTGGAATGGATGGAATCCAGGCTCCGTCCGCTCCTACGAAATATCCGTCTGGTGTATACTCGTTGCAGTACATGGAACCCTGTGGTCTGCCTTCCTGGTATACAGGATTCAGATAGTACCAGATTCCATTGATCAGGATCCAGCCCATATGCATGGAGCCTTCACCCGGAATCAGGTAGTACCACTGGTTGTTGTACAGCAGCCAGCCGGTATGCATGTAACCGTCTTCATTCATGTACCACCACTTCTGACCAACCTTCACCCACATGCTCTTTGCGAATCCATCATCCATCTTGAACATCCAGTTTCCGTCCGCAGTCTGAATCCATCTGCCCTTCAAACCGGTCTCCGGATCATGCTTGCGATCCTTCTCTTCCCGTTCTACCGGGAATCCGATGTAAGTGTTGTAACCACCCTTATCGGTGATGTGATAATGATTGGTTGCAAAATAGCCTATATTGCCATCCCGGTCTTCATAAGTGAAGCCGTGACGGATGTAGGTATCATCGCCCATACCGCCTTCGAGATAGAAATCGGTTCCGCTCATCCATAAATGCCAGGTGTTGGTTCCGCTTTCGGTAGAGATTCTCAGTTCATGCTGATTGCCAGCTCCTAAGTATCCCTCTTCTTCTCCGGTGATTCCATTTTCATGGAACTTGTATGCTGCGTCTTTTTCATCTTCCACCGGGCCGCCAAGGATGAATGTGTCATCTCCGCTGCCTGTGGTGATGGTAGTCGGCGCCATGGTCGTTACAATGTCGATCAGGTTATTGCCGCCTGGAACGATGGCTTCGACAGTACCAGGAGCCAGGTTGAACCAGATCTCAGCGTCATTGGTTCCGCCCTGAAGTCTGATCCGGTCTCCGAAGAAACGGATGATCTCGTCAGCTTCTGTAGTCGTCATCTTAAAGCTTCCAGGTGTTGTTACGTGGATCTGCTGGTTATCCTTTGAGGACTCCATGGTCAGATCAACCGATGGCTGATCCAGAGTCTCATCGGTATCCTCTTCACCGGTATCCTTCTTCTCTGCAGTTTCCACATCCAGTTCTCCGATCTTATCCGTTACACGGACAATGATATGGTCCGCACCCTTTAAGATGGTTTTTGGAGAAGCGATGATTCCACTTACTTCGATGGTTCCACCCGGTGTCTCAATCGATACTTCCTTACCAGCAGTCAGCTGCTCCGTTACTTTCATGTCCTTCTGATTTCTGATGGCGATGCTCTCAGCCACTTCACCGGCGATCTCATCTACATCCGTTGTCAGATCTGCATGTTCTGCCTTCACATGAAGCTTCTCTGCTTTCAGAACCGCGTCTTCATTGGTCAGATCACCATTCACGGTCAGATCCGCATCTTTTCCGATGTCCGTATTCTCCAGTTTCAGAGAACCGTCATTGTCCAGATACAGGTTTTCTGCCTTGAATCCGCCATTTTCTGCCTTGGTTCTTACAGATTTCTCGGTAGAACCAATATTGCCGGAGGTATTCATACGGACAGTTTCTGCAGTTGCGTTGCATGCAGTTGCCACATTCAGGCCGCTTAAGATGTCATACTGGGAAGTGATCTCAATCAGCTGGTCTGCAGTCCAGGTACCCAGATAAAGGATACTTTCTGCGATCACCTTGATGAAATCATCTGTCTTCATATTAACGATGCCTGCTGCTGCCAGAGACTCAACGACGATGTTTCCTGCCTGTGTCAGGTCGATTCCGCCAGTTCTGGATACCAGTCTGCCAAATACGGACCGGGCGTCATTGTTGATGACGATATCCTTCTCTGCTTCCATATAAAGTCTGCCGTTCTCGGCTGCTTCTATGTTCTTCGCCTCTAACCTACCGCCTGTGGTCACATTCACATTCTGACCCTGGGTATCTTCCAGAACCAGATCACGATTGGTTTCCACTGTTACATCGTCTTTATCACTCTTGGCAGTGATCGTGGTCTTGCCAGACTCGGTGCTGGTCTCCCGGATATTGATCAGGCCGCCAGCTTCTGCCTCTACGCGGTCGCCAGTTTTCAGCATCAATGCCTCTTCCCTGGTTCCAAGATCACCTGCTGCTTTCAGGTGGATATTGGCCGCCTCAATAGTTCCTGCACTCAGATCACCACTGGTTGTCACATCTGCATTTCCACCAGCTGTCAGTTTTGCGTGACCGGTAAGAAGCTCATCGATCACCATCTCACCTGTAGCCTCTGCCTCTACACGCTCTGCCTGTAACAGTTCTGCATGGAGGTCTTTGCTGGTTGCCACTTTCAGAAGCTCTCCAGCCACTGCCTTCAAGCTGTCAGCAATGATTTCTGCGATTTCCAGGGTTCCTGCTGCTGTCATGTCTGCCGTCTTCGCTGTCAGATCTGTGATTGCAAGACTGCCTGCGGTAGTTGTGGTTACATTGCCATTTGCTGCTTTCAGGCTGTCGATCACGGTATTCTGAGCTGTTGTCAAAGTCACATTGCCATTCTCGCTTGCTACCGTTCCAATATCTGTCTTTCCGCTTGCTGCATCGACTTCATTTACATAGATGTCATTCTTTGCGGAAATGTTCAGCTTCTCGCCATGTGCATTGATCTCTGTAGCATTCTGGGCATTTCCTACGCTGCCTTCTGCTGTCAGGTTCAATCCCTTTGCGTCGATCTTGCCGTTTACAGAAGTGCTGCTGGTAATGTCCGCATTGCCGTCAAAGAGCAGATCTGCATACTCTGCATTCAGCTCACTCATGACGGTATCCTTCGGTGCGTGCAGATAGATGGATTTCGATGCGGTAACGCTCAGGTTTCCATCTGCCTCTGCAGTGATCCGTTTCTCAGCGGTTCCAAGATTACCGCTTCCCTCTGCTGCACCTGCCTTTGCCGTTAAGGTGATATTCTGTCCTCTCAAATTGGTCTGATCTGCTTCTGTGCTTTCCAGTCCGCTCAAGAGGTTTCCGTTGTTGATCGTAAGTGTGATGTCCTTGCGTTTATCTGCACTTCCAGCCTCCACATGACCGATGGTTAAATTGCCATCTACGTTACCGGTAATTGTACCAGTTGCATAGATATTCACCATCTTGCCAGCCTTTAAGTTGTTCATGGAGTAATCTCCATTTACCCGGCTGGTGATGCTTCCGTTTTCTGCCTTGATGGTCTCAATAGCAGTGCTGCGCTCTGCACGGAAGGAAATATCGCCATTTGCGGAACTCATCTCGGTGATCGGGAGAACTCCTTCGGTTCCGATGTCGTGAAGATTGATGTTGCCGTTAGCCTTTACGATCAGCGCATTATTTGCTGAAGGCAGGCTATTGTCTACGATCAGGTTGGTTGTCAACGCTTTCTCGTCTGTTCCAACCGTATCTGCTTCCAGAACAATGTTCTTGGCAGTTACATTGGCAGTTGTGTCGTCCAGACCATTGATCATAGCTCCGGTCGTCTTGATCTTCACATCATTGCTATCGGAAGAAACTTTCTTCAGTTTCAGAGTCTTGCTGTTGTCCTGGATATATACGCCTGTCTTGGCTTTCGCCTGCAGCTCCAGTTCAGCGTCGCTTCCGTATCCTTTTACTTTCAGGTAATTGGTGTCTTCCGCGATCTGTTTTGCTGTGATATCCAGTTTCTTGGTTGTTACATGTACTTCGTTCGCTGCGATTGCTCCTGCGGTCATCTTATCAGTTGCCGTAAACTGAATGCTTTCCGGAGCGGTCAGATGGTTCACTGTTGTGCTGCCAATGGACTTCATCCAGATATTCTTTGCTGCATCTGCATCCAGTGTATCTGCCTTCACCTTCAATGCACGGTCTGCGGTTCCGATATTGCCATTCACTGCAGTCAATTTCAGATTTCTGCCTGTCACTTCCGGCTCATCTCCAACTGCGGTTCCAGTCAGACTGTTTGCCTTGATCTGGATATCTTCTTTTGCTTTGATATCCACGAGAGCTAAGTAGCCGCTCTTTTCCGTGTTGTCTAAGAAAATGCTTCCTTTTGCTGCAGATGCAGTCATAGAAGATACCTTCGTCTTCAACGGCTGAACTTTCGTTCCGATGTTGCCATTGATGCTGGTGATTTCTGCATTTGCTGCAGTCACAGCAGCCATTCCTGCTGCACTGTTCTTTCCACTGATGCTTCCGGCTGCCTTAAAGACGATCTTATCAACTGCCTGCAGCTGTCCTAACATCACATTTCCGGTGAGATCTGTCAGATACAGACTTCCGCGATCCGCTACTGCATTCAGTGTACCGCTTCCAACCTCCACATCCATCGCTTTTGCAGAACTTCCGATACTTCCTGCAGTTGCATGAAGGGTAATATTGTCTGCAGTGATCGCCGCACTGCCGCCCTCTGCACAGTTTACCATACCTGCTGCTGTCAGAGAAACCTTTCCTTCGTTCTTGGTGCTTCTGATATTCTTCACATTAGCTGTGCCCAGCTCTGTTGCGTAGATATCACCGTCAGAGATCATCTCCATATTACCGGAAATCTCTGTTCTCAGGTTCTGCTCCTTCGTTCCGATCGCACTGCTCTTTAAGATTCGAAGAGCGGCTGCCTTGATATTCGTCTCGGAGGTAGTTGCCTTCACTGCATGATCTGCACTGATTTCTACGACACTGTCAGAAATGATAGAGCCAATACCCAGATCTCGTTCCTTCGCTGCCAGATAGATTGATCCAGTGTTTAGGTCTGTTGTAGACAATCCTCTTTCTCCGACGGATACACGAATCGGTGTTGCAGCTGTTCCAAAGCTTTTGGTTACCTGGAGTTTCATGCCAGCTGCTCTCAGATCAATATTCTGAGAACCTTCTCTTGTCACGGTATCTGCTGTCAGAGTCAGATCAGTACCCGCCACGGTCGTTCCTGTCAGGTTAACCTCGGTTCCAGGTGCAAGGATCTTGACATCATTTTCAGCAGTGATCGTATTCAGATTGTAAGTTCCAAGATTGTCGTATTCATACTCAACCGTCTTACCCTCTGTCATTCCAGTAACATCCTGCTCTTTTTCAACGGTTGTAACCGTTACACCTACATACTGACTGGATGTCTCATCGTAAGAAATATAATCATACTGCTTAAGCACCTGACCCGCCTTCACAACTTCATATTTCTTCGTATTCTTGTTATAACGGATCTCATCGTACTGATTCTCATCTGTGCTTCCTGGTGCCGGTTTGTAGATCAGAGTTACCTCATCATCTACAAGCCAGTAGTTCTTTGAAATCTCCTCTGTGTAGATGCCATCTGCTAACATCTTCAGATACTGGATTCCATTCGTGCTTCCCAGAATGATCGTCTGCTCTGTGCCGCCGATCTTCACTTTCACCTGACCGGTTGGGTTTCCATCTGCATCCTTCAGATACTCTGCAGGCTGATCCAGTTTTTGATAGGTTACCTGATCATCCGCATCGGTTGTTACCAGATAGTACTCAAAGCCATTCGTATCATAGCGCTCTTCTACGTGTTTTCCGGCTGCGACCGAATACTGGTTCATACATGCAGAATCCGTATAATACCGGGTCTTCCACTCACCACTTGCTGCATCCAGTTCTGTTTTCTCATACAAGGTATCAGTGATCTGTGTTTCTGTCTTACTGCTGGTTACCACAATATTTAATGCGGTAGAAACAGATTCTGTCGTTGTATACTTATATGCTCCAGTCACCGGATCTTCAACCAGTACGCCTACTACCAATTTTGGCAGATCAAGTGTCAGGTGGATCTTTTTGCCCTTGATGGACTGGATCAGAGCCCGGTCCACATTGCTGATCTTCGCTGCCTCTGCATCTGCCAGTGCCTTCGCCTGTGCAGAAGTCGTTCCCTGAACCTCCACATAACGTTTCAGTCCCGCCTGGAGATAGACATTACCAGCTGCATCTACGATCAGTTCCGGACGTTTCAGGTTGTTGTTATCTTTTGCCACAAACAGATTGACATGAAGCGGTTTGCCGTCATTTCCTACATTATTTGCATTCTGGATATTTAACTTCGATACATCCAGCTTCGCATTTTCTCCAAAGTATACGTTTCCCTTCGTTCCGTTGAACAGAACATTTAAGATCGCTGTATAGTAAGAGAACAGGCCATCAAAGGTAACATTCTTTCCAGTATTCGTTGTAATGGTAACTTCCGGCTGAGTCATGTTATCAACCACGTCCTCCATCACAAATCCCGAATAATCACTGCAGAGAATGGTATATGCGCAGCTTTCAGGATCATACTCTGCTAAAAGATCAATGTTCTTTAAGATCAAATTCTTAGCCGAGTTGTTGGTAATATTCAATTTGGTGATCACGTTGTTACTGTGAACCTTCACATTTCCACTTACCTTGCCATATGCGGATTCGATTTTTAAGCTTCCGTTGGCCTTGGAGCCGAAGGTTTTGATCTTGACATCATTACCGGTTGTCTCATAAGTCACATCTTTATTGGCGATGTTTCCATGTTCATCAATGATAATGTCCACAGCTGCGTTGCTTCCATAATAAATATCACCATTTAAGATTACATTGTTTGTCGAACTGTAAGAACCTTTTTCATATTTCTCTGTCTCACTCTGAAGGATCTTTTCTACTACAATCTCCTCTACCCAGGTGATCACCTTTACGATCGTCTTTGTGATCCATTTCACGATCTTATTCAGTGGCCATGGAAGTTTCTTACAGATCTTTTCAGAAACTTTTTCGATTACATTCTTTGTCTTTGTAACCGTCTTTTTTATAAATTCGGTTACTGTGACTGCCTTATACTCTGCTTTCTTTGTATAGGATACTTCGCTCTCGCTCTTCGTTGCTGCTCCAATCGCGATGTCTCTTGCGTTCATTGAAGAGCTGCTGTCCTTGATCTCTACATTGCCATAGATTCTGGTGCTGTTGGTTGCTGTTGAAATAACAGAACCGGTTCCACCTGCAGTATATCCATAGCTGTAAGCATTTGTATAAATATCATTGGTTGAAATCGCGTACAGGGTTAATCTTTCACCTGCATGCAGCTTCACGCCAGTTCCTGTAACCGTTGCATTTGCAGTGACACCGACGGTTGCATTTGGCCTAGATTGGGTATTGATCACAGATCCAGTCTCCGAATATGCAGAAGCATATGCGTAGATTCTCTTGATCAGTGCCTGGATATCCAGATTCTTCGCCGCTGACACTTCTGTGTACGATCCAAGATCAATCTTGGAATTGATCTTCATCGTATTCTTAACATCTGTGGAAATTGAACTGAGACCGTCTACGGTGAACTTGATTTTTCCATAAACTCTTGCTTCCGTATTGGTTTCTGTTCCAATCGTTGTGTCTCCGGTCTCTGCATTAACTAACGCATGATTACCAGAAGATCCGCCGATAAATTCCACAATTGCGTTAGCATTTGTAACTGCCTCTGCCTTAACATTTGTTCCTGCTGCCACTCCACCTGCACCGCCGTATGCAGTTAAGTTGGAGGTAATGTCATTCGCTGATGCGTGGATAACGATATTACCCTGCTGTGCAATGATCGTAGATGGAGATATTCTCACTCGTACATTATCTGTCACTGTCTGAATCGCTCTGGCAACACCTTTGGCAATGATTGCTCCGGCGATCGCAGTTGCATAACCCTTATAAGAGTTATCAGATTCTGCGATGATCACGATTGCATTATCATCCAGATTGTTGTCCGTCGCTGTCAGTTTACTTCCGCTTCCTACCTCTGCATAAGTCTGATTAGATACAGTCGTATTATCGCTGACATCATTTGCTGATCCACCAAGGGCTCCTGAGGATGCCGTTGCGGTCGTGTCCTTCTTGATCGCTGTTCCTGCTTTGATCAGAATGTTCTGTGCCGTAACAGTACTTCCATTCACGCCTGCAGTCGTCTTGTTGATAATCTCCGTTGTGATCTTTGTCAGACCACCAGATGCAAAACCTGCTACGCTATATCCTGTTGCTTTTCCGACAACCTGATGCTCATCCTGTGCCAATACAGAAACGGTTCCCGTTGCGTCTATCTTGCTGTTGCCTGCAATATTGGCTGTTGTGGTAATGTCCTCTGTCATGGACAGGCTCTGTGCGGTTCCAGCTACCAGAAGTCCGCCTGCGGTTCCTTTGGCTGTTCCGTTTACGGTTCCGTCATAATCTGCCAGAACGGTAACGTTTCTTGCTGCTGTGATGGTTGTTCTGGTAATCTGGGCAATGGTCTTGAAGGTGTTGTTGATCTTCACCACGACACCACCAACTGCCGCGCCACCAGCTGCCGCTAAGCCTGCTCCGTTACCGGTTAAACTTCCGTTGGCTTTGCTGAGTACCAGGGCATCCTCTGCTAATGTCAGAGTTGCATTAGTTACTTCTGCGGTTGCACTGCCATCTACGGTGATTTCCGAAGATGCACCGGAACCACTTACCAGGCCACCGGCTGCTCCTGCATATGCATTGGATTCCAGATTACCAGCCTTGTTATAAGAGTTATTATCATTGACATTGAACAATGCACGCACTCTTATATTTTTAGCCTGAATCTGGCCGCCTGTAACAGATGCTAACACAACCGGTTTTACTGTCAGTCTGGCAATCGCCGCCTGAACAGATCCGCCTAATGCTGCTGACAAACCATACGCATTTGCTGTTGCAGTTAAAATACTGTGGGCCAGAATATCGTAAGTACCATTTGATGCTGTCACATTGGCTCCACTTGCTACTTTTGTTGTACTTCCTACCTCTACAAGTGCAAGAGTCACAGATCCTGTTGCTCCATAACCTACATTTGCTGCTTTGGTGGTTGCTGTAGAAGTAATATTCTGATATGCATTCAGTTTCACATTGCCATTGGCAGATGCCAAACCGCTGCCACTAAGTGCTTCTACGATGGTTGTTCCAGTTACTTTTAATCTGGCTGCTGCCATTCCTGCAGATGCCCAGCCTACACCATAACCGTCTGCTGTTGGATTTGTATTGATGATTAACCGTGCTGATACGTTAACTCCGGACGTTCCATTTCCATTTACAGAACCGGTGCTTCCGATCAGAACTTTCGTCGTTCCAGTCACATCCATGTAAGCCACGGCTGCGCCCAGTCCGATGACTCCTCCGGAACCTACTACCGCCTTAAAGGCATTGCTGGTAATCTGGTTCTCTGCGTTGATGGTTACGGTGCCACTTGCATTAATAGTTCCGTTGATTTCTGCCTGAACCGTGCCATTTAAGATTGCGATAGCCACCGCACCGCCTGCTACCAAAGCACCTACAGATACAGAACCTACATATGCGGTTACTGTGGTTGTTTCTGCTGCGTTGATCTTGGCGTCGCCTGTTAAGGTGAGCACAGTTCCAGAACCGATTCTTGCCGTTGTTGCATTAGCAGTTTCCCCTGTGAAGTAACCTTTGATATCCAGTTTCAGGTTTTCGCCAGTTAAACCATTGGCATTATTCAGAGCCTCGTTAATACTCTTCTGGCTATTGGAACTTACATCATTCGTGTCATCCCGCTTCATTGCCGTCTTTGCATCATCACTCTGCTTGCTGCCAACCAGAATTACCAGTACACTGCCGGATACAGCGCCGACACCACCGGAACCTGCCGCTACATAAGACGTAATGTTCCGTTTAGAGTTTGCTGTCAGATTCAGGTTCGCTGCTGTAATCTTGCCATTTGTTCCAATCTCTGCCAAAACGGTATTCTTGAAGATCAGAACTGCTGCTGCTCCGCCCACGGCTGCTCCGCCGCCGGATACGGTACCTGCCGTCATGTCAATGGTTACAATATCTTCTGCCTGAACGGTTAAATCACCGCTCAGATTGATGGTTACGTTGTTGCCGATTCTTGCGGTTGTATCTGCATTGGCAATGATCAGGATCAGAGATCCGCCCACTGCGGTGCTTCCACCAGTTGCTGCTGCCACCACGCCGGTGATGGTTTCTTTGGACTGTGCAGTCACATTCAGAGAACCTGCGGTAATCGTTGTACCATTCAGTACCTCCGCCTTGGTATGGCTCTTGAAGATGATGCTTGCTCCTGCTCCGCCCACTGCGGTAATTCCCGCTGCGACAGATGCCGCTCCAGAAGTAATGTACTGCCGGTTGATGGCTTTTACATTGACTGCTGCTGTACCTGTCTCAATGGTTCCGCCAAGCTGGCTGGTTATGGTATTCTCTGTGTAGAGAACGGATGCACTTCCCGCGCCGCCTGCCAGACCGCCTGCCAAGCTGGTTGTCAACAGGAATACATTGTTATCGCTGATTGCCAGAACGTCAACTCCGCCTGGTGCATAAACCGTACCATTTAAGATGGCCTCTACGGTCTTCTTTAAATGAGTTACTACGATGGTTCCAGTTGCCCCTGCGATACCGACTGCCGCGCCACCGGCTGCCGTGTCAACCTCCGTGGAGTCCATGGCGATGACTTTCACGCTGGATGCGGATGTCTTCTGTTCCCGGTTTGCTTTTACCTTCTGGTTGATCTGCGCGCCCTGTTCTGCTTTTGCCCGTACTTCAGTTTTAGAAACCACTGTTGTAGAAGCAACCGCTCCTGCTGCTCCAGTACCTGCAGAACCAGAAGCAGTGATTGCCATCAGATTGTTGGTATTAAATGCTCCGATGAGAACACCGCACCGAACCGCTTTCTGGCGGTTTCTCTTCCGGTTGCCATCCTTGCCATCTAACTCGCCGGTATAGAAACTAATACCTGTCGTTCCATAAGCATCTAACTGAGCCAGTCTTCCAACCAATGCCTGAACCTTGTTGCTTGCTTTCACAACTGCTACGCCTGCCGCAGCGCTGCCAGATATTAAAGTTGCGCTGATTGCGGTATTTGCAGCTCCTGCAATCACATACAGATTCTGGTTATCTTCTGCCCAGATTGCGATACTTCCGTTTGCCGTCAGATTGGTAGCTACAGTATTGGCCTTCACCTCTGCGGTTGTCTCATTCTTTATGATAATCGTAGAAACTGCTCCGTTCACAGCGCCTGTTGGTGTTGCACCAACTGCTGCACCGGCACTGACTACAACCACCACATAGGCTTCGTCGCTGATTGCCTTGATGACGATATTTCTTCCACTGGTTAATACTGCGCCTTCATCTACATAGGCGTTGGTCACCTTCTGGAAGGTAATGGTGTCGTTGGAAATGCCTGCGCTGACTGTGCCGCTGGCAGCTATATTACCTACCACATCCTGAATGGAAGTGGTATCCACTGCGATCACCAGAATATCGCCATTGTTCTTTGTTGTAACTGTTGCCTTCTTTCCGATCCATGCTTTAGTCTCGCTGCCAAATGTCAGTACATTGACAGAACCAACCACCGATACGGCTCCGCTTGCTGCTCCACTGACTACCCAGCTGCGGATCTTCTGAGAAGATTTCGCACCTACTAATACGCCAGACTGAGCAGATTCGTTGGATTTGGAAGATACATAATCGGTCTTCGTATCCTTATCATTTAAGTTCTTATAATTACTATTTACATTAGAAGTTGTTGTGCCGTCTACAAAGTTTACATTTCCTTTGTTTGCATTGGCAGTAACGGTTGCACCACCGCCAACGTAAGCATGTGTCTTGTTAGAGAAAATGATCACGTTGGTTGCCACACCCAGGCTTGCTGCACCGGATGCGCTGACATTGCCGTTCACAACCAGGATATCCTGACTGCTCTCTGCAAGTACGATCACGTTGCCTTCTGCTTCTACGTTTGCTTTAGGCGCAATGTAAGCATATGCCTTTTCGCCAGCCTTCAATACGGTAATGGTACCTGTGGCTGCTACTGCACCGCTGACATTGCCGCCGATTGCGGAAAATGCCGGAACATTCAGAATGTTCTTTGCACAGACTTCCACGCTGCCTTTCTCTGCCTTTACAGTACCGCCGATTCTTGCCTCTGCGGTTCCGTTCAGGATCGCAAGGTTCAGGGAAATACCGATAGATACGGTTCCGCTTCCACCTGCTGCACCTGCGACAGAGTTCAGTTTTGTCTGATCCTGTGCACTAACCGTTACGTTTCCATCCGTTGCAGTTGTTTTTCCGCCATCACCAATGCCTGCATAAGTCTTGTCTTCTACCTTTGCACTGGTGAAGTATCCGCTGATCAAAGTCTTATTGTCTGTTGCAAGTCCACTGATGGTTCCGTTTGCTTCTGTGACGTACTGATTGCCCTGCTCTGCATTGACCTTCTGTCCATATCCAAGATTTACTGCCGCCTGACCACGATCAGATGCTTCCTTACTTGCCTTATCAGAGGAATTGCCGCCTCCATTGGTTTCTGCCTTGTTTGCATCAGAATCGGTCGTTCCTGCTCCGATGGAAAGTACAAGAATACTTCCGTTGATACTTGCAGTTCCTGACGCACTTGCCATAACAGCTGCCGCCTGGATATCACGGTCCGCTATCGCCTGAACCAGAATGGATTTTGCTGTTACTGTGTTGTAATTGCCAATCATTGCAGTTACCGTATTGCGGTAAACTGCCACTTCAATAGCCGCTCCCACTGCTGCAGCTCCACCACCAACTACATTACCGGTATTCAGGTTCAAATCTGTTGTGTCTGTTGCTTTTACTGTAACAGAACCTTTCGCTGCGCTAAGACTGCTTCCATTACCGGAGGTTCCATCTTCTACCTTCGCCTGAGTGGTCACGTTCATGACCAGAACTGCGAAAGAGCCATTCACTGCTGCCGTTCCACCTGCGCCGCCTCCAAGGACAGTCATGATCACTTTTTCCTTAGAGTCTGCGTAGACGATAATATCTCCATTGGCTGCAGTTAAAGTAGTTCCTGGACGAACAATCGCAAATGTTTTGCCTTTAAATACAATGGTTCCTACGGATGCACCGACTGCCGCTGTTCCGGCAGCCTGGAAAGCTGTTGCGGAAAGTTCCAGTAATTCGTTGGATTCTGCTTTGACGGTAATCGCATTCGCTATTAAACTTCCACCAACGCTTGCTGTCGTTGTGTCCTGAAGGACGATAACCGATACAGATCCGCCTACACCGGCTGTTCCGCCTACTGCTGCACCAACAACATTTGCATAAATCTGATTGTCAGAGTGCGCCAGAACCACGATTGCATTCTCTGCTTTTACCTGTGCTCCATCGCCAATTCTTGCGGTTGTTTCTTTGATTCCCGTGTAGACTACAACTGCACCGGAGACACCGGCTGTTCCACCGCCTGAAGCCGCACCACCCGAGACACTTTCTACGGTGTCGTTGGATGCGATGACATGAACGCTGGACTCCTGATGTGCACCTGTCCGGCTTCCCTGGTTGATCTTCGCATTATCATTGATCACTGCCTGGGATCTTGCCTTTTCTACTACGGTTACGGTTGCAATACCGACACCTGCGGTAGAACCGCCAGAGCCGGTGACTGCGATCGTGTGAAGGTTGGTCGTATTAAATGCGCCAATGATCACACCATTGATCGTCATCTGGTCATGCTTACCATTCTTATAAGTTACATTGCCGCTGGTTCCAGAGGTAACCAGTTTTCCGAAATTGCCGGTCACTGGCTTTTTGCCAAGCGCATTGATCTCTGCGCCTTTGCCAGCCTCTGCCCATGCTCTGTGGGTATCGGTCACTACGATGATACCTGCACCCACGCCTGCGGTTCCAAGGCTGATTGCTGCAGAGCCTGCTCCGGAGAGGATCAGCTGCTCTGCCTCTGCAGTTACCTGAACGCTGCCGTCTGCCTGGATCCTGGTTCCTGCTGCGTCTGCATACTTGTTGTTGCTGTCTGGTGTGCCGATCAGTGCAAATACGTTCTGCTTTGCCACGATGACTGCTACAGAACCATTGACTGCTGCGCTGCCGCTGGATACGCCAACACCGATCACCAGATCGATCAGCTTGTCATTGCTCTTTGCAGATACGATCACATTGCCGCTATTGCTGGTTGTGATCTGAGTTCCTTTACCGATTCCTGCGTATACCGTTCCCTGATATACGATGGTATCGATGGAGGCACCGACTGCCACACTGCCGCCACTGATTCCCAGGTTTCCGACGATATCGATGATATCGGTGCTTCCCAGGGCGATGACATTCACGTCACCGCTGGCATTGATGACTGCGTTATCACCAATAGCTGCTTTTACGGTATCTCCAACCACAACGACTGCTGCAGAACCGGTTACTGCTGCGCTTCCATTGGTTACGCCGCCACTGATCACAACATTGATAAACTTCTTATCGGATGTTGCTGTTACGGTTACGTTATTTCCATAGACGGTTACATGGTCACCAATCTGTGCTTTCGTGCTTCCGCTTGCGATCACATCTGCATTAGCAAGACCTACTGCTGCTCCACTGGTAGAAGCTGCCACTCCACCTGCTAATACGACTGTAACCATGTCGTCTTTTGCGGAGACTGTCACATCACCACGGCTATTTGTACTGCCAACCATAGCGTAATCGCCAATCTTCGCCTCTACTTCATTATCAATTACTACAACTGCGATAGAGCCGGATACTGCTGCGCTCTTTCCACCGCCTAAACCGATCACGAACAGATAAGACTCTTCTTTCGAATTTGCGCTTACTGTCAGACCGCCTGGTGCTAAGATGACTGCGGGTGCATCTGCTGTTCCATCTTCAATGCGTGCTTTTACTTTCTTTAAGAATACATCCACCTGTACAGAACCGCCAACACCGGCTTTACCTGTGCTGACTGCTGCTCCACCGGACAGGATCACGATCTTCGTCGTGCTGTCTGCGGTCACATCCATAGAGTTTGCTGTGTAAGAACCGGTTCCTGCGATCGCCCGGGTGCTTCCCTTGATCACATTGACCGATGGGCTCACTGCCACAGCCACACCGCTGTTTGTTCCGGTAGCTGCTGCTCCATTTACAACAACTGCTACGATGGTTTCTTTGCTATCTGCATCTACGTGGATCTTCTTGCCTGCGGTGATGGTCACGCCATTGCCGGTCTGCGCCAGGATCTCGTTATTGACAACCAGAACGCTGACGGATGCGCCGATTCCATGTCCACCGGAGTTTGCCAGTCCGCCTACGATGCCTGTGTAACCGATCTTAGATGCTGCCTTGACCGTTACATTGCCGTTTGGCACACTGATAACGACTGCATCACCTGCTTTTGCGATTGCTTTGTTGTCATTGATGAAGATATTGACAACGCCTTCACCTGCTGCCTGTGTTCCACCGGTGCTTCCTGTCTTTGTTGAAGATACGGAAGCTGCTACTAAAACGGATACCAGGTTTAAGTCGCCATCAGCGCTGATGAGTACGTTTCCTTCATTCACAGTAACTTTCGTGTTATTTCCAAGTTCTGCACGGACAGCGGTATCATTCACAATTGTATTGACACCAATGCCAGCACTCTTAGAACCGCCATATGCCACAGAACCTGCGATGGTTACTGCATTGACCTTGGATGCTGCGGTTACGGTCAGGCCATTAGTCAGAACCAGAACTACATTCTTTCCAACCAGGGCTTCTACGGTATCCTGTGCTACTAATACGGTAAAGGAGCCTGCACCTGTGAAGGTTGTTGCGGTATCTGCCGCGGAACCGCCGACTGCTTCCAGATAATAGTTCTTATTAGCCAGCAGATTCCATAAGTTCAATGCCACATCTGCCAGATCGCTGACCGTGATCTCTTTCTCATTCTGAGGATTGCTGGTCGTGTTGATCTTGATCTTGCCATCTTTGATCTGTGTTGCACCTGTGGTGATCACACCGTTGATCTCGATGTTCTTGATTCCATCTACTGCATTAATCTTTACTTCCTGTTTCTGTGCATTGACAGTCAGACTCTTAGCTTCAATACGAGCGTTATTACCGATCTCTGCCTTTGTCTGGTCATATACGTAGATCATGGCAAATGCTGCACCAACGCCTGCGCCGCTGGAGCTTCCTGCTGCTCCGGAAGCTGCTCCACCTGCTGTCGTTCCTGCTGTCTGGCCTGCACCAGTTCCTGCCGCATTGTTCTGCTCATCGAACTTGCTGCTGGTCAGTGTTGCGCCCCATGCTCGTGCCGCTAATTTGCTCTGTTCCGTTGCTTCAACCGTTACATCACCGTTCGCATAAATCTGTACATTCTGTCCAACCTTTGCATTGGTCTGCGCGTTTGACACGATCAGTGCCACTGCTCCAGCCACTGCTGCGCCGCCTTTTTCAGAACCATTTGCTGCTCCGGCGATCGCCTGTGCTCCAAGCTTAGTCAGATACTCACTGTCTGTGTTATGGCGGGTATCTGCCTGAATGGTCACGCTACCAACCTTGTTCGTCGTAGTTCCAAGATTGTTCATCACTGCCGCATAGGTCTTACTGTTGTTCACTACAACTGCAACGCCCAGTGCGATGGAGGTCTTCTTAGAAACGGCTGCTCCGGTTGCTAAGGTTTCAAAATTGTCAAGGTTCTCTGCCTTAATGGTTACATTCTTCGCTTTGGTTACCTGACCAGTTACTTCCGCACTTACCTTATGGGACACGATAGAAGTTCCAACTGCAGCCGCTACGGATACATTGGTCTGCTTCTCGGTCTTTGTTCCAGTTGGGTTCGTAGTAGCAGTTGCGTCTTTTTTTGCCTGATCTGCGCTGGCAGCTCCATCACCGGTGGTGCCGGTAGAGCCGGTGTTGGCAGAATTTTCAGAAGTCTTAACATCTGCTGCATTCAGAACCTTGGAAGAAAGGCTGGTGCCTTCTTTGGTTGCTCCTGGCTTGGTATTCTTATTATTGGTGTTTTCAGTGGTATTGCTCTTATTCAGCTGTTCATCAACCTTCTGATTTACCTGGCTAGTTGTACCTTCGGAAGAACCGGTAGAACCGCTTCCGCTCGTTCCGGTCGTATCCTTCTTAAATGCTTTGCCACTGAGAATATCGCTGATCGTCGCACTATACTTATCTTTGTATCTCTGGAGATCCAGTCCGGATGCAGTCGCATAAGCGCTTGCCAGATCCTTCGGCTGTGCCTTCGCAGTGACTGAGAAATCGCCGCCTACAGAAGCGGTTCCTGCCATCAGGGCTTTCACTTCTTCTGCTACCAGGTTCACTGCTACAGACGCGCCCACTGCCACATTGCTGGCTTCTGCTTCACCTTCAGAGATCACATTGGTAACGGATGTGCTTTCCGCATGGAGTCTGAAGTCCTTACCTGTTGTTACATTAGAAGTCTTAGACGCCTCTGCGTGTGCCCGGTTAGTGATCAGGGCAGCTGCTACTGCTGCATCCAGAGAAGCGTACTTGTCTTTCTCTTTCTGATTGGTCTTAGCCAGAACGAAGGTCTTCGCATACCCTGTATCATCCGCTGTTAAGGTAAAGGTCACTTTATCACCAGGTACCGTATATCCATTTGGCACTGCTGTAATGGTGATGGTGTATTCCTTATCCTTTGTTACAGAATCAAGGATCACCTGGCCACTCTCATTGGTTTTCTGAGTTTTTGTATTTCCGTCTACTGTGATGGTGACGGTTGCATCCTTCACCGCCTCGCCGTCAGAATTCTTGACTGTGATCTTGATCTTGCCATCTTCTGCCGGTTCTTCGTATGCGTCATTACCTGCAACCGCCTTAGTCTCTACATCACTGATCACGATACCTTCAATCTGAAGGTTTCCAGCTGTCTGAATGGTTCCGTTGACAACTGCATCTGCCTTTGCATCTGCGATGGTCAGTGCGAAGGAAGCTCCTACTCCTACGCTCTTCTTGGAGCTGCCGCTGGTTCCTGTACCGGAAGTACCGGTTCCTGCAGAGGTTCCTGTTCCTGTGGAGGTACTGCTTCCGGCGCCTGCCAGATCTGCGCTTGCACCTGCTCTGGTTACTACCTTCTGGTTCACATTTGCAGTTACTTCGCTGGTCTGAGCTGCATTCGTTGCAATTAAGGTTCCATTCTGTGTCGCTGCATATTCTGTGTCAAAGATATTGATCGCTACGGCGCCTGCCACACCAACGTTGGATGCACCTGCACCGGAGATACTGATGACCTGGATATCATTGACTCTGTCGTTCTCCCCGTCTTTTCCCATTCCTGCTTTTACCAGGAAATAACCGGTCTTATGGGTTCCGCTCAGCTCTGCCTTGTTGATCAGATCGCCAACCAGGATCGCCACGCTGACACCGACACCGGTGGTACTTAATGTGGAAGAAGCGTTAGCGGTTACTTTTGCTGTATTTGCTGCATTTGCTAATACTTCCAGTTTTTCACTGGATGTGGTATTGCCGGTCACAACTGCTTTCGTCTCATCGCCCCAGATATCCACTGCGATGGCTGCCGCTACCGTAACCTTGCCTTCTGTCGTCTCTGCCTTCTGCGGGGACCTGGAAGGAGTCTCACCGATACCGTCCGTACCGGAACCGACCTTCTTGCCACTTGCTAATGCCTTGTTGACAAGTGCGTCCGGACTGGACTTGGACGACTGCGAGTCACTGTCTTCACTGCTTCCAGAGCTGTCTTCATCGTCCTTCGGCGCCGCTGCTCCGTTGGCTCCTGCGATGCTGACGGTCTCTGTGGAGTTGCCGCTTTCTGCCTTTACACTGATGTTGTGTGATTTGGAAATTCCACGCTCCATGTATGCGTACTGATGAAGGTTACCTGCTGCTACGGTGATCGCTCCACCGACTGCAACCTTGCTTCCAGCTGCACTTGCATTAGCAGTGGTTCTTCTCTTTCTGTCAGATCTTGCATAGACCGTCATATCGCCGGTCAGTGCAAGCATATTACTTGTGTTCGCTGCTGCCTTTGCTCTTGTCGTTCCATTTACGATATTGACTGCGATCACCGGTGCAACTGCCTTGCCGCCTGCTACACCTGCGATGGCTTCCACGTTAACCTCGCCCTCGGATGTTGCCTTGATCGTAACAGAACCGATCTCCTGATTTGTAGTTCCGGTGATTGTTACATCACTTCCCAGATCTGCGGTGGTGGTATAATTTCCAACACCAACTGCAATTCCGGAGCCTACACCAACATTTGAAGAATATGTATTGTTCTCATCCTTTTCTTTTCCTGCTGTTGTATGGCTATCATTTTTGCTAGTTGCTTCTATATTAATGTTGTTTGTACCACCATTGCCTTTGATCGTGATCTTCGCTCCATCAATATAAGCTGTTGTTACATCATTGACTACGTTCACAGAAATCGCTCCGCCAAATCCGAACTCACCGGAGTTAAAGCCTGCTGCTGAGCTGACGTCTGATCTGTTGTCATACTTCTTTGTAGCTGTTTTTGTTTCTCCACCTTCTGTGGTCGTTGTCGTTACTTCATATCCACCGGTCGTAGCCTTCACATCAACTCCGCTGGCTTCGATCGTTGCATTTTTGATATACGCGGTATTTTCGTTCTTGATCACATTGACACCGATACCGACACCGGCTGAAACCTTAGTACCTGTCGAACCTGTATCCGTTGTGTTTGCCTTCATCAGAATCAGCTGCTTCAGACCCTCTAAGTCCTCACTGCCTGCCTTCTTGGATAAGGTAATGTACATGGTGTACACATAATAATTAGTAGATTCAATTGTTACCTGTTTTCCCGTATTTGCGACTGTTACATCCTTTGGTGTAAATCCCAGACTTACCGGAACCTTAAACACCAGTTTATAACGGCCTTCGGATAAACTCTGTGGTTTTCCATTTGACTGACCCTTATCATTCTGTGTAGCGCCATTCTGGAAAGAGATCATTCCGCTCTTATCCTTCAAATAATTCTGGTCATATGGATGAATAGCATCAACTACTAGATCGGAATTTCCATATAATTTCGTCAAGGAAACCTTTGCCGGAAGTGTTGTGGTCTTATCTTCTGTTACGATCGCTACCACTACTTCGTTATCTTTTGCTTCCCGATCTAAATCTGCAGGGATCGTAGATGCGTCCGCTACAGTTGTATTATTAGAAACTGCATTTGCCAGAACCTGAACTTTTCCATTTGTACTAATTGTTCCTGTTGTTGTAATAGAAGCTTCATTTCTGGAATTTACAACCATGACTGCAAATGCTCCAACGAACTGATTTTTCGTTCTGTTGGTTTTAGATAAGGTCACGGTTCCTGTATAGCATTTTCCATTCACCACTTTGATCACCTGAGAATCCGGAGCCGCATATCCTGCTGGAACAAGAATGGATAAGGTGTAAGAGCCTTCTGCAAACTCTCTACCGGTATAAGTATTGCTTGTTAATGTTGTTGCGCGGTCAACTCCGCTGGTTCCTTCATTCGGTGTGATCTTAACGGTTACTTTGTTAAAATCTGAATTATCAATACCTGTAAATGTTAATTTGATCTCGTTGGCAATCCCTGCTTCTGCGCTTTCAAACAGATCACCGATTCCTGATGTCTCTTCGCTGTCATCTGCTGATTCCAGAGAACTGTCAACCTTCTGCTCCACCTCGTCTCTCTTAAATAAATCTTTGACCTTGGTTTTCACGCTATCTGTCAGCTTGGACTTTAATTCCAGCTGTTCGATGGACTGGCTTACGGTATCAAGGATACTGCTGATGCTGCTGCTCTTATCACCGGAGCTGCTCTCATCGTCTGACTTCTTCGTCGATGTCACGGTTGTTCCGTTGATTCCATACTGCTGGGATTTTACTGTCACATCTTCGGTTGCCTGCACAGAAACGGTTCCACCGATGTTAGCTTTGGTATCATAGTTTACGATAGATACACCTGCAAATGCTCCGCTTCGATTGTCATTGGCTGCTTTGCCGATGGCATTTGTGGTCGCCTGTGCATTGCTCTCTGCAGAAACCAGGAGTCCTTTTTTGGAGTTGATGGTTCCGCTTCCTGTAATGGAGGCTTCGGTACTTCCGCTGATCACGGAAACGCCAACTGCCACGTTGCCTGCCTTCGCCTGAGCATCTGCCTTGGACTCGATCACTGATTTTGCTAACAGTTTGATTCCATTTTTTGTAGATGTCAGGTTGCTGTTCTTCACCAGGACCATGGAGGAGGCGCTGGCCACGTTCACTGCCACACCGATTCCTACGCCCTGGGTGCTCATCTTCAGTTCATTGACTGACTCCAGATCGATGGTATCTGCCGTAAGGGTACTTGCATCGATCTCGATGATCGTCTCGATATTCTTAACGCTTGCAATATAGCTTCCTAAATCGCCGACTTTACTATCAACCTTAGCCCAGATACCTGTCTCTGAAGTATCTGCTGCTGTTGTACCGTCTGTTGTTGTCGCTGCGTCCGTGTTGGATGTCACTGCATTAGTCGCCTTGATGACGATCTGCGAATCACCGTCATCATCGTTCTCTGCCGTGATCGTCATATTTTTGATGCCGACATAATTGCAATCCGAATCATAAACCTTCTTGACCACATTCAGGAACACATCTCCTGCTGTTGTCGATCCGGTATCCTGTGCTGTGATCTGCAGTTCCTTGACCTTCAGGGTCACGTTGGTATTTGGCTGAAGGACTACCTGCTTTGCTAAAAGCTCCACGATTGCCTTCGCCAGATTCAGCACATAATTCTTTGTTGGATCCAGCTGGTCATTAAAACTGATCTTATCCTTTGCCTGAATTTTAACCTTTGTGATACCGGCATTGGTATATGTCTTTTTGAATTGGCTATTGTTTACATACACCTCTAACTGCTTGTCGTCATTAACCGATATCTTGACATTCTCCACATTCGAAATATCAATTTCGGTTGTCGTGCTGTCCGTTTCATCTGCAGTCAACCCTGTCGATGTTACAACCGGGGCTGCCGCCGGCGCTGCCACTGGTGCTGCTGCCACTGCTTGCAGAACCGGTACTGCTGTTGCAGCTCCTGTTGCTCCTTCTGCTGTCGTACTGTTTTCTCCGGTCTTGTCCGATCCTGTCTCTGCTTTACCGGCTTCACCTGTTGCTCCGGTCTGACCCGTTTCTGCAGTAGTGTCCGACTTCTGTGAAATTCCAGTAGTTTCTGTTGTTCCAGAAGTCTCTGTATTTCCTGTACTTCCCGATGTTTCTGTACTTCCCAGTGTTTCCGTACTTCCTGTATTTCCCGTACTTCCCGGTGTTTCCGTACTTCCTGGAGTCTCCGTACTTCCCGGTGTTTCTGTACTTCCTGTGTTTCCCGTATTTCCTGTGTTTTCCGTATTCCCCGGTGTTTCCGTACTTCCCGGTGTCTCTGTAGCTCCCGATGTCTCCGTACTTCCTGGAGTCTCCGTACCTCCCGGTGTCTCTGTACTTCCTGTATTCTCCGTACTTCCCGGTGTTTCCGTGTTTCCTGTGTTTTCCGTATTCTCCAGTGTTCCTGTACTTCCTGATCCCTGCGTGCTTCCCGGATTCTCTGACGTTCCCGAAGTCACTGCACTACTCGTGTTCTCCGTATTTCCCGGTGTTTCTGTCCCGGAATTCTGGTCTTTCTTTTCCTCGCCGCCCCCGGAATCATCTTCTTTTTTCGTGTCTTTGTCGGTATCTTCCGAGTCCTGGCTCTGATCCTGTCCTTCATCCTGGTACGCTCCGGGTGGACTCGCAGCTTCTTCTGCGTAAACCACGGAGGTTCCGACCATGGACAGGCACAATGCCAGAATCAGCAGGATACCTCTTGCCCTTGTCTTCACAAGCCCTTCCTCCTTTCTTTCCCGACTGTTTTTCCTTTGTTTTCTCTTCATGTCCATTCCTCCCAAACCTGAAAGTCAATTATGAAATCAAACGTCTTACGTCAAATGTCGCTATTGGCATAATTTTATTATACTTTCCCTTTTATTTTTCGACAATAGTCTTGGAACGAATTACCTGCTAAGAGGAACGAATAATCATTTTTCCGTTTTTACACCATGCATCTCTGTCAGACAATCCTTTATCTCTTTGTATTTCTTTACCGGAATCGGGATTTTACTGCCATCCAGCATCACCACTTCATACCGTTGGATCAGGGAAATGTAATTCCGGTTGATCACATAACTGCGGTGCACCGGCACCAGCTCCTTCCCACAGATCTGCTGAAATTCCGTCATATTAAGCCTGCCGCAGATTTCCGAACCATCCACCGTGTAGATCCTGCAATTTCGTCCCTCTGCTGCCGCGTACACAATATCCTCGTTATGTAAAAAATGCACCACGTCTTTTTCATCGATCACCGTAAGTTGTCTGGTGTCCTCCAGCGCATGAATATGGTTCATCAGATACCTCTGTGCCATTTCCCCTATGGTATTCACGAACTTTTCACCCTTTTTTACTTTTAGTTCTCCAATGGGGTTCGACACATGAAGCTGCTTGATCTTTAGGTCTCCTTCCACCATTTCCCAGGTAAATGTACACCTCTGCTGGGCCTGAAGAAAGTATTCCACGGTTTCGTCCGTAGTCACCAGATATCTTCCGGCAATGGTACAGGCAGTCCCTGCATTCTGTGCCACCACATACTCCTGCGAAACAAGATGACATGGTTTTAACTCTTTTTTTACAGCGGTCAGATCCTCGATAAAGGCATCCTTTCCCATGGTAAACTCACTCTGCAGGGCCCCTATCCATACGACATCTTCATCACACAAGCTGATGATATAGTCAATATCCAGCTGCCAGTATCTTGTCAGACATTCCTGTGTCAGGCGCATTACCTCGTCAATGTTTTTCTTCGTCATGCGATTCATCCCCCTTGTTTTCTCCTGCAACCGTTACTGTTCACGCATTGCGCAAACAGCAACCCCATATTCCTTATGTTCTGAGATCTGCTGCTTGACTTTCTATAATTTTACCAAATACAAATTCAAATGTATACTACTCACTCGGGTAGTTTTTTAATATTTTTCGTGTTTTTTCTTTTGTTTTCTTAAGTTAATGATTTCTTTGATAAATTTATTGAATTTTCCGATTATTTGTGTTAACCTTTCTTTAAAGGATACAATTTATCATATGATCCGCTTTTTAAGAAAGGAACTGGCCTATGAAACATCCATTTGACACCTCTAAGAATTTTTTCACAAAAATAGCTGCCCATAAAAAGAAAATCGCAGTTTTATTGATCGCAGTCATGGTATTGCCATATCTGACACAGACATTTCTGGAGCGTCAGGAACAAAAGCGTGAAGAAAAAGCCGTCGAGGAAGCGGCTCAAAAGGTCGTTGATCTTCAAAATGAAGCTTTGGACCGTTTTTCTGATTATGTAACCCAGAGTGATTATGACAACGGGCTGAAGGAAATCAATGGCCTTATCCAGATGGATGGTTCCAATCCGCAGTATTTTTTAAAAAGAGCTGGTCTGTATGTGCTTCTGGATCAGAGAGACCTTGCACTGGATGATCTTAATACAACGCTTGCCCTGTCCCCTGACCTTTATGATGCGCTTCAGCTCCGCTCTCAGATCTATGATGAAAAAGGGGAATATGAATCTGCCATTGCTGATTACCAGAAAATGTATGAGCTGGACTCCACCCAGAAGGATGTGCTGATGTATATCGCAGACTGCTACCAGCAGCTGCCCGATTATGAGAAAGCCATCGAGGCTTACGACACCGCAGCCAAGGAATTGCCGGAGTACGCCAGCGCGATCGCCTACGCAAGAGGCGTGTGTTACTACTCAACTGAGGAGTTTGATAAGGCTGTGACGGATTTTCTGGACTACTATTCCACCGATCCGGATGACGGAGAACTGAATTTCCTCATCGGTTCCTGCTACATGAACTTAGAAAAAGAGACCGATGCCAAGCCTTATCTCTTAAAGGCGCTTAACGGAACCTCCTATCTCCCGGAAACAAATTTCTATCTGGGCAGTATTTCCATGGACGAGGAGGACTATGAAGCAGCCATTCCTTACTTCACTGCCGCCATTGAAGGGGATTGCTTTACCGATTTTTCCTCCTATAACCGTGGAGTCTGCTATCTCCACACCGATCAGGCGGAAGAAGCTGTCTCTGACTTTCAATATGCTGTAGAACACACCACAGATCCTCAGCTTTTATCGGACTCACAGAATATTTTAGATCAGATTACACCAAAATCCTGATTTTCCTGGAAACTCTGGCAAGCCGGCCTACATAAGATGGAGTGTAAACAAAATCTTCCTGGAGGTTTTACCATGAGTGATGTAGCAGCAACAAACTGTGGTTGCGGATGTGAATGTTCTAACGGAAATGGAAATGGCTGCGGATGCAACCTGATCTTCCTGATCCTGATCCTCTGCTGCTGTGGCGGCGGCAATGGATTTGGATGTTGTGAACATAATAGCTGCGGATGCGGCAACGGATACAATGATATCATTTGGATCATTCTTCTGTTATGCTGCTGTGGCAATGGCAACGGCTTCTGCTGCTAGACAGCAGTCACACCCACGGGGAGTCCTCATGAGGAGGGCTCCCTTTGTTTTACCTGTTCGTCCTGTTTTCTCTGGTTTTCTTCCCCACATCGGTAACAACCACCATCGCCCGGTCCTGCTTTTCTCCCGCACCGGCACTCTTTGATCCCACATTTCTCACAATCCTCATCAATCTCATAAACAGCATTTCCATCTATTACAAGGCGAAATGACATAAACTTTCTCCCATTATTTTCTTATACCTTATCTTATGAATCTGCCTCGTGGGAGTGCAAAGTGCTGCTGCCCTCCGCTTCCGTCCCTTCTTCCGCCCCTTCTTCCGCCCCTTCTTCCGTCCCTGCTTCCTCACCCCTTATTTTCCCGCATATTTTTTTCTCTTTTCTCATACTGTTAAGCAAAGTATTGTAAGAAGGTATCCCATGCCAGAAGATCCCACCATCAAATTAACGGATTTTGACTGTATCGTAGGCGACCACCATCTCCAGATGCTGAAAGCCGCCCTTCCTTATCTTCAGGTTTCCCAGCAACGATTTCTTTCCTTTAGCATCAAATTCCAGGAGCTGCAGCACACCATGTCCCTGCTGCACAATGAGGACAACGCCGCCCTGGGGATCTGCTCTCTTCCGGAGGAGGCTCCTCATTCCACGTTAGATATGCTGGAAGCCATCAAGCCTTATGGAAGCACTGATGAGCAGAGCTTCATTGACCTGATCTGCAACTTTATCCGGGGCAGCCGCATCGGAGCACAATACCAGGAGATGACTGCCATCCCCCAACCGCAGACAACCACCTCCAGCCGTCAGCCAGCCTTTTCCCGTATTCCCTGGGAACAACTAAAAAATCTGCTGTCCAAAGAACAGCAGAACCAGTTAGAGAACGCCATGCTGATGATGCAGGCAATTCACGAATTTTCTTAAGCAGCATGTACACAGACCTGCTGAATCGTTACTCTAATTTTATTGTGAAAACATCCATTTCATTTTTGCACAGAAGGAGGCTCCCAATGAATCCAAATCAACCAAAAAACTGGAAAGACGATCCCAGGCTCCGCACCATGAACCCGGAGAAGGTGGCATTTCTCGACCACCTGGCCTGTGAGATCCAAAAAACACCCAAAGACCAGCTGATGAACCGTTTTCTCTCCCTGACCCTGGAAGCGAAAGAGGCCGGAATGGTCTTTACTGACCAGGAGACAGATCTGATGGCAGGAATTCTGGTGGGTTATATGTCTCCCGCTGACCGGGGAAAGCTGAAATTATTCCGCATGATGTCAAAAAAACTGGCTTCCAGCCGGGGTTTTTAATCCCCCGGCATGAAAGCCAGCTAAAGAGTTACTTATCTTACTTCTGTACAATATTGATGATCTTACCTGGAACGTAGATCTCTTTTACGATGGTTCCGGTCAGCTTATCAGCGATTGCTTCTTTACCTGCTGCGATGGCGCTGTCTTTGTCGATATCAGCAGCAACGCATACAACGGCTTTTGTCTTACCGTTGATCTGGACTGCGATCTCGATCTCGTCCTCTTTCATTGCTTCCTCATCGCACTCTGGCCACTGGGAATGGAATACGCTGTCTGTTCCGCCTAACTCCTGCCATAATTCTTCACCGATATGTGGTGCAAATGGCGCTAACAGGATGGTGAAGGTACGCAGGGTCTCTTTGTCGATTCCGCCCTCTTTCTTCGCCAGGTCGATCAGCTTGTTGTTATACTCCATGAAGCCGGAAACAACGGTATTTAAGCTGAACTGGTTGAAACGCTGCTCGATGTCGTATACCAGTTTATGACGCAGACGGATCATTTCCTTGGTTGGCTCAATCTCTTTGTCCTTACTGTCCTGAACCAGGTTCCAGAAACGGTTCAGGAAACGGCTGACTCCCTCGATGCCTCTGTCATCCCACTCAGCGTCTAACTCTGGCGGTCCAACAAACAGCTCGTACATTCTTAAGGAATCACAGCCGTAGTCACGTACCAGATCATCCGGGGAAACAACATTACCCTTGGACTTACTCATCTTGATACCGTTCTTGCCAGTGATCATGCCCTGGTTGAACAGCTTCTTAAATGGCTCATCGAAATCGATCGCTCCGATGTCATATAAGAATTTGGTGTAGAAACGGGAATACAGCAGATGCAGTACCGCATGCTCTACGCCGCCGATATACATATCAACCGGCAGATATTTGTCTGCTTTCTCACGGGATACCAGTTCTTTATCGTTCTTGTTATCTACATAGCGCAGGAAGTACCAGGAAGATCCAGCCCACTGCGGCATGGTATTTGTCTCACGTTTTGCCGGCTTTCCACAAACAGGACAGGTTGTATTTACCCATTCATCGATTCCCGCAAGTGGAGATTCTCCTGTTCCTGTCGGTTCATAAGATTCTACATCCGGCAGTCTCAGTGGAAGCTGATCTTCCGGTACCGGTACAGCGCCACAATCCGGGC
>OKRY01000669.1_pt1 | contig 27799 bp, 38 predicted proteins | sample 1601121 | NCBI WGS metagenome assembly OKRY01 (sample SAMEA3541546, study PRJEB24748) | human gut metagenome | biome: human gut; feature: human-associated habitat; material: faeces | place: China | collected 2012
TATGTGTACAATTTAATTTGAATACTGTGTTAGCAATTAATTTGGTAATCAACAAGAAACATCAGTCGGAATCGAAAAGAGCAAGATTGAAAATGGAAAGACAATCGAAACCTGGGAAGGACTTCCAGACGGATGGATCACAACAAACGACAAGAAGGACTTGTGTCCAGACTGTGCCGAGCGGTACCGCGAACTTCAAAAGAAGTTCTTCCAGAAATGATAGAAAATCAAGTAGAAAATTATCTGATCAAAAAGGTATCAGCGCTAGGCGGTAAAGCCTGGAAGTTTGTAAGCCCAGGAAACGCAGGCGTGCCCGATAGATTGATCACATATAATTCAAAGGCTTTCTTTGTAGAAGTAAAAAGGCCAGGCGGTAAGCCTAGAGCCCTACAAAAAGCCACAGTAGCCCAAATACGGGCAACAGGTATGAAAGTATACTGCATCAGCACAAAAGCCCAGGTGGACGAATTAACAAATCTGATGCGGTCTGGAATCATACCGGAGGAGCGACACTTTGACAGAATTTAAACCTCATGACTATCAAAAGAAGGCTATCAACTTCGGACTGGATCACAAGAAGTGTGGCCTTCTTCTCCCTATGGGAGCCGGAAAGACCGTAACCACGCTAACGATCATCAGCCTTCTAAAACTAATCGACACAGAAAAAGTTCTGATCATAGGCCCTGTGCGCGTAATAAAAAGCACGTGGCCGGAAGAAATAGAAAAGTGGAGTCACACTAAGGACTTGAGCTATACAATCATAGCGGGCACTCCAAAGCAGCGAGAGAAAGCACTGCAACAAAAGGCAGACGTTTACCTCATAGGCAAAGAGAACGTTACCTGGCTAGTAGACAACAAATACTTTGACTTTGACATGGTAGTGATTGATGAATTATCAACCTTCAAGAATCCAAAAAGCCAGAGGTTCAGAGCCCTAAGAAAAGTTATGCCGCTAGCGGACAGATTTATAGGTCTAACCGGAACGCCAGCGCCGAAGGGAATCCCGGACCTTTGGAGCCAGATATATCTAATCGACCAGGGAGAAAGATTAGGTCGAACACTAACTCAGTTTCGAGAAAGATATCTAATTCCAGGAAGAAGAAACGGGATGGTCATATATGACTGGAAGCCAAGACCAGACGCAGAGGAAAGAATTTACAAGAAAATAGGCGACGTATGCATGAGTCTGGATCAGGCAGACTGTGCCAAACTTCCACCGGTTCAGTACTTAAAAAAATCAATCGAACTACCACAAAAAGCAATGACAGAATACCACGCTTTCAAACGTGAGAAGGTTCTGGAACTAGACAACAACGAATCATTGCTAGCAGCCAACGCTGGAGTGCTATGCGGTCAGCTGCTACAAATGACATCCGGAGAAATCTATAAACGCGATCAGCTAGGAAATAAGCTCGAAGAAGTAGCAACCCTTCACACCGCTAAACTTGAGGCACTAGACGACTTGATCGAATCAGCGAACCAGAATCCTGTAATGGTTTTTTACTACTTTAAACACGAACTAAAACGAATCAAGGAACATTTGAAGAAACAGAAACTGGAAGTCCGCAGCCTTGAGAACGAGGACGACGTTCGAGACTGGAACGACGGAAAGATAGACGTGCTGCTTTTGCATCCAGCAAGCGCAGGACATGGGCTTAACCTTCAGCGTGGTGGACATATCGCAATCTGGTACACACTTCCAAACTGGAACCTTGAACTTTATCAGCAGGCAAATGCCAGAATCTACAGACAAGGACAGAAACAAAACGTGACAATTTATCAGATCGTAGCTAGAGGCACAGTAGACGAGGACATGCTGGATGCACTAGAACACAAGAACATAACACAAAAAGCCTTAATCGAAGCTTTAAGGAGGTAAAACATGACTTACGACGAATTAATTCCAGAACTAAAAACGGTGCGCTACTGCTGCCACCGTTTGATTGAATTGAATCAGGAATTGGAGGTACTAAACCACCAGACAACAGGACTTGCAAAATCTGGAGGAATCGAACTGACTGCAGAACAGAAAAGAAGCAAGTGGCCTATGCCAACATATCAGCATCAGTACCACAGCCCGCTCGGTTTATTCGAAGAGATATCAGCCAAAGAACAAGAACTGCATCACTTCCAGAAAAGACTGATGGACCTAAGATGGACAGAACTTCTCGATTTGCAAGACCAGAACATTCTATGGGATCTGTACATTCATAGAATCAAGGCCGTGGAAGTTGCTGAGAAATATGGATACACAAGACAAGGAATGTACAAACACTTAATGGCAGAGGTAAAAAATCTGACAAAAGATTGAAGAGTTTACACTGTAAACCGCTTTCGGGTGGTATATTAGTACTTGTAAAAGAGGACCGATAGAAAAAGGCCCTCTTTTCTTTTACCCGGAGCGTCCTCCTTTCTAAAAAAACGAGTGCTTTCTAATCAACGTTAACAGCAGCTACGACAAATCATGGGATTAATTTTAGTATTTCAGCGCTCCGGGTAATCATAGACAACAAAGAAGCCTTAGAAGCTAAACAGGATAGACCTCTCATTGGAGAGAACACTGAGCTGCTAACGCTTCTTTTTTAATACAACAGAGGTGAACACACATGAACATTAAAGACATAAGAACATGCGACCTGAAGCCTTACGAGAACAACCTGCGACTCAACGAAGATGCCGTCGATTTAGTTGCAGCATCTATAGATGAGTTCGGATTCAAGCAACCAATTGTGGTGGATAAAGACCTGATCATCATTGCAGGACACACGAGATGGAAGGCAGCGCAAAAGCTAGGCCTTGAGACTGTCCCATGCATCCAGGCCGACGATCTAACACCAGCACAGGTGAAAGCCTACCGATTGGCAGACAATAAAGTCGCAGAGGCCGCTCAATGGGACCTTGACGCTTTACAGTTTGAACTGGAAGAGCTAGACAACATGGACTTCGATATGGAACCATTCGGATTTGAGACAGAAACCTTCAGCGAACAAATCGCAGAGGACGACAACTTCGAGCCAGAGATTCCGGAAGAGCCAACAACCAAAAGAGGACAGTGCTGGATGCTAGGAAGGCACAGATTGATGGTCGGAGACAGTACCAAACGCCAGGATGTAGAAAAGCTTTGCAGCGACGCTACTATAGATCTGGTCGTAACTGATCCACCGTATAACGTAGCCTTAGGACAGCATATGAGACCAAGCGAAGCGAAACAGCTACACCGAAGAACCGACGGACTGGTCATTGATAACGACTCATGGGAAGACGACGAGGGCTTTATTGAGTTTCTAAAAGTAGCCTTCGAGAACATGACAGAACAGCTCAAGGCAGGCGGGGCCTTCTACATTTGGTACGCATCCACACAGAGCAAGAACTTTCTGGAAGCAGCAGAACGCGCAGGCCTAAACATCCGACAATTCTTGATCTGGAACAAGAACACATTCGCACTAGGAAGACAAGATTATCAGTGGAAGCATGAGCCATGCCTTTACGGATGGAAAGATGGCGCAGCTCATTACTTTGTCAACACTAGAAACCTTGTAACCGTACTCGAAGACACAGAGAACCTGGACATTGACAGCATGAAGAAGGACGAGCTTAAAGACCTTCTAAAATCAATCCTGGGGGGTGCAAGGACACAACGATTCTGGACGAGAAGAAGCCTACAAAATCCGATCTGCATCCAACCATGAAACCAATTCCACTGATTGCAAGACAGATCAAGAACAGCAGCCGAACTGGAGAAAACGTGCTGGATCTATTCGGAGGTTCAGGCTCCACGCTTATGGCTTGCGAACAGCTAGGACGGAGGTGCTTCATGATGGAGTATGATCCACACTATGCCGATGTAATTATCAAGCGCTGGGAAGATTACACCGGAGAACAGGCGGAGTTAATCGAGGATGCCGGCTAAGGGGTTAGCTGGACGTACAAAAAGCGAAGCGGCAAGACAGCGCAAAGACCCCATGCAGAACCTAAAGCCATTCACGAAAGAGAATGCGGCAGAGATGGGACGCAAGGGCGGAGCCGCAAGCCAGAAAGTCCAGAAAAAGAAAAAGAAGCTGAAACAATGCCTGGCTGCAATCCTAGAGTTGGAGCCAAGCGAAAGAAACAAAGAAAAGCTGATCGACATGGGATTAGAAGATGAGGAGCTCAGCAATCAAATGCTTTTAGCCGCAACCATGTTCAACAAAGCCACACGCGGAGACGTAAGGGCTGCAGAATTCATTCGAGACCTTACAGGACAGCAACCCGTCACAAGCCTAGACAAAGCCAGAACGAAGCTGATGAACGCACAGGCTGAACAGATCAAGAGACAAGGCGATCCTTCTAAAGAGATTACGAAACTGGATCTTTTATTGAAAGCTATGGACACAGTAGCCGGAGACGATAGTGGAACTAACTGAGAAACAGAAAGAGTTCTGGAATCATAAACCAAGCCGCTGGAACATAAAAGAAGGGGCTACACGTAGCGGAAAGACATGGCTGGACTATTACATCATCCCGAAACGGATTCGAGCTATAGAGGGCCTTCCAGGCCACGTGTTCCTCATAGGAAATACAAAGTCGACACTTGAAAGAAACGTTCTAGAGCCCATGCGAGAACTATACGGCCCAGAATTGGTTGGAAGAGTAAGACCGGATAACACGGTAAAGCTTTTCGGTCGTATGTGCTACGCGATAGGCGCAGACAAAGAAAGCCAGGTTACAAAGATACAAGGGGCCTCAGTAGCGTATTGCTACGGGGATGAGGTCGTAACCTGGAATAAGAAAGTATTTGACATGCTAAAGTCGCGTCTAGACAAGCCCTATAGCTGCTTTGACGGAACCTGCAACCCGGACAACAAGAACCATTGGTTTTTAAAGTTTCTAGAATCAGGAGCTGACATCTTCCGACAGAAATACACGATTGAAGACAACCCGTTTCTTCCAGAGGAGTTCGTGGAAAACTTGAAACTTGAATATCGAGGGACGGTCTTATACAACAGATACATACTAGGAGAATGGTGCAACGCGGAAGGGTTACTCTTTCCACAGTTTGCAGACAATCCAGACGAGTGGGAAGTCAAAGGAGAACTCCCACTTTTTAACATGATCAACATAGGCCTGGACATAGGTGGAACACGTTCACACAGTAGTTTTGTTGTAACGGGAATCACAGCAGACCTTTGTGAGATTGTGACCTTTGCAGAACGTAAGGTCGTACACGCTAAAGGAACCATAGATGCAGAGAGGCTATGCATAGAGACAGTAGACATGTTGCGCAGCCTTTGGCAGCAAGGATACGTAGTGGCCACAGTATTTGTAGATAATGCAGAACAAGTTATTTTGAATAGTATTCGAGTAGCCGTACAAAGGGTAGGCTTTCCAACCAATGTGATGGATTGCCGCAAGATAGACGGAAAGACTAGGATTCTGACATACAACATGATGCTGAACCGACACAAGATGAAGTTCCAGGCAGTACCTATGGTGGTGGAAAGTTTAAGCACAGCCCTATACGATACAAAATCGAAGGAAGACAAGATTCTGGATGACTTTACAACCGACGTCGATACATTCGACGCCCATTTTTACAGTTGGTCGACATATATGGACCTGATCACGGGAAGGAGTACTTAAATGAAAATTTTATTCACAATACTAAAGGACTTAGGATATCCTGTGAGCCAGGGAGTCCAAGACTACTACAACAAAATTCAATTCTGGAACGATTGGTGGAAAGGCTACGTTCAAGAATTTCATAAATACCAGATCAAGAACGAAAGTGGAAACAGCAGAGATGTGAAGCGCAAGCAAATGCGTATGGCCAAGAAGGTCTGCGAAGACTGGGCTGATTTACTTCTAAACGATAAGACTCGAATTCTTGTAGAGTGTGATGACCACGGAACGAGCATCACGCAAGAATTTCTGACCGGAGACAAAGAAGACCAGAACGGCGGAGTTTTAGGAAACAGCAAGTTCTGGAAGCTAGGAAACAAAGCAGTCGAGAGAGAATTCGCACAGGGTACCGTGTGTTTCTATCTGCAGCTTGTAAATCCAACAGTAAACAAAGGTCAGCTAAGCGCTCAAAGCGTCCAAATTAAAGCTATCAAGGACGCACAAAAAATAGTGCCACTGACCTATGACGAGGAAGACATTTCAGAAATCGCATTAGCTAGCGAGTATACACAAAACGGGGAGCGTTTCATGTACATCCAAGTCTTCAAGCAGGAGCAAGAAGGCTACCAAATCTACAACCATTACTTCAAGATCAACAACGTGGCAGGAGATGCCGTAGGCTATGAAAGAGTATCAGCACCACACGGCGAAGCAATCAGTTACAAGCTACCTTGTAAGCCTTTTGTGATTCTAAAGCCAAATATCGAAAACAACATAGCAGACGTGCCTCTAGGGATGTCGATCTACGCAAACGCAATCGACATGCTGGAAAGCTGCGACTTGGCCTACGACAATCTATTCATGGATACCCTACTAGGAAAGAAAAAGGTTTTCATGGATCAGGCGCTATTCAGCATGAAGCCAACAGCCTACGCGCTAAACGATAAAGGTGAACGAGTACCAGTAAAGCAAGAGCCAGATGTTGGTGCAACTTTGGAGAAATCTCTATACGTAACTACGGGAACACAAGTAAGTCCAGACAAGCCTCGACTTTTTGAGGAATACAATCCAAGCCTTCGAGTGGACGAGAACAAAGAGAATGTTCAATTCAATCTAAATCTTTTATCAAGTAAATGTGGCCTCGGGCAAAATAGATATCAGTTCAGTATCCAGAATATGACCACAGCAACTCAGGTTCGTGTAAGCAATAAAGAGCTAACAGAAAGCGTCTGGAAACAACGTATCGCAATCCAGGACGCCCTTACAGAGCTAACGAGATCGATTATCATCCTAGGCAAAGAGAAGTGCCACATACCCGGGCTTGATCCTGACGTTCGCATCACAATTCAATTTGACGATACTATGTTTTCAGACGAGGAAGCGGAACGTCTAAGAATGCTTCAGGAAATCTCGGCAGGCATCCTACAGAAATGGGAATATCGCGTCCGATACTACGGAGAGGACGAAGAAACAGCCAGAAAGATGACCGGAGAAACAGAGAACCCAGCAGACAGAATTCAAAGTACGTTCTTCCAGCAAGATGAAAAACAAGACGACGAGGAGCCAGAGGGTGAAGCCTAATGCTAGAACCGAAATATCTGCAGAACGTAGGTGACGACCTAGAAAAGCTATATCAGGAACTGGCTACAGAAATACTAGTGGACATAGCGGAGCGAATCAAACTGAATCAGGACGCAATGACAAGCACAACGGAGTATTTAAACAACAAACTAAAGCAGCTAGGACTCCAGCAAGACTGGATTAACAAAAGATTAGCTGAAATACTTCACACTTCCGAAGAAGAAGTCGACCGGATCATGCAACAAAGCGCTTATAAAAGTATCCGCGATACCTTCGACAGACTAGAGGCTGGAGGATACGACACAAGCGGCTTAGAATTTTCGGATCAGATCAAAAAAGGAACATCAGCACTGTGGGGAGACATCCAGAACCTTACAAGGACCACAGCTCAACTGGCTAGCGACACTTTTATGAGATACTACGACATGGCTTATCTTCAGGTATCAAGCGGAGCCTATTCTTTGGATCAAGCAACCGCAAACACAATAGACAAGCTATGCAGAGAAGGTTTAACAAAGGTATCATATCCAAGCGGTGCTCAACGATCAATCGAGGCGGCCGTTCGATTGGCAGTACGAACCGCAGTAAACCAGAACGCCCTGGCTTGCGAGAAATCGGTCATTGATGAGCTAGATATAAATCTAGTACAGACAAGTGCCCACATGGGAGCCAGACCAAGCCACGCAGCCTGGCAAGGCAAAGTGTTCTGGGTAAACTATCCGGAAGGAAATTACGAGAACTTTTATGAGGCTACAGGATACGGAACAGGCGCAGGACTTGGCGGGTGGAACTGTAGGCATTCATTTACCGCATACTTTCCAGGAATAAGCGAGGATTACAACAAGCCTGTAAACCCTAGAGAAAATGACAGAATATACCAGATGGAACAAAGGCAAAGGTCCTACGAAAGAAACATGAGAAAGTGGGACAGAGAGCGCCGTGTGAAAGCCGCAGCAGGGCTAGACACGACGAAAGAGGATTACTGGTATAAATACAACAAGATGAGACTGAAAGAGCTTGTGGACGCATCTAAAGGGTATCTGAAGCGAGATTACTCAGCCGAGAAGATAGGTGGAACAAAAGGCAAACCTTACAAGCCCGTGAGAATACCGAAGAAACGAGTTACTACAAAGGCCAATGCACAAGTAAGCGATAAAGAAACTAATACAGACATACCGAAATACGAAGTTCTGTGTAATATAGACTCTTCTAAATATAAGGCACCAGAAGGTTCTAGTTCAAAAGTAATTTTGATGGACGAAAGGAAAAAGCATATAAAAGAAAGTCACCCTGAAGCGGTGGATGCTATCGTAAAAAATTTACCTAGTATTCTTACTGATCCAGACGCTGTGTACATTGAAAATGGAAAAGAAAACACAAGATGGGTAGTCAAAAAACTGGATGATCACAATGCAAAAATAACATTGAAACTATCAACAGGAGACAACGAAAAATTCCATTCGATTATTACCGGACAATTTATGAGATCAAAACAGATAGAAAAAGCCGAAAATAAGGGGCGCATAACAAGGATTTACTTTAAAGGAGATCAGGAGTATACTGTAAGTGAAGAAAAGCCTAAGGTGGAGGAATGATGCGTCCACACGCCGCAGTGGCCAAAAGGGACCCCGGGTAAGCATCACCGGGTGGGCTTATCTACCGTGCTAGAAATAGCGCGGTTTTTTAGTAGATAGGAGGCAGAACATGTCGGAAGATTTCAGAACGATATACAAAATTTTATCAATTCTGCAAAAATCAATGGACTATGAGGTCGTAGACATCCGAAGACTTTCAGCGGACAACCTAGACATTACAGAACCAAAGAGAAAAGCACTTCTAGGCATGCTACTGAAAAATGGATACGTTGAGGGATTCCAAGTGATCCAATACATAGGAGACCCAACACCAAACATTGAAGGGCTAGAGGGTATCAGGATAACCCTGAAGGGACTAGAATACCTAGAAGAAAACAGCTTGATGCAGAAAGCCGCAAGACTCGCAAAAGGAATTGCGGAAGTACTATAGAACACAACTAAATAAGGACAAGAACCGTGCTAGGAATGGCGCGGTTTTTATTATGCCCTAAGCACGGCGTTTAAAAGGCTTGAATACCCCTCGGCACGGGATATAAAAGGCTGGACTCGATACTGGAGTGAACCAGATATAAAAAACGCAGGAGGACAAAATGGAGTTTTTAAAAGAAATCTTAGGGGAAGAGTTGTATGCACAGGTGGCAGCTAAGCTAGAAGGAAATAAAACCGTAAAATTAGCAAACCTAGCCTCAGGAGAATACGTCTCTAGAGCAAAATACGACAGCGACATGCAAGCCAAAGAAACGCGCATTCAGGAGCTTACACAAAGCGTCAAGGATTTTGACGGAGTAGACGTAAAACAACTACAAACAGACGTCAAGAACTGGGAGACTAAATACAACCAGGACTTAGAAAACGCAAGACTTGACAGCGCGATTCAACTAGCAATTGCGAAATCTGGAACCTTATCTGAAAAGGCCTTGATGGGGTTACTAGATAAAGACAAAATCAAGTTTGATAAAGATGGAAAATTAACAGGACTCGACGAACAAATCGAAGCTATCAAGAAAGAGGACAGCTTCTTATTTAAGGCTGCAGAACCAAACAAACCAAACCAAGGTGCTGATGTAGAACTTGGTGGAAATCACGGAGGGAACCCAAGTCCAGACGCACCAACAACTCTGGCTGCAGCAATCACAGAACATTACAAAAAATAGGAGGAACTAAAAGATGCCAATTACATTAGAGCAATCAAAAGTCGGTTTAGCCGATCACGTAGACCAGCAGGTCATTGACGAGTTCCGCAGGGACTCTTTTATTTTGGATCGTTTACCATTCGATAACTCAGTATCACCAGGAACTGGTGGATCAACATTAACTTATGGCTATTTACAATTAAAAACACCATCAGTGGCTGAAGGTCGTAAATTGAATAGCGAATACACAGCAGGAGAAGCTGTAAAGACTCAGAAAACTACAAACTTAAAAATCTTCGGTGGGGCTTACGAAGTAGACCGTGTATTAGAAGACACAGCAGCAAGCTCAGAAATTGCATTCCAATTAGCTCAGAAAATCATTGCAGTAAAGAATAAATTCCACTATGACTTCATTAACGGAAAGTCAACAGCCAAAGGAACTGCTGCAACAGATAACACAAGCTTTGATGGTTTGGATGTATTAGTAAAGGGGACAAATACGGAAGAGAAAAACGCAGATGCAGCCTTTGATTTATCGACAGCAGCAAAGATCAAAGAAAACGCAGATGCCTTCACTTTTGCATTGGATTCTTGGTTGTCAACTTTCTCTGTAAAACCAGACGCTTTATTAGTAAACCGCAAGACAGCTACGGTTTTAAAGACAGTCGCTAAAATGCAAGGATACTACACAAGATCAGAGAACAGCTTCGGCCAAGGTGTAGACAACTACGACGGAATCGCAATCGTTGACATGGGAGAATACTACAATGGAACTAAATCCTTGATGTGCGTACCTATCGACGACTCGACGGGAACGACAAGCATTTACGCTGTAAAATTCGGATTGGATGCCGTGCACGCAGTAAGTCCACAAGGACAAAAAATCATCCACCAATACATGCCAAACTTAAGCGAACCAGGGGCCGTTAAAAAAGGTGAAGTAGAAATGATTGCTTCTATCGTTTCTAAGGACACTACAAAAGCCGGTGTATTCCGTAATGTACAAGTAGCTCCTGTCGCAATGTAAGGAGATAAAGTATGATCCTAAGCTTTGAGGAATACACAACCTTAGGTGGAACGCTACACGATGAAGAAGAGTACACACAAATAGAACCAAGAACCGAAAGCCTTTTAGAAGCCTACATTCGAGAGAAGATTCCATACTGGAAAGTTCAGGCTTTGAAAGACTACGACATGGATCTAAAAAAAGCAGTACTATACCAGATTGACTTCATAGAAGCACATGGCGGAATGGATTGCTTCGTAGGTTCTAGTGATATGAACTTCACAGGCGCAACCACTAGCGGCTTCTCGTATTCCGTAGATAATGCAAAAACGATAAGGTTCCATGACATACCCTTATCAAGCCTAGCAGTATCAGAGCTCGATTACCAATTACTCAAAGCAGGACTAGCCTGCCAGGCGATATGGTAAAAAGCCCGAGATGGCTTAGACCGCACACAATAAAAGTCATGAACATTCTAGGAGAAGAAAACCTGGAAGAAACTACGTCAACAGTAACGATTCAACACGTAAAGGTTTCCAAAACAAAGGCCCGGACTTATGGACAGACGGGTGCCAGTAATTCCGATACGATCCTCATAACGATAGACGTGAACGATTATAAGGCAGACAAGGTTCTAGTTTCCCCTTCAGAATTTAAGACGCCAGACAAGCAGTTCACGTTCAGAACCGGGGACCGTATCGAAGTACACGGCGACATTTACGAGATCACAAATGTGAATATTCTAAACCCCTTGAGAAACACACCAGAATTCATAGAGGTAACATGTGAGTGAGTATCATCTAAAAGTTATAGTCGATATCCCGGTGGCACAGCTACAGGCCAGAGGAACGAAAGCGCTCCGCCGATCTAGATTGAAACTAAAGCAGCTTATCGTTCAAGACACGAACAAAAACGTGCCTATCGGAAAAGGAACGCTGAGAACATCCGCCTTAAGATGGGCGGCACAGGATAACGATTGGATCATATGGGACACACCATACGCACACTTCCAACATACAGGAAGAGTGATGATTGGAACCCATAGCCACAGTCCATGGGCTAAACACGGAGAAACAAAAGTCTATACAACTCGAAATTTGAGCTATAGACAAGGCGGTTCTGAATGGTGGCCTAAGACTTTAAGAGCAAGAAAAACTGCCTGGATGGAAGGCGCGAAAAAGTTTTTCAAGGAGGAATTCAGATGAGTGAAAAGAAGATCATAAAGCTGGAAGACGTAAAACAAATTGAAGATGGATTGTACAATTTCTTTTCTTCAATCAATATCAACAACATACCGTGGTGCCTGGAGTACTTCAACGACTCCAAGCACACCGCTTTACTTTTCAAAAGTAGTGGCTACACGGAAGAAATAGAACACTATCTGGGCGGTGGCTACAGGGCTACTTACCCATTTGAAATTTATATTCAAGCAAGTAGAAAGGACACGAAAGCACGTCTGGACTTATCCCGAATCCTGTATGCACTAGTACAGGCACTTGCGGAAGAGGAGGAGCAAGGTTTTCCAAATCTAGCACTGGATGAAGCGATACCACAAGAGGTCGCACTCACAACGCTACCTTCAGACTACACGGGAGAAGAGGCCACGCTTTCAACTTTCTACTGCTCTATGACATTAACCTACGAAAAGAAAGGAAGGTTTGAATAATGGCAGCAGCAGAACTACCTAAAAGAGAGATCAAAGTCGAAGAGAATCTACATTACGTGAAATTCACAGGCTCAGAAAGCTACGTTCTAGCCAACAAAGGACTGACTAACTGGGAGCAAGCCATGAATGCTACAACAGATGATGGCGTGCAATATATCGGAGAAGCAGGAAGCCAAAGCCAGGTTACAGGCTATGCGCCTACAGTATCTTACGAGGGCCGAGCATATCCTGGGGACGCCTTTAACTACTGGCTATACTTGCAAGGTAAAGAACAGAAAGTTGGTTCTACTTTTGAAGAAATCGAAGTAGAAACATGGAACGAGAAAACAGCTAAGTCTGGTGACTTTGTAGCATATCAAAGAATCTATGAAGTGCAACCAGACAACCCAGGAAGTGGAGAGGCCGGAGCTAAGCTAACATGCTCTGGAACATTCGCACAACAAGGCGATCAGGTAAAAGGAACGTTTAACATTAAGACGAAAACATTTACCGCAGACAGCGCCACAGAGTAAAGCACTTAACAACATAAGGAGGACATCATGGAACTAAAGTTACAAAAGCAGTTATTAAAAGAAATCGACATTGACGGACACAGATTCTTAGTCGATGTAAAGGACACTTCTAAAATTGAAGCCCTAGAAAACTGGGCGACAGAACAGAATTCTCTAAACAAATTCGGAAAAGAATCATTAGATGAATGCCCTGCTTTGATTGATAAGATTCTAGGAGATGGAGCCTTTGAGACTTTATTCAAAGGATACGAAGGAAGCTCGGCACAGTTTGAACTTTGCTTCACATTACACAGCATCTTCCAGGATGAATTTTTAAAGGATCAGCAGGCAAAAGCCGCGGAAGAAGAAAAGAAGAACCTGAACAAAATCGACAAGCTTTGCGAATCTATGGACAAATTTAACAGGACGTTAGAATACGCAGACAAACGATATGGAGGAAGAAATGCTGTGGCTAGAGAGAGAAGACCTTCCAGAAAGCATAGACGCTAATGGAACGATTCTCCCTATTTTTGCAGACTTTAGAACCTGGGTCCGAGTTGACAGTGTTATACAGGATAACGCAATACCAGAAGAACTGAAGCTGCCCGTTATTTGTGATCTAATAGGAATCAACCCTTTTGCTTTTAAAGGCAATCAGAAGGACCTATGGGATGCAATAATGGGCTTTTATTTTTGCGACAAAAAGCCTAAAGAATCTTATGCCAAGACAAATGGACGACAAGGCTATCGGTTCGAATACGATATGGACCTTATATATGCAGCGTTTAGACAGCAATACAATATAAATCTTTTAGACGCCAAACTTCATTGGTTTGAATTTAAGGCTCTTTTTAACGCCCTAAGCGATGACACCATGATCATACGTATTATTGGTTACAGAACCAGGGATACTTCAAATCTAAAAGGAGAGGAGAAGAGTCACGCACAGCGTCTAGAAAAATATTATCGCCTGCCTGAAGACAAAGGACCAGAAAAGGAAAGAACACCGCAAGAAATAGAAGCAGAACTTCTGGCCAGATTAGAAACCTAGGAGGTTGAAAAATGGCATCAGGAGCTGATGGAACAATTAAAGTCAAACTAGGACTTGACGACAGCGAATACAAAAGCGGCCTTAGCGGAGCGCATAAAAGTGCGGAAAGCTTCGCAGACAAAGTGAAGTCAACCTTCGTGGGCGCAACAGTATTCAAAGCCGCCAGCAAAGGTTGGGACTTAATATCTGGATCAATCGGAAAAGCAACCGCCCGATTAGATGCCATGTCAAAAGCTAAACAAGTTATAGGAGTTTTAGCAGGAAGCAGCGAAAAAGCTGCGAAGGTTGTAAATAACTTAAGTGATGCTGTAACGGATACCGCATATGGACTAGATACGGCAGCCACTTCGACACAAAAACTGGCTACATCAGGACTGGGATTAGATAAGTCTACTCGAATGGTAAAGGATATGATGGATGCCGTTTCCTTTTATGGAGATGGAACAAACGAAACCTTGGCCAATACAGTAGATGCAATTGCAAAGATGAACGCATCTGGAAAAATTTCTGCAGATCAATGGCAACGTTTAACAGATGCAGGAATTCCGGTTTTAAAGATTTTCGCAGAAAAAACGGGAAAGAGTATGGAAGAAGTATCAGACGCTTTCTCCAAGGGCCAGATTAGTGCGCAGGAATTCAATGATGTACTGATGGACGCGCTAGAAAACGGGACAGAATCCTTTCCAGCAGTAGCAGGAAAAGCCAAAGAGATGGCCGGAAGCTTCGCAACAAGCTTCACGAATATGTCAGCACGTATTGCAATAGGTATCGCTAACATCATCACGGCTTTCAACGACTTTTTAGCAGATAACAGCTTACCCACAATTCAAGAAATGATTGCAAACTTCGGGTCAGTAATCAGAGACGGATTAAACTGGATTGCTGAAGAAGTTCCGAAAGTACTGAATGCACTAAAAGAATTTTTTGCACCAACCGCGGAAGCAATTAAAGCAGCAACAGAAAAAATTCAGGAAGCCTGGAACAGCGTACGAGATACAATCGCACAAAAGCTGGATTCCAACGATTCTCTAGATTTTGTAAAAAGTGCCTTGGAAAGAATCAGAGATATTCTGCCAATTCTTGTAGAAAAAGTAGGAGAGTTCGTCGCAGCCTTTATCGAAAATCTTCCAAACATTATAGACAAAGTACAAACTGTAGCAAATACGATTCAAGGACTTATGCCTTTGATTGCCGCTGTAGCCGGAGCTTTTGCAGCCTGGAAAGGAATTAAGGCCGTAAGCGATATAGCTAAAACAATTGGTGACGCAGGAAAGAAGATCAAGACATTCGGAAGTCTAGTATCAAAGGGGTCCGGATTGCTTGACGGACTAGCCTATGCCGCATCATCAGGAACGGGCGTATTTGCGAGTATGGCCGAAGCCTTTACACTAGCCGGCGGAGGCCTTTCTGGACTAAGCGCAGCTCTAGGAGTAATCGGTGGACCTATCACATTAGTAGTCGTAGCTATCGGAGCACTAGTAGCAGCCTTCGTATATCTTTGGAATACAAGCGACGGATTCAGAGAGTTCTGGATCAATCTATGGGATGGCGTAAAGGAAACTACTGGACAAGTAATAGACGGGATCGTTAATTTCTTCACAGTAACAATTCCAGAAGCTTTTCAAAGCTTTGTAGACGCAGCACAGAACTTAGCCGATCAAATAGTTCAATTTTTTACAGTAACGATTCCTGAAGGCATAAACACACTAGTGACGAACATTCAAACGTTCTTCGGATCAACGATACCATACTGGATCGGATACGCTGTAGGATTTATTTTAGGAAAGTTAATCGAATGGGGCGCAAGCCTAGTGCAATTCGTAACGCAGGACATCCCGCAGTTTATAACTGGAGTCGTCGAGTGGTTCACCCAGCTACCTGGCATGGTTTGGACATGGCTTCTTGAGACAATCAACAAGACAGCCGAGTGGGTAAGTCAAATGATCCAGAAAGCCGTTCAGGCAGGAAAAGACTTCATCACCAATGTGGTGACCTTTATCCAGCAGCTACCAGGAACAGTGTGGTCCTTTTTATCAAATACGATTTCAAATGCGGCAAGCTTTGTCGGAAGTTTTGCAAATCAAGCGATTCAAGCGGGAAGGCAATTCTTTAATGGGATTGTAAACACAGTAAGACAAATACCGGGACAAATGATTTCAATTGGCTCTGATATCGTAAACGGAATCAGGAGCGGAATCAGCGGAGCCTGGGGAGCCTTGACTGGTTGGCTTGGAAATATGGCTAGAGGCCTTATAGATGGCGTAAAGTCAGCACTAGGAATTGGATCACCTTCAAGACTATTTGCAGATCGTATCGGTAAATGGATTCCAGCCGGAATTACTTTAGGTGTAGAAAAAGCTATGCCAAAGGCTAAGGCCTTTATGGGGCGTATGTCGACTGAACTAATAGATGCTGCTAACATGGACAGCCTAACTTCAAGATTGGCTCTAGAAAGCGATTCTGGAGGCCTTAAAGGAAGTCCGGGAAACACAACAGTTTATAATGTAAATCAAACAATTAATTCCGCTAAGGCTTTGAGCCCTAGCGAAATCGGTCAACAGACTAGAAACAGCGTAAGGAGGTTAGCATGGCAATAAAAGTTATATATACCAACGCTTATGGAGATTCCGTAGAGTTCTCTGCAAGCTCTGGTATTCGTATTACAAGTATAGAAGGGCTTACCTCAAACGAAATAAATTTGTCAGAGTCTACTGTTAATAATCAAGTGGGTTCTTCTATCACAGGTAAATCTGTGCAAGCTAAGGACCTTACGATAGAAGGGCGTTACCATTATAAGCCGAGTATTCGTAAAACATTACTAGCAGTTATTCTTCCGGGAGTAACTGCTACTTTGCGCTATATAGATGATTTAGCCAAAATAGATGTGTACTGGGTAGTAATCCCAAAGCAAACTCCGGTTATCAGTATCAATCCTGTATGGCAGAACTTTCAGTTTGTTGTAAGGGCACCATTTCCCTATCCGAGAAGCCACATATCGAATGTAACGTATTTCAACTACCTGAAATCAAGATTCAGATTTAAGCAGGCTTACTCATCTACAAAGAAATGGAAAATTTCAGAAAGAACTTATCAGCCTTTACAAACAATTAAAAACAAGGGGTCGTTGGAAACAGGATTTATAGTACGTATGACGGCAACTGCAGAAGTGAAAGGCCCGAAAATTGTAAAAGTTGATACCCAGGAAGCTATCGAGTTTCCTAATCTAACTCTGCAGAGTGGCGAAACGCTAGAAATTAACACCCATGACAACGAAAAATACTGTCATTTAATCAAGGAAGACTCTATAGTGAATGCCTTCCCTGATATGAGCTATGAAAGTACTTTTTTTAAGTTGAATAAAGGCGATAATGTTATTCGCTATAGCTCAGAAACAAACGAAAAAAGTCTAGAAGTTGTACTGACTTTTGATGAAGTTATGGCAGGTATTTAGTATGAATTACTTGATTTATGACAAAGAAGGAAAACGACAAGGAGAACTGCAGAATTGTACATCTATACAATGGAGGCCAAGGTATAACGATACAGGTACTGCAGAGATACACGCTAGAAAAACGGAAGATAATCTTAAATATTTGAATGATGAATGTAGGATAGTCTGCAAGGAACGTAGAGAAATTCTATTTATCGAGAATGTTTTATACAACACAGACGAAATCGAAATACACGGATTTATGAATAACCTTGGTAAGCGAATCAATACGACAACCCACACGATTAAGAATATTGAGGGTGATCTATTTCAGCTGGTGCATGATAACCAAAGGGGACTTGATATTAACGTGCCGGAGCTAAAAGGAATAGACGTAAATATCAAGGGTGGTTCAGATACCACGTATGAAACTTTAGAGGCCTCTTTTCTAGAGTACTGTAAACAGGGAGGATTAGGGTTCAGAGTTCTTATGAATCCACTTGAGGAGCTAAACACACTTGAAATTTATGAAGGTAGATATCGACCGAGAGCAAAGTTCAGTGATGCCTTAGGAAACCTTACGAACATCAGCTATGAAAGAGACTATTCGCAGTACAAGAATTATGCCTATGTTCTAGGAGAGGACTCAGGAGAGCAAAGAAGATACGTTATCGTTGACAGACATAAAGAAGGAGAAGAAATTCGAGAGCTTTATGTAGATGCGAGAGATATTCAATCCGAGTACGAAGATTCCAATGGAAACAAACACACCTATACGGACGAAGAATATAACGCACTGCTTCAAGATCGTGGGAATTCAAAACTAGACGAAGCTAACAAGAGTGCCTATAAATTTGGCTTTGAATTAATACCAGATAATCAAATAGCCGTACTTGGATCTGATTATGATTTAGGAGACATAGTTCCCATTCAGTCTGTTGAATACGGAATACAAGAAAATGAGAGGATTACGGGAATAAACTTTGTAGAAGAGGTAAACAAAGACGTACAAATTACACTTGAAACAGAAATATATAGCGGGGAGGTAGAGGAATGACGCAATATGCATATCCGTTGAATGATACGGAATATTTAGCTGAGCAAGTAAGATTGTTTCACTCGGCAAGAACAGCAGGAATTATTAATGCTACGGGCAACGATTTAGAAGTTACATCAGCGGGCGGAATGGTTGTGAATGTAAGTGAAGGGGTTGCTTTTCTATTAGCCTCAACTAACGGAATTGGAGGAATTACATATGCCAATGACGAAGAGGTGAAATTTACGATTGACACGGCAAGCGCATTTGATAGATACGACTATATCTCAGTTAGATATGATAAGTCGCTAAATACTTGCATTTTGAAATACGTGAAGGGATCAGCCACAATGCCAACACCGGTACGAAATGTGAATCAATATGAAATCATTCTAGCTACTATCCTAGTAAAGAATAATACCGCATCTATCACGGATGCAGACATCTCAGACCAACGTTTAAATGAGGACTACTGTGGATTAGCTGTGGATGGATTAATCAAGCTTCCAACAGACCAATTTCAAAGGCAGTTTAGTGAGCTAATGAAATCAATACAAGGAACTCTTACAGGAGATACAGCAGGAAATCTTCTAAAGAAAATCAATGCCAACACAAATGCGATTGAACAGAACACAACGAGTATTACTGAAGTTTCACATAGCTTAGAAGAGCACAAGAATTCAGTAGGCTATGTAGTTGTAACGGATGACCCTGAAGTGAATCCACCTACAGAAGCGAAGGACGGGTGGCTTGTATTACAGATTGAAAGTTAGGTGGTTAGATGCCAAGTGAAGTCATTAAAACGAATAATCAATATGTAAACCTGGTAGTGGATTATTCAACGGAAATAGTGGGAGACTACCCAAACTGTCGAATGCGATGGCATTATTCTGCGTATCTTTCATTTAGTGCCTATGGTGGTATCGACTATGATGGTGCTACATTCACATTTCATACGAAAGTACACACATTTAATATTCATTACTATACAAGCAGTTCAGGCGATTCGCCGGTATTCGCTAGCGGAACTTTGGACCTTCCTTACGGAAAAGGCCAGTCGGTATACCACACACCAGGAGTAGCTCTAAATTGTGGTAGTATCTACTATGCTAGCGGTAGTATTGGTGCTTCAATCTCCATGCCTAAGCCGAGCATATATCACTGCGAAAATCCGAGAGATATTAAAGCCAAATCAGCTACTCTCGATTACAAATTAAGTAATAAGCACAATTTTTGGAGAGCATATCTGTGGGATTCAATCAGCGGTAATACCTGGAACATAGATCCAGACAACACTGACGGAACAGTAACACTTACGGATTTGACTCCGGAGACACATTACAAGATCACACTTAAAGTAATAGACCGAAATGATGCGTTAGCTCTTACTGGAGGTAAATATGCAGAATTTACAACGGGAGTCGACCAATTACGAATTGGAATCAAAATAGAGGGGCAGATTAGGCGTGCTCGAGTTTATCTGAAGAAAGATGGAAAATGTATCAAAGTTAAAAAAGGCTTCTATAAAAAAGACGGAAAAGTGAAACGTATCAAGAATTTAGGAGGCGCATAAGATGAATTTATTACTACAGAACATGAAAAGACTTATAGTTGATAATCTAGACAGTAACGATTCTAGCAGACCTCTCTCAGCTAGATGTGGAAAGCTTTTGAAAAAGTATATAGACGCTCAAGCCAAAGATACCGGATGGATCTTTATAGAGGATAAAGAACCTAGCTATTGCATGTATAGAGCTAGATATGGATTCTGCACAGTATCGATTGAAAGCTTTGGAGGGTGGTCTATCCCGGCCAAAGGTACAAAAGTATTTGGAGCTTTGCCGGACAAGTTCAGACCAAAAAGGGATCTATCAACAGCAGGAACACTTAAAGGGTACACAGGTTATGAACTGCAGCTTAATATCAAAAAGGACGGTCAGATAGTAGCTGTTAATCTGCACCCAAATAATTCAAGTTCATATTTCGGAGCTATAATCACTTATCCATACGTGTAGAAGGAGGAGCATTATGCAGATTAAAGAAATAAATGTATCAAGACCTGTATGTTTTAATATTGGGCAACAGTATAGCAATGAGGTTCTTGTAATCCATTTCAAGGGACTGCCCGATTTGCCTAACAAATACATATATGTGAAAAAAGATAACTATGAAAAAGAAGTGCCACTAGTTGGTGATTTGTATGTAGTATCAAGACCGCTGACAACATATAGTGGTGAAGTTAAAGCACAGATTATCGCTAGAGACCCAAGAAGTGCTCCTATAGCACTAACTCCGAACTTTAAGATGATGATTACACCGAGCAACTACAGTGGAATCGGTGAAGATGGGAACTATCCGGACGATCCTAACATCAAGAATTACTATGTTAAAATCGACGGAAAAATTCAGTCAATGGATGAATTGATTGCTTTAGTACAATCTAAATTGGATAAAGGAGAATTTATAGGTGCTCAAGGTCCAAGAGGCGAGAAAGGTGACCCCGGTGAAAAAGGCGAACCCGGTGATGTAACTGAAGAATACAGAAACTTGGCTAGTCAAATCGCACAGAACGCATCAGATGCTCAAGCTAGTGCTACAGATGCACAGACTAGTGCATCAAACGCTCGGAGTATTTTGGATGATACGAAAGAATTTGCGAATCAAACAAAAAAGGAATTGAATCAAATCAAGACTGATACAAATACATTGAAAGAAGAAGCCAACACAAGTGCAGTAAATGCGAAAGCTTCGGAAAATAAAGCAAAGGAATATGCCGACAATTTGCAAGCATCAACTGAAGCCATTAGTCGACTAAAGGAAGATTTAGTTGCTAATGAAAAAGAGGACGCAAAGACGAAACGAAGTCTTTCTGCATTGTGGGATTTAAATAATGGTATCTCGTATCGTTTCGAAACAGATTCAGAAAAAGCTTATAAGAAACAAATTCCAAGTGGTGCTAAGTTGGCTTCTGTTGATAAAGTCGGTGGAAAGACGATTGTTATGAATCAACTTATAGACCCTTCACAAAGAGATGCAGCAAAAATTGAATTTGATGAATCGACGAAACATTTCAAATATGACAATTGGAGTGATATTGGGAGTAAATATATTTGTAGAAATATTAATATAATTAAAGGACACAAATATTACATATATGCCACTGATAAAGTTAGATATGCAATTACATATTTTTACGGTGAAGGAATGAAAGAAATATTATCTAAAGATAAGGATGCAGAATCAGTTATCAAAAAAATATTAATCGCAACAGGTAGTGGTATTAATAATTTGTATTTCAATAGATACACTACAAATTCAGAAACTGTATCGTATTTTGACGGTTGTATAAATTTAATAGACTTAACCAAGATGTTTGGTTCCGGAAACGAGCCTTCAACTCCGGAAGAATTTGAAGCAATGCTTCCAAACGACTACTACGCATACAATGAAGGTGAATTAATAAGTATGAGTGTAAATGATGTAATCTATACTGATACATCTAGCAATCACGTATCACACCCAATCCCACAATCAATTCAAAACCTAGATGGATATGGATGGAGTGCAGGAACGACTTATAACTATGTAGATTTTGAAAATAAGAAATATTACAAGTACGTTGATAAAGTGGATTTAGGCACGTTTAAAGAAATATATCTGTATAGTGGTGTAACACCAGAAGAAGGAAGATATGTGTATGCAATTAATATTAGTGCTATCAAGACAAAACCAAATTCTAAGGCTATTTGTGAACTATTTGATAGCATTTCATTTGACGAACTTATCAACAAAGATGGAATGTTCTTGAATTCTGCATACAATCAACTTTTGATTTCAACAAGCAAGTGCAAAAGCTTAGAAGAATTGAAATCCTATATCAACAGTAAATATCTATATTACGAATTAGCCGAACCAATCGTAATGGATATTTCTGAATTAATAGGCGATACATTCCAAGAGCCTTTTGAAGTTGAAACTGGTGGAAGTTTAACCTTTAAGAACACCAATGGAGATGGCTACAGAATAGCAGTGCCTAGCGATATTCAATATGTAGTCGCATTGAGCGAGGTGAACGCATAATGACAGAAATACAAATTAAAATGATGGAAAAACTAGGCTTATCAAAAGAAGATTTCGAGCCTATCAATAAAGAAGAACTTTTAGAAGAAGCCTATTTAAAAGCCGAATACAATTCGATTTTAATCGAGCAATTAATGGAGGAATAAACATGATTTATAGATTGATGAAAAAGAAGATTCAGCGTGAAGGTTTGACTGAAGAGAATAAAAACCTATTAGATGTGTATTTATTAGGAAATAGAATCACACAAAGTCAATACGAAGAATTAATGCGATTGGTAAATTAAATAAGAAATTAGTTAAATAAATTATTTTTACAAGAGTCTAGGAATAGGCTCTTTTTTCATAAATAGAAGGAGGTCCATAAAATGAGAAAAGGACAAAAAATTACAAAAGGCGGATATCAGCTTTTAGGTTTTCCAATGGAGTACATGAATGTGACTCAAGGAAACAACGTAGGAACACACCTAGGCACTAACGCATTAGACAATGCGGGAAAGGATACCGGAATCGATGAAACAATCGCACCATGCGACTGTCACCTAGTAGCTTATGATTCGGCACGAAACGGAAACGCTGTCTTTTTAGAATCAGACAAGAAAGTTCTATTTAGAGACGGAACAATTGATTTTGCTACATTTATGTTTATTCACGATAACTATATCGAGGATATCAAAAGAGTGAAATATTTCAAGCAAGGAGATACGTTCGGAGATGAAGGAACTGCAGGATACGCTACAGGAAATCACAGCCACATGGAAGTAGCAAAAGGAAAGTTCTCTCATATGTATGACAGAAATTCGCAGGGAGTATATCACTTGCCGAATAATGTATCTGCAGATTTAGCATTTGTAACAGATGGAACTGTGATTTTAAATAAAGGAACATTCGCAAACTGGACAGATGCTAGCCACGTACCATTCAATCAAGGAGGCGGAACCACTACTGGATCAGCATCCGTGCTAAATGGCATTCCTTCAGACTTTGTACGTGAAAAAGCTACATTCTATCCTGCTTGTACAATCAAGATTAGACGTGCGCCAAGCCTAAAAGGACAAGATACAGGCCTAACATATATCAAAGGGCAGCACGTAAACTATGACGGATACGTGAAGCGAGAAGGCTACTGCTGGATTTCCTGGATTGGCGCAGACGGAACACGTAGATGGATGGCCTGTGGAGAGCTAAACTCGGCCGGATTGAATACAAGCCCATACGGAACATTTAAGTAGAAAGGAGCAGCAATAGAACACAATGAACAGGAGAATAAATAGAAGATACCAGACACCTCTACGCCCAGACTTTGCGCATTTTTTGATCGAAGAGCAAGGACTGAGCGACAGGCAGAAAAAAGTTGTATACCAGCTAAGAAGCAAAACGCAAGACTCGCAATGGCACTACCAGGACGCAGGCATGTCAAAAGACGAATTCGAAGAAACTGTCAAAGATTTAAACGACTACTACTGGGCCCTTTTGGTTGATATGGCCTTCGGATTTTACAAGCTAAAGAAGGACAAAAGAGGAACAATTCCAGACGTGGAAATATTAGAGAATATAGGTGAAAAGAGGTAGAACACAATGAACACACCATATTTCAATAATTTCATGCCGCAGCCTGGGCAGTTTGGAATGCCACAGATGCAAGCACCGACTCAACAAATGAACCAGATTCAATTTGTAAATGGAATCGAAAGTGCCAAGGCTTTCACTCTAGGACCAAATCAGTCCGTGATTTTAATGGACAGCAACAAGCCTATCTTTTATCAGAAACAAGCAGACGCAAGTGGTTTCTGTACGATCAAGGCTTATAGCTTCCAGGAAGTGAAAGAAGATCAACCGGAAGACAAGTACCTAACGAAGGCTGAATTCAAGGAATGGCTTTCAAAGGTAGAACAGAATGCGAGAGGAGGTAACCGTCATGAATCCACTACTTCAAAATAGACCAAGAGGAAACGGAAACATGCTGCAACAATTTCAGCAATTTAAAAAGATGCTAGGGACGCAGGACCCGCAGCAACTTCTAAACGAGCTGATGTCCTCCGGAAAATTTACGCAGGCTCAACTGGATCAAGCCAAACAAATGGCTGAACAGTTCAAGGGCTTTCTAAAATAGGATTTTGCAAAATCAAGATAGATAAGAAAGGAGAACACACATGGACAACTTATCATTATCTGATATCGCTTCTGTAACTGGAAACAAAGATGGATTTCTAGAAGGAAACGGGATTATCATTCTAATTTTATTCTTTTTGATTTTTGGATTTGGTGGCGGTGGAGCCTGGGGAAACCAGCAAGGCACACAAGCAGAGGTTCAACGTGGATTTGATACGCAAGCTATTATTAATAAGCTAGACGGAATTTCAAACGGAATCTGCTCAAGCTCATACGAAAATGCTCAGCTAATCAACCAGATGAACGTGAACCAGATGCAAAACGCAAACCAAACACAGATGGCCATGATGAATGGCTTCAACGGTGTAAACAGTTCTTTATGCCAAGGTTTTGGAGGAGTACAGGAAAGCATTAACAACCTATCTCACCAGATGGAACAATGCTGCTGCAACTTAAAGACTCAAATGATGCAAGACAAATATGATGCCTTGAAAACTCAATATGATCAAAGCTTGCAGGCAATTTCAAACAGCGTACAAACTCATAACATCTTGAGCCAATTAGGACGATATTACACAAATCCGCCATACTACCCACAATATGGAACTTACTACCCTGCAGGCGCTACAGTACAGTAGCGTAGAGGTAGAGACATGATCCAAGTCGTCAACACGACAAGCGCAACACTAGCAGCAGGCGCAACGATTCCACCAGGAAGCGTTCGGACTCGGACAAACAACAGAGTCAACCTAAACGGAAACGCTTTGGAGATCGTAAAACCTGGAACGTATAAAGTGGATGGAAGCTTCGTGATTTCAGCAACCGCAGCGGGAACAAATCAAGTGCAACTTTATGCCAACGGAACAGCAGTACCGGGAGCCGTAGCACAAGTAACAACAACCGCAGTAGACAATGTGATCACTCTTCCAGTTTCCGCTGTTATCCAGGCAGCACCAGCAGCACCAGGAAACAAGGTCGCTCTAACGTGGGTTACATCAGCAGCCGGAACTCTGATCAACGCATCAGAAACGGTTTCTAGAATAGTATAGGTGATTGAAGGCATGCCAGAAGGCGTGCCCTTTTTAGTAGGAGGTAACAAGGATGAGTAGACTTACAAACAAAGCATGGTGGGAGGCAGCAGGAGTTCGAGCAATCAAGACAATGGCTCAAACAGCTCTAGCCTCTATCACCGTAGGCGCAGCCGTTCCGGATATTAACTGGATGTACGCAGCTAGCACAACGGTCGTGGCCGGCGTATGCTCGATTCTAACAAGCTTAGCAGGCTTGCCAGAAGTAAACGAGGAAGAATAATGACCGATACAATTATTGTGGCGATCATATCCGGACTTTGCGTCGGAGTACCTTCGGTTTTAGCAACATGGACCAGCAACTCCAAACATTCGGCATTGCTGGATTACAAGGTAGAACAGATGGACAAAAAGGTTGACAGCCTAGCCAAAAAAATAGAAAGCCATAACGAGCTGGAAAAAGAAGTGGCTACACTAAAGGAACAGGTCAAAGACCTATCGGAACGGATCAAGGGAATGCTTGAAAAATAGCGTTCCCTTCTTTTTTATTTTCTGCTTTATTTTTAGCTTTTTTGCTTGCTTTATGTCCTGTATTACATCACAATGTGAGTGCAAAAAGAAAGAGAGATAGAACACGATGGAAACAAAAACAAAAAAGTTATTAGAACTAGTAATAAACAGAACAACATGGCAAATTGAAAGCATTAATCGCTCATTAGAACAAGAAAAAGAAACCTTGGTTCAAGAAGCACAAAAAGGAAACACCAACTATGTAAAACAAATTTGTACTAGAATCGAACAACTTGAAAGAGACCTAGCAATCTACAATTCATATAAATATGAACTAGAAGAAATCATGAATTTAGGAAACGAATAAAAAGGAGGAAGCGTAACATGACTAGAGAAGAAGCAGTGATGAGACTAAGAGAAGACATAATGGACCAATTGTATTACAGTGAACACATGATGACAGTAAAGGAAGTAGCAAACTGGCTATACAAGCACAATTGCGACGAAGACGCTAAGGACGTATTAATGGAAATAATAGAGGACTAAGGAGGACACAGACATTCTGGAATACCTAGACACAAAAGAGAGCGTCAACAGATACCTGAAAGATCTGATTAGAGAAGATATAGAACGACAAAAGAAAGAGGCCGAGTAGGCCCCTTTTTTGTGATGTAATTTTGATACAAAAAATTAAGAAAAATATAAAACACGAAAGGTCATGAATACGCAAAAGTGCCATATATAAAGCACTGTTACACAACATAGAGCACAATGAAACACAATCTAGGCAGTCTCCTCATCTCCACCAAAGACAATCAACGCCCTTATTTAAAGGGCGTTTTTATTTATCGTGATGTACTTTTGATGTATAATGGATAAGAAAGAAGGTAAATTTACATATGAGAATTGCAGTGAGCTATAAAGATGGAGAAGTATTCCAACATTTTGGGCATAGTTCAGAATTTAAAATCTATGACACAGATCATAATGAAATTATTAAGAGTGAAATAATTACAGTCGAAGGGCATGGACATGTTGGTGTTTCAAATGCATTGAAAGAACAAAATGTAAACATTGTACTTTGTGGTGGCATTGGACAAGGGGCTAAAACTGCATTGGCTGGTTTTGGAATTCATTCTTTTGGCGGTGTAAGTGGAAATGCGGATGAGGCTGTTAAGAAATATTTACGAGGAAAGCTTGAATTTACAACGGATGTGACTTGTACAAAACATGAATCTGGCAAAAGTCATTCTTGTGGTGGACATTGCCATTAATTCTTGAGTTTTTCTTTTGACACACCTTGTATTTCGGTCTATAATCTAGACAACAATAGTGATAAGGATATGAATATATTCTATTCAAATGTAGAGAGAGTGTGATTGGTGAAAACACTTTGCGAATGTATGTATTTACTCCCTTTGAATTGCCCTTGAAAAAGTGTGCCGTAATTCTTGCGTTAAAAGGTTTGAGGTGTATACAGTAA